>Ga0268298_10002107_pt1 | contig 22258 bp, 15 predicted proteins | sample WWTPWeurt_MetaG_FD_194462 | JGI IMG/M metagenome (GOLD analysis project Ga0268298, IMG submission 194462) | Activated sludge microbial communities from WWTP in Nijmegen, Gelderland, Netherland - WWTP Weurt | ecosystem: Engineered > WWTP > Aerobic digester > Activated sludge | place... | reverse complement strand
AGACCAAGAGCGAGCACCTTGTGCTGCTCGCGTCACAGGCTGTGTTGATTCTCCGCGAATTGCACGAACTGACCGGGAATCGGCGCTACGTTTTTCCCGGCCGCGATCCCCACAAAGCCATGAGCGAGGCAGCGATCAATGCCGCGTTACGGCGGATGGGGTACAACACCAAGACCGAAATCACCGGGCACGGGTTTCGCGCAATGGCGCGAACGATCCTGCATGAGGAGTTGCACATCAAGCCCGAAGTCATCGAGCATCAGCTTGCGCATCAGGTTCCTGATGCCCTTGGCACGGCCTACAACCGGACCAAGTTTCTGAAAGAGCGCCAGACCATGATGCAGCAATGGGCGAACTACCTCGGCAAGCTGAAGGTTGGCGCCGAGGTGATTCCGTTGAACGGGCAAGCGGCTTGATCGCTACCTGCACTTTGGCTGACAAGCGCAAGCTGGCGAGTGGGGGTATTGCTGGCCTGCGCAGTGGTGCACCGGCGGTGGGGCAGAAGCAGCAGCGCTGACCGAAGGCAAAGAGCCATCGCGCGGTTGTTTGCGCGACGGCGGGCGGTCAGTTCGCGAGGCGGTAGCGACGGTGAGCTATCCCTCATCGCCCGCCGGACCGTCGTAGAGAATCTTTCCGGTTTGCCTGTCGATCACGATCACGCGGCTGCTGCGGATCACGTTTTCGTCCTTCTCATCATTCCACGGCACCTGTACCCACCAACAGGGCTCCGGAAAGTTGGCGTAGATGTTGAATTGCGCCGGCTTCCTGCTGTGACAGATCAGCGGCGGGTGTGCCAGCGCCATGTGCTGCGTGACGGGTGGAAAGCGGTGCGCCTTGAGTTGCCCAAGCCATTTTATGTTGCCTCCGGACAATCGCTCAGTGCCGGTCGAACTTGGTATGTGCAGTCAGCCCGAGAAGGGTTTCCACCTGGCCGGCTGCCCGCATGATCTGGTAAAAGTCGACAGAATCGATGTCCGTGTTCGCGCCAACAAATTCAGACAGGTAGGTTTCCGATACCGGCTTTACGCCGTTGCGATTGCAAACAAGGTAGGCTACCGATTCCGCCTCGATCTCCCTGTCCTTGAGCACTGGCTTTTGTCGCTCGGGAATATTCAATAGCTTGTTGGGTCCCAGATGACCCAGGCACAGATGACCCAATTCGTGGGCTAGAGTAGCGAACTGCACAACGTGGGAGTGATTTCGGTTGATACTCACCTTGTACTTGGTCGCCGCTTTCGGGTCGGCCGGCTGTGCCAAAACCCCAATGGCGCCAGCTTTGCCGTCCCCCGTATCAACCCACTGGCAGACGATGTTCTTCCTTGTCAGCAGGGCGACAAACCCCTCCATGCGCTGCGCCGTCATCGTGCCGACTGCGGCAAATGCATTCACGCCGTTGGGCAAATCCTTGCCTTCGGTGTCCTGCACGTCATACACCAGCGCCACCGGCCCGAACGGCCAAAGGATAAGCAAGGGGCGCGCATCTTCCTTGGGTCTGCGCTCAAACCGTTCGCGCCAGTCCCGCGCCGATGCTGCATACATCAGCCCCGGCTTTTGAATCTGCAACAGCATCGCGTTGAACGGTGCGAAATTGCGCAGTCTCACCACGAAATCGAGCAGGTTCTGGTACTCCTGCGTGCTGCGATAGAGACGGGAATCAGCCAGCAGTTGATCCAGCATGGATCGAGCCGCGTCAGCATCAGCTTCCGCCTCCTCTTGATCTCCGAATAGGGATAGTTGTTTTGCGATAGTTGCGGACGCCCTCATTTCCATTCTCCTGTCGACTTTCGTCGCCTTGTCGGCAGCACCGACTTCTAGGCTTTACAAACCGAGCCGCATGCTTCCTGCCGTCCGCGGCGCCAGTTGCAATCTACCCGGAAACACTCCCAAGAATATATTGCGGTACAAGGTCAGAATCCTCGTCTGCAACGCCGTAGTCTTTGGCGACGACCTGTTTGACGGCTATCGGAAGCGTAGCGGCTTCGTCGTAAAACGAAACGCCGGCAGCTTTTATCGGGCCGAAGTGCTTGCTGGCCGCCACAAAATCCGTTCCGCCCAGATTTGGAAGCCAGCTGCGAGCGCAGACGGTGTGCAGGCAGTCGCGCACGGGGCGGCGGCGGTTCGGAGAGAAGCGGGTTCAGGCTGGCACGGCGGGGTAAGAGCGAAGAGCGGCGGCCAAAGTCGCGCTGCCCTGAAGTTCTTGCAAGCTGTCGGGTGTATTTCTCGCGTGCTCTTACCGTGACTTCTCGCAACTGCGAACTGTTCAGGTTCCATCAACGTACAGATTGCAGGCGACGTGACTGATCCGAACGTTGTCACCGCAGGTATGCAGATGGCTGGAATCGAAGGCCCATTTCAGCAGGTGCGATGTCGTTATCCCCTGTTGATCCCCTGGCTTGTCCCCGTCCATCGTGTCGCGGATTTTTTTCATGAGCACGGACCCATTCGCCTTCCGCATATAGACCACCATCAAGCCACGAAGCTCTCGACCGGTCATATATCCCAGCAACTGCCCGACGCCGTCAATGTGGTACTTCGGGCCATCATAAATTTTCGCCTCGCCAAGGATGCGTCGTGCTATCCCTAGTCGATAGGATTCAAACGTAAGGTCAGCGTGACCATTTGAATGCTGCTCCAACGCCACCGACAGGCCCGGCACAAGCATTGCCAAACGGAGCACCGCAGAAAGGGTGGGTTCGTCCAGTGACTGAAAGCCTTTTTTGCTTTCCTCTAACCCGGCCAAGGCTTTCCCCAGTAGCGAATCGAAAGCAATTTGGAACTCGTCGTCAGTTAGCGATGCGAACAAGTCGAGGTGTTCCGGCGATTGCTGGAGTAGCTGGTTGGTGAGATCGTAGAGGGTGCCGGTCCCTTGACTCATTTCTGAATTCCTTGCCGACTTGCCAGGGTCCAGAACACATCAATCTGCGACGCCCAAGCTTTCCATTCCGCCTCGGTCATGGTCTTGTCTTTCCACCATGAAGCCAGCTTGCGTGCGATCTCTTCGGCCGGCACATCGCTACCGTCAGCGGCGCGCAGTTCCATTCGCAGCAGTGAAGTTGTTGGCCCACCAAGCAACCCGACCACGGCCAGCAATTCGGGTTTTTCCCATCCTCTTTTCGTAGCGATAGCGTTCAATTCTGCCAGTCCAAGGGTGCGCCGTTCGCTGCTTCGAACCGCAGACCAGATCGCTTCGTTGATCTCCTGCCATTTCAAATCGTCGCCGAGTTGCTGGCGAAGGAACCCGCCAGATTCGCGCATTGCTGCTTCAAATTCGTCGTCCTGAGGTGCTGGCTGCATGCTGGGAACTGAACGAGCTGCTTGCTGTTCCTCTATCGGAATGGACTGCCCGCCCGACACTACCCATTCCTCGTAGTCGGCCATCACCAACTCGGCCCTTTTCATCAAGGGTGGCAGCAACGCCTTGCGGTCGGGGTGCGCGAATATCTTGAGATTCAGCGCCCCGGCGTCCATCAGTTCCTTGAACTTGGCATAGCGATCTTCCCAGGGGAAATCCGTGCCGTTTTTCGCCATCGCCAGCACCATCTTGCGGTGGATGTCGTTGTTGCGTCGCCTACCTTCACCGTCGATCACCTGAAACAGCGTGATCAGGAACTTCTTCAATTTCTCAATCAACAAAAGCTTTTGCTGCTCGGTCAGTTGCAGGGCTGCCAGCAGTTCGATGGCGTCCAGCGAAGCCATCAGCCCGCCAATGGAATGGGGCAGTCCGGTCTCACTCTGGGGTTTTTTCTTCTTCTGCTGCGCCTCAGGCAATTCATCGAGCCCCCAGCCGACGGCATCCTCTACCAGATCGATATCGAACACCGCACCGACACGGTCGTCCTCGTCACTGAGCTTCGACGCCAGATGCTTGACTACCTGCTCGGCAAAGGTCGCCCGTTTTTCGTCGGCGTGCCTGGCCAACTCCGGCTTCTTGAAATCGAGGATGCCCCACAATCGTTCGCGGCTGCCCAGCCAGGCCGACCCCGCGTGGCGCAGATTGATTGCGCGCGGCTTCTCCTCCTTGGTCAGCCCGTCGAGAAAATCGGAGAGGCCCGTCGCACCTTCCTTGTCCTTACCGCCGGCTTGTGCCGCCTTCCAGCTTCGCCAGTGGGAGCTGATTCCCTTGTCGTCGAAAAACAGCTTGAAGGCCTTGTCCATCTTCTCCTTCAGGTTCATCGCATCGAGGTCGGATACCGTAATGCCGCCATATTTGGCGAAGACCTTTGGCAGGTTCTTCGAGACGACGCCCGCGTGCGAAAAGTCGACCAGCAGGCAGTCGTTTTTCCACTTGCGCCAGCGATTCACCCGGCAGGCCGCCTGGAACAGCAGCACATCGTCCATGCCTCGATCGACGAACAGCGTGTGCAAGGTCGGTTCGTCGAAGCCGGTGAGCAACTTGTCCACCACCACGATCAGCGCGTTGTACACCTTCAAGCCCTGTTTTGCGCCTTCGCCCTTGCGGCGGAACTCGTCGATTATCGCGTCCTGATTCCGGCCGCCGTTGAGGGACGCGCAAGTCGGCTCGTCCTGCTTGTCCGTGTAGAGCAAGAGCACCGGGCAGCGTCTGATCGCCTCGGCGTGTACCACGAAGCGCGGGTCCATAGCCAGCGTGTCCAGTTCGGCTCGCAGCAGTTTTTGATACACGATCGCCGCCTTGATCGAATGCGCGGCGAACATCGCCTTCCCCTCGCCCAGGGCACGGCTGGGCGGGCGGATGGTCATCATCGTCTTGGCCACGAAGACGAGTGCGGCCTGCCTGGCGACAAATGCCTGCCGGTTCGGGTTCTGGTAAATCTCGTCGGAACTGGGCGCGCGCAGTTTGTCGCCATCCTGCAGTTTCTGCACCGATTCCGTGATCTTGTATTGCAGATGATCCTCAAAGCGGAGGACGTTCTGGATTGGGTTCAGAATCACCCGGTCGCGAATCGCCTGGGTCATCGTGTAGGCGAAATACGGTGCCCAGCGGATGTCATCGCCGGCTGCCGCCGGAGATCGCCACTCGCCGAAGCGAGCGAGGATTTCGTCCCGCGGTGTCGCGGTCAGGCCGACGATGAGATTGCGCTTGGCCCCCTCGGGCCGGAGGGTGCCCCACTCGTCGAAGATTTCGATGGTCGCGTCGTGCAGGATGCCGTTCTGGGTGCGGTGCACCTCGTCGATGACGAAGGCCACCCGCTTGGTCGCCAGCAGCTTGGCCAGCGCCGGGTCGGCCTCGGCCAGCTTCCGGATGGACGGGAATTTCTGGATGTTGACCACCACCACGCGCACGCCGCTTTGCAGGCCATCGCGCAAATCCCTGAAGGTCTCCGCTTCGGCGACGATGTTCTGCGTTGCCCGCAGGCGTGCCGCCTGTTGGGCCACGTTCTGGCGCAGTTCGGTGCGGTCGGTCAAGAGAATGCACAGATCGAACAAGGGTGCTGCCGCCGCGCTGCGCGGGTCCGCCATGTCGGCGAGCGCCTGCGCCAGCCAGACGATGACATTCGTCTTGCCGAGCCCCGCCGCGCCCTGCAGCAGGATGGAATGCGACTCCTGCCCATTGCGGTGTAGCAGGGTCTTGCGGACGATCTCATCGGCTTTCTTCGGGTCCAGTCCGGGCAGGGAGTGGGCCAGTGCCTCCCGGATGTCCGTTTCGTTGATCTTCGACTTGCTTTCTTCGGCATAGAGTTCATACACCCGGCGCATGGCCTGGTACAGCATGGCCCGCTGCGCCGGGCGCGGGCGCAGAATCTCGGTCGCGGTGGTGGTACGGCTGGGGATGTTCTGGTTGAAGAAATGAATCTCGCGGTCCACGCCGTCGGCAGGTGCGAAGAACGACGCCAGATGTTCGGCCAATGCCACGGAGGCCGGTTTCTCGCGCATTTCCGCGGTGCGCATGAATGCTTCCACTACTTTGCCTGGCAGTGCCTCCACGAGTGCCTGTGTATCGTCCGCCCCGATGGCGTCGTCGATCTCCGGCAACAGCCATTCGATCTCCGGCAGCACCATCATCGCACCCATGTCCACGGCGCTGATATGGGTGGCTTTTTCGTACAGGCAAATCGCCTGGCGAATCTCCCAGCGCACCTTTTCGCTCAGGTCGCGGTGGCGAAATCCCGGCCAGCGACCGCCTTCCGCCGCATAGCGTTCGCGCGCTTCGCGCAACACGGCAATGCCGGCCTCGACGCAATCGTGGGCGATCTTCTTACGCCCGTGGCCGGCGGCGGTCTGCCCGGTCTGCGCAGTTTTCAGTTCGGAATAGGCGAGGTACAGGCCATTGACGAAGAACACCAGGTCGGGCCGGCGACGGATACGCTTGTTGCTATGGGGAAATTGCCGTTCGAACGTCGCCTCGGGGATGACGCGCAGGAAGTTTTTCTTGAACAAGTCGGCTGCCTTGACATCCGCCCCGGCGCGTGGCGCTTCGTTCCACAACACGAACGACTGACCGGCAAAGCTCAGGCTCTCGCGCAGCACGAAAGCGGCATTCGCCTTGGCGGCGATCTTGGGCAGCAGCGCCTCGGTCAGAAAGGCCTGCAGAAAGGCCGCGCCGGAGTCATAGCCCTTCACCGCCCTGGCGTAGGCGGCGGCGTTGAGCGGGCAGCCGTCGCGCAGGAAATGGAGCAAGTCTCCCTGAACGATCCAGCGGGCGGCGTCGATGTCGGCCGGCTTGCCGAATATCCAGTCCAGGCCGCCCGGCTGCGGCGCGGTCAGGTAGGGAATGAAGACGCCGTTCTGGAAGTCGCTTTCCTTGAAGCCGTGGGCCATGCGGAGTCCTCTTGTGCTCAGGCCGTCTGGGCCGGTGGGTCGTAGGCGGAAAGGTCGATCTTGCCGGTGACCGCCTCGTGGATGATGGCTTTGCGCTGTTGCTGGAGCAGTGCGTCGAGTTGGTCGATGAGCGCGATTTGTCGGGCAATCTTGTCCAGACGCGCGTCAAGAAACGCGGCTATTTCGCGCTGCTCCTCAAGGGGCGGCACGGCCAGCCAAACGTTGCGCACATCGTCCAGACTCAATTGAATCTTGGTGCCGCCGTAGCCGGAATTCATCATCTGCCGCTTGGTCTGGGGACTGAGCATGGCATAGCCCAACCAGCGTGGATGCACCGAATCCTTGGGCCGGCAAAGCGCGATGTGCTGGTTCACATAGGAGGGATTGTGCAGCTTTGGGGCCACGGCAATCGAGCCGAGGTCGGCGGTGATGGACACGAGCATGTCGCCTTCACGGATGCGCGTACGCTTCCCTTCCGCTGCCTTGGGCGGGAGGGCAACATGTTGCACATCGGTCAGGTCGAGTTCGATGGTTTCCCGCGTCAGGTTGCCAATGCGCAGGAAAAAGTCACCCTCATCGGCGTAGTACTCCGCCCAGCCGCGCGAGCCGCTGGTAATGAATCGAAGCAGGCGTTTGGCATGGCTGGCTTTCCAGCCAATGGGCAGTTCCGGAAGGCCCGTTAGCCCTGTTGGCGTCTTTTCTTGCCCGCGTAATCCTGAAGCCAATGTCTCTGAAATTAGATTGCTGCGCAGGCCCCGCAGCAACTCGCGTTTCTTGCCGAGAAGTTCGCGGCGTTTGTCGATGCGTTCGGTCTGGATGTCGAGCCAAGCGGCGATGCGGTGCTGCTCATCTACCTTCGGCAAAGGAACTGGCATACCGGCGAAAATAGGCCAATCCACCCGAGGCATCTTGGTTCCTACGACCGTATCATTGATGGCGTTGATGAAACGGTGGCTCAATAACCAATAGAGCACATATTCCGGATGAACCGAGCGTAAGGCACGGGCCACAAGAAGTTCACTTGTCCCTATCAGATCGGCCGGGGCTAATAGCGCCTTCGCCAGGTATGGTCGGAGTTTGGAGAAACAGATAGTCCCTTGCCGGATTGGCTGAGCGCTCTGATAGCCGGCAATCTCAAGGTCAATCGGTACAGCTTTTCCGGTCCAACCAGTAATGTGCTCCAGGCCCACGTATTGAGTTGCCAAGTTGGTGTGCGCTTTCGCTGCTTGACGCAAAACATCTTTCAATCGATACACGCTCCAATCTTCCGGTAATCTGCCGATAGCATCGAATCCCCTATCTTTCATTTCCCGTCCCATCGTCCCCCTCCACGCACAGATCGGCAGCAATCTCCGCTTCCAGCCGAGCCATTTCCTCTTCAACAGCGGCAATATCCTTCAGGATCTCCTTGCTCGCCCGGATGCCGCTCTGTTTCGGAAACACGCGGTTGAAGTTGATCTCGCAACCCGTCTTCCAGCCGTGCAGGCACCACGGCTCATGCACCCACCGGGCCAGAAACTCCGCGATTAACTGGTTGTTGATCGCCTCGTCCGATGAATAGGGGACGGTCTCGCTGTCCTTCTCCAGCAATCGGTCGAGCGCGATATCCACTCGGGCGCGTTCCTGGCCCTGGGATTTGACGGCCTTGGCCCTCACTGACAGCACGCCCAGGCCCTTGTTTTCCGGGCCGGCCCAGATAGTGCCGGTTTCGTTCTCACGTCCGTAAAGTTGGCCGCCGCTCACGTCGACGGTGGTCAGTTCGGCATTGCGCGCCGCTTCGTGGAACAGGGCAATCGCTTCCTTGACCGTCTTGCCGGCAAAAGGGGCGAGGTCGAGCAGGCCCGCATCGACGTTGTATAGGGCGTCATCGAAGCGAACGACGATCTTCTTGCCCTCGATCTTCTCGGTCTTGCCGATGGCGCGGCCCTCTTCATCGTGGCGCCAGAGTTCCAGTTCGACCTTGTTGTAGAGCAGCGCATCGATGGACAGCTTGCGGCTGATCGGTCCGTCGCCGAAGTCGCGGAAGGCTTGCACGATGCACGCGCGGTTGGCCTCGTCGATTTCGCAGTTTTTCTGGTTGAGGTTCTTCTTGAGCTTGGTAAAGCAGGTTTCAGCGTTGATGAGCAGCACGAACCCCTTGCGGTTGGCCGGCTTGGCGCGGTTCAGCACCCAGAGATAGGTGCGAATGCCGGTATTGAAGAATTCGTTCTTCGGTAACTGGATGATGGCTTCGACGATGTCCTGTACCTGGATCAGCCAGCGCCGGGTTTCCGATTCGCCGCCGCCGGCATCGCCGGAAAACAGTGTCGAGCCGGAATGCACGATGGTGGCGACGCCGATCTCGGACAAGTGGAACGCGGCGTGCTGCAGGAACAGCAGTTGCCCATCGGAGGTGGGCGGCATACGTTTCGGGTCGAAGCGGCCGGAGGCATCCATTTCGAGGTGCCTCTTGAAATCCTTCCAGTCCACGCCGTAGGGCGGATTGGCGACGATGGCGTCGAACTTGTCGAGCAGGAAATGATCGTTGGTGAGGGTGTTTCCCCATTCGATGCGTGCGTCCTCCCGGAAGCGCGCCTCGATGGCCGCCAGGGCGTAGAGGGCATCGTTGAGTTCCTGCCCGCGCGTGCGCACGGAAAGTTCGGGGAAGGCGTCGCGCAGAGCATCTTCGGTGGCGAACAGGAAGTTGCCACCGCCGCTGGCCATGTCATAGATATCGGCAATGCCGGCGCCACCCTTGCCTTCGCGGCGCAGTTCGACAATCAGGGCGGTGGCGAGGTCGATCACGTCGGAAGGCGTGTATTGCTCGCCGGCCGTTTCCGCCGAAATGTCCGCCCACTTGCGCTTGATGTGCTCTTCGATGGTGGTGATTTCGGAGTTGTCGAAGGGCGTGAGGTCGATTGAGGCCCACTTCTGAGCGAAGGGGTACAGTGGGCAGTTGTCGCGGCTGAACAGGTCGGACGCCTTGCCCTGCATGTCGAGGAATTTGGCGTGTCCCTGAGCATAGCCGATGCCCAGCAGCCGCTTGGTGTCGGGGTCGTATTGGTCGAGGTGTGCCAGCAGGCGGTTGAGAAAATTGCCCCCCGGCACCAGGCAGGTTTCGCCCAGGCCTTTGCCGTGGAGCAGCAACTCCGGGTGGAATCCCTTTTTGGCTGCCTTGGCGGAGTATTCCAGCCATTCACGGTGGGCGGCATCCTCGAAGCTGAAAGCGTGCTCGGTTTCTCTCCCGTATTCGTCGATGCGTGACTGCCGGAAACGTCGCAGACGCGATTCGAGCATCATCAGGGCGAAAAACGGCATCATGTAGGCGGGCCAGTCGCTGGCCTTGATGCCGGCGCCGCGCAGGGTGTCGGCGGTCTCCCAGATCTTGTCCGCGCAGGAGAGAAGTCCGGCTCCTATTTTCTGGGTCATGGCGTTTTCTTGATCGGGCCGGGGACGACTCGGCAGCGCAAGGCGTCGGACTTGAGGTTCGACATTGATTCTCCTCAGTAATGCACTTGTATTCCCGAAGTGCGGTAATGTACCGTAATGTCCGGCATAATCCAAATGCATGCACTCCGCCACGTTGTAGAGGACACGAGACACCCGATGGCCCGCCATTACTCAACCAAGGACTTCTTCCGGCAAATGCCGAACGCCCTGCTCGCGCGCTACTTCGCGACGCACGGCTTGTTGACGGATTTCGATTTCACTGCGATCAAGGAAACCAAGATCGACGCACTGTTCGATGCCTGGATGGAGCTACCCGAAGCCGCGCGCGTGCGCTTGGAATCCGATCTGCGCGAGATATGCGACATGGCTTGTCCTGTCGGCACGCAGGCCATTCTCGACGAGGCGGAATTCCACCTCGACGACGACAGGCTGGCCAATTTTCGGGACAGGTTGATGGCGTTGCCTGGCCACTACGAACGGGCGATGACGGTATTTCTCGATCATGCGAACCTCTGGCGTGGAGCGACACGCTTTCACCATGCCGATACGCTGAGCTACTGGCGGAAACGCAAGAACCTGCCGCGAGTGGCCGCCGCCGCCGATCCGGCGAGCCTGCGGTCACTGGAGGCCGCCATTCGATGCTACTACCGCGTGAGCGAGGGGCGAGGCCGGCATTGCCGAGTCGAGCCCTATCGGCGCGGCGACCGCGACTACTTCTTTGCCTTTCCCGAGGACTACGCGCAGCAATCGGTCGAGTGGGAGGGCGACGATTTCTCGGTGCGTCCGCATCATCCGGCGTTCGAGGTGGTGTTCGTCTATCGGCGGAGCGAGGGGACACTCGATCTGTACGTGCCCGGCAACCGGAAGGCGGTGGAGCCATTGCAAGGAATCTTCGCGGAGCACATCCTCAAGTGCGAGGACCTGCCGGCTGACCCTGCCGACACGCGCGTGTACGACCTCGGCGCGCTTCGGCGGAGGGAATTCGCCTTTTCGTGGGCACCGGAGAGCGGCATCGAATCGGTTGCCGTCAGCCGTTTGCGCCTGAGTCTGCACTCGCCGAGGAATGCCAAGCTCATCGTCGAGGCCGACACGAAGCACAGGCCGGACGCGGTCTACGATCTGCTGGAGACGCTCGCACCCGTGTTCCCTGGTCACAGCTATCTGGTGACGCAGGTCGGGATTGCCGCCAGAATCAAGCCGAACACGCACTCTGCCAGCAAGCAGGTTAACTTCACGGTTTCGTTCCCGAATTCCTGCTCGCTCAAGCACGACGAAGTCGGCTTGAAACTGCGCGCGATGCTCTGGGCCTCCGGCATCGAGCCGCGGGAACCGGAAGTGCTGGTCGATGGCGAAGGTCAGACCAAGCCATGAATCCTGGCGACGTCTTGGCGACGCTGCTGGATCGGGTGGCAGCGGCTGGCGGTGGCGCCGCGTATTTCTCGGCGCAGGAACTGGCTGTGTGGCCGGTAAGCACGCTCGCCCGGATGAAGGAGATGGGGCTCTTGGTGCTCTCGACGCCCGCTGCTTCGGTTGTTTGCCCTGGCTGCGAGGAAGAATGTGCGATGCCCGTGGAGATGGCGACGACGGCGGCAGGGACGCTACGTTTTTTCGTGGTGTGCGACAGGCGCGAGGACACCGCCCACGTGCCGGTGCCACGGGTTCAACTGGAGCAGTGGCAGTGCTCACCCCGGCTGTTGGCTGACGGCGTAGCGAAGCTTGTCGGTTTGCGGCGCTCCTTGAGTGACGATGACCCCAGGCGGTTGGACTTGGGTGTGCTCAAGGGCACCCAGGCGTCGGCGCATGTCGTGCTGCACGTCGAAAGCGCGCTGTCCCTGCACCTTGCTGGGCACGTGCTGCCGCTGCCCGACGTGCTGGTTTGGACCGACAAGGGGATGACCGTCGAGCGGCGGGCGCTGGTGCGTTGCGTGGACAACGCGGTGGCCGGGGCGGGCGCCAAGGAATCGGCCGAGAAACGGCGGGAGCGCTTGGGCGCGCGGCGCAAGGAACTGATCGCATCAGGTGTGCACAATTTCAACGAGGTTCTGGCCCAAGAGGAAGGGCTTACCACCACGCGGATCAAGCAGATACTGAAAACGAAACCACAAAAACAACTGGCGGACGCCAAGGATTCAGTCAGTCTGCTCGGCCAGCTGCAACGCGCTTCCTCAGGCGAGGTGAAACGCCAGCCCTGACGAGGTCTTGCACCGCCTCTGCGGGATAGTTTGCGGGGTAGTACCCTTGCCCGCGCCCACTACGCGTCATGTTCAACAACGCCCCAAGGGGTATCAACATGACGCACACCATCCTCCGCCTTCCCGCCGTTCTCCGTGCGCGTGGCCGCTCGCGCAGCGCACACTATCTCGACATTCAACAGGGCCTTTTCACGAGCCCAGTGCATATCGGCGTGCGCGCCGTGGGCTGGCCTGATGGCGAGGTCGCCGCGCTCAATGCGGCACGCATTGCCGGCAAGAATGAAGCCGAAATTCGCCAACTGGTCGCCGAGCTCGAAGCTGCTCGCAAAGCAGCATCTTGAGGAGCTACGGCCATGAATCTCAATGTGCTGACAGATTTTCCTACCGAACCGCTGGAAGCCGGTAAAGGCGGCGAAGGCGGTGATTTCAAGCTGACGAACGCCGAATTTGTGTCGGCGCTTTTCCCAAATCTGCCCGAGGGCGCGTTCGCGGCGGTGTGCTCAAAGAGCGGCGACCCCGGCCTGGGCGGATGGTCGGCCCGTCGCGCCGATCAGGTCGCCGCCACTCTTTCTGCCGCGAACAACAACTTCATCGGGTGTGCGAGCTTCTATCCCGGCGACGATGGTTCATTCAAGGCGCGCAAAGCCCAGTTTGCCGCCTGCCATTTCTTGATGCTCGATGACTTGGGCACCAAGGTACCGCTGGAGCGGTTGGCCGGTTTTGAATTGTCCTGGCTGATCGAGACCAGCCCCGGTAACCATCAGGGCGGGATCATCCTCGACGAACCGATGACCGATGGTTCGGCTGCCGTGCGACTGCTCAACGCGGTGATCGACTCGGGGCTGTGCGATGCAGGCGCGACCGGGCCATTGAGTCGCTGGGCGCGGCTGCCGGTGGCGATCAATGGCAAACCAAAATATGTCGACGAAGCCGGTGCACCCTTTCAATGTCGCCTGCTCGAATGGCGACCGGACGCCCGCTATACGCCACAAGAGATTGTGGATCGCCTGCAATTGGAACTTGCTCCGGCCGGAAGACCGAAGAAAACTGCCAGACCCTCGGCACGCGTTGCTCAAGTAGACAATATCTCGCGCAGCATCGGCAATGACGCCGACGATGTACTGACACCCAGAGCGGCGGAAAACCCCGTGGTCGCGGCACTCAAGGCGCGTGGGCTGTACAAGACGCCGCTGGGGTCAGGCAAGCACGACATGACCTGTCCGTGGGTGCAGGAGCATACCGACGCCCTGGATACTGGCGCGGCCTACTTCGAACCGGATGAGTTCTATTCGGTGGGCGGTTTCTGCTGCCAGCACGCGCACCGCGACAAGTACCGTATCCGTGCCTTGCTCGAATTCCTTGGTGTGTGCAATGCCGAAGCGCGGCACAAGCCGGTGATTCGTGTGGTAGCCGGTGACTTGCACCGCGTGGTGGATGCGGCAGAGAAAGAGCTGGCGAACCGTGGGCGGCATTATCAGTCGGGCGGCTTGATCGTCTCCGTCTCGACCGACCCGACCAGCGGCGATCCGTCGATTGTGCCAACCAGCGCACCGGCGCTGACGCTGGAACTGTCGGTCGCGGCGACATGGGAGAAATACGACGAGCGGGCAAAAGACTGGGTGCGCTGCGATCCGCCAACGCGGCATGCGGCGATTCTTTACGATGCACAGAGCTTTCGCTACCTGCCACCGCTCGCAGGCGTGGCGCGACAACCGTACTTTCGCGAGTCGGACGGCGAACTCATCACGCAGGCCGGTTACGACAAGACGGCGCAGCGTTTCGGCGTGTTCGATGCGCGGCAGTTCGTTATCCCCGACCCAACACCGGACGCGGCACGGTCGGCACTGGCCTTGCTGGAAGACCTGCTCACCGAGTTCCATTTCGTCGCGGCCTCCGATAAAGCGGCTGCGCTGTCCGCGATCTTCACCGCCGTGGTGCGGCCATCGCTGCCGCATGCGCCAGGGTTTCATGCCCGTGCGCCGGTGTTCGGTAGCGGCAAGACCTATCTGTGCGAACTGATCGGCGCCTTTGCCGGGCCAGCCGGGAATGCCAAGGTGAGTTATCCAACGACTTCGGAGGAAGCCACCAAGGCGATTCTGTCCTTGCTGCTGACCAACCCAGCGGTGATCGAGTTCGATGACATGGACACCGACTGGATACCCCACGGGACCATCAAGCGGATGCTGACAGCGGAGCAGATCACCGACCGGATTCTGGGCGTGAGCAAGACGGCGACGGTGAGTACGCGCACCTTGTTTCTGGGCTCGGGAAACAACGTCGGACCGATACGCGATCTGCTGCGGCGCGTGCTGACGATTCATATCGACCCGCGCTGTGCGACACCGGCGACGATGACCTACAAGGGCTTTCCGGTGGATAAAGTGCGCCAGCGCCGAGGCATTTTTGTGGCGGCGGTGCTGACCATCATCCAGGCATGGCGCAAGGCGGGCTCACCGCGCGCGGACGTTGAGAGCATTGTCACGTTCGGCGGCGCGTGGTCGGACTACTGCCGGTATCCGTTGATCTGGCTTGGGCACCCTGACCCCGCTACTTCGCTGCTGGAGCAGGTCCGGCATGACCCCGACGGGGATTCGCTCGCAGGGTTGTTGACCGAGTGGCAGCGTGCATTCGGGTCAACACCGACCACGGTGCGCAAGGCTGTTGAGATGGCCGCGCGGGAGCGCTCTGACCTTCTCGATGCGATGCGGGAGTTTCCCGTTGAAGAGAGAGGCGAGATCAACCGCTCGAAGCTTGGCTGGCTGTTGAAGAAAAATGCGAACAGAATTGTCAGCGGTCTTGAGTTCCAGAAATCGGAAGCCGATGGGCGAACGGCGTGGCGCGTTGTTGCGGCGAATCCACCTCCTTTAACCCCTTTGCCGCCTTTCCCAGCGTCGACTACGAAAACTGTCGCTGCGAACGCGGCGAATGTGGTCATGAGGGAAGTATGAGCGCTGCCGAACTGATCGAGGAGGCCAAGGCGCAAGGGGTGATCCTGGCGCTCAGTCCTGACGGCACCATTACCGCGACCGGAGAGCAGTCGGTCGTCGACTGCTGGCTGCCCATCATTCGTGAAAACAAGCCTGGGATTCTTCGCGCGCTACAGCGCGAGCGCAGGCGCACGAAGACCTTGGCCATGCTCGGAGCGGACCCCCGTCTGCGCTATGTGGTAGTTGTTGATGACGCTTCTACAGACCCAGTCGTCGTGGCCGTTGCGATTCGCGAGGTCGCCACCTTCGAGCTGGAGATCCCGCTCAAGTACTACGACGCGCTGGTGCTGTTGGAACTTCTTGAAAAGCATTCTGCAGCCGAGCACCGAGATGCGTGAAGAACCTTTTGTTTTGATGCCGCATCAGTCATTGGGATGCGGGGAAATGATGACACTGACCACAGAGGCATACCGGGGTGTATTGCGATAGCGAAGCAACTCGGGCCGGCGACCTTCTTGCCGTGCGATGTCAGATGCAAAGCGTCTGAGGGATTGCGACCCCACGCGGTCGATCAGCTTTCTCCAAACCGGCCAGTCAGCCAAATCCAGATTTAGCGAACTGGACTGCTCCGAACCGGCCATTGGCGAACTCAACCTATCGGCCAGGAGCGGACGTAGCGTCCCCCATGGGCAGATGCGTTTGAAGGGCGGGTAACTCATCAGATACCTGCCGTTCAGGTCGGAAGGCTGTCGGGCAGCTGGTCGGCTACTGCCGACGTTGACGGATCAGTCCTTGTCGGGCAGCAGTGTGGCGGTTAGCCGCCGTTCAGCAGCTGACAGGGGGCAATGACGGCTTCCACGGCCGATGAACTCGAACTTTCGACCCGTTGCTGTCGATCAGTCTGCCGGCAGCAAGGGCAGCCTTGGTTTCACAATCGGACGGCGCAGCCTTGGCCCCGCCTTCGCACTTCTTGATCGAGGATGTCTTGGCAGTAAAGCTTCGCCAATTCACGGAAGGGAATGTTTTGGTAGAGAGCGCTGGCAATGTTTTCGTAGCAAACATTCCGGGCTGAATTTCCTCTGGTTGTAGATTCGCTCCACATGGGCTTTGAATGGATACCTTGCTACGGGACAGTGTAACCCACGAATAAATCACGTCCCAGAATCGGGCGGGTTAACGCTGCCGGCAGCAACACTCGCGCTGTGCGTAGAAGCTGATATGCTTATTCTGTTGCACGGACGCTATGGTCTATACCAAAATCATTGAAATTTCGGCAGCACATCAACCGATTTCGTTCTTGAGGCCATTGGCAAGCTGGCGCAACCCGCAAGGTGCGATCCGTCGCAACTTCAAAGCTGTCGCCTTGCCGAGCCAAACATCTTTCCGGGGAGTCTGAAATGCCGCGCGTAATCCAGCCTATTCAAATCGAAGGCCAAACCGTCTGGGTCGAAGTTGAAGATGTGGTAGTCCAGCCCAGGAAGTCCGCATCGACCTCGGGTGACGCCCGATTTGCAGACACCGCGAGTCCCGGTAGTATTCCGCGCGGCGCAGTCGACGCAATCGAGCAAGCAGACATTTCCTCGACCCTGAATGCAGTGATCGGGCCGGTCAAGAAGGCTCTGGAGAGTTTCAAACCCGACGAGGTCAACGTCGAACTGACGCTTGGTTTCAAGGCGGAGGTCGGCGTCTTCGTTGCCTCCGGCGAGGCCAATGCGCAGATCAAGGTCAGCGCCAAGTGGAAACCGACGGCTAACTGAGACGTAAGGAACGGCCATGTCCCGCGACAACGCGCTTGTCTCGATCTGGAAGTCAAAGGATTCGACGCGTGCGGATGACTTTGTCGCGAGCGGTTTCTTCGTTGCCGACTGCCTGGTCCTGACCGCCAAGCACGTCCTCAAGATTAGTGACAAGTTGTGGGCTCGGCCACGAGTCGGTGGTCAGGCGTCCTACCTCATGAGCGATGCAAAACCACACGACGAACTTGATGTAACCTTGCTCAAAATCGACCTCATGCCTCAAGGTACTCAAGCGCTAGTGCCGCTCCTTGACGACAAGCGGGAGCAACTCGATGTCGACATGCTTGGCTACTTCGATGGTCGCAGAGAGGAAGTCAAGGCGGTTCAGATTTTGAACTACGACCAGGCAGCACGTCACTTCGTATTCGGGCAAAAACAACCGCAGGGCCAAAGTGGCGGTGCGCTTTGCGTGGGTGACAAGGTCTGGGGAATGCCGGTCCGGCACTACGTCGATCCCAACACTCATCGTGGCTGTGCGATCGCCATTCACCACTTCTGGGGCTGGCTGCGGCAATACCTTCCGGCATCGGCAAGCAACACAAACCCGACATCGAATTCGATGGGGGTGGGCAACCCAGCCAGGGCTTTCTCCGACGAGACCTCAAAGTTGCAGTTGATGCTCTGGCGCTACCTCGCCGATCATTGGCAGCAGATTAGTGGGCACCCGCGTTTCCAGAAAGCCGAGGTAATTGAGGGTTGTGCAAAACCGCTCACAATTGACGGTGTATTCGACGCGGTGACGACGAGCTATTGCGAAGACGTATTGGAGGGCTTGCGCAGTTGTTTCGACGATTCGAATTTCACGCGGGTAGGTGGTGCGCCGATGGACCGTAGCAGCGAGGCGTTCCAGGCGCTGACGTTTATTGCGCTGGTTGCGGCGGAGCGATTTGTCCGGGGCGAGCAGGCACAGCTTGATGGGCTTCCAAAGGAGCCTCACGAGCCGATCCCCGGGCAAGAACCAGTGCTTGCCGCCGTGGTGGCTGCGGCGATCTTCCGTTTTGGCCTGCGCTTCAAGCCGGATAACCGTCTACCCGTCAGCGTTCTGTACGCGAAACCCCCCGCCGCAGAGCTGGGTAATCCGGGCGAGGAGGGGGCCTCGCTGTTTCGTAAAGAGCTGTTGGCGATGGCGAATCGCATCGAGCTTGGTGACGAGCATGATCTGCGCGGTATGGATAGCGTGCCTGATCGACGACTGGAACGCCTGGTCAAGCGGGTCGCCAAGAAGCTCGATTGCCCTGTGGCCCTGTGTGCGGATGCTTCGGGTGCCTTATCCACTTTGGAGGCGCGTCAGCGCCTGCTGGTCGACATGAAGCAACTTGGCGTCACGGCTTTCTTTTCTTCGGTGGCACACGACGAGTCCCCAAGGTCCATTAGCGATCTGTATAAAGAACTCAAGGTATTCCTGACCCCCTTCTTCTTTCAAACGTCTACTTCGCCGGAGAATCTGGAAATGAGCAAACCTGAATCACTGTCGCCAAATATCTCCGTCGTTAACAACTTCAATGCCCCTGTCGCGACCATTGCCCAGGCAAACGCTCAGGGTGCCGTCGCCGCCGGTCGCGACGTCATTCAAAACGGTATCGTTTCCGATCCTCTCGCCCTTCTCTTGGCGCTAAGAAATGTTGTCGAATCGCATCCGGTTCTCAGCGCGGCACAGGCCAAGCAAGCGCAATTCATCGAGTACGTCGACGATATACGGGGTGTCGTCGAGAAAGACAAGGAGCAGCGAACCGAGTCCGAAGTGCGCCTCGTCAAGCGCTGTCTCGATGGACTCAAGCAAGGTGCCGACGCCATGGAAAACGGCAGCACGATCCTGGAAAAGCTTTCTCCCCTCTGGGATGGATTGAAAGCGACCTGGCCGGCCCTGGCCATTCTCTTAACTTGATCGGGAAAGATCGTCATGACTCAGCTTGTCTCCGATTTCGTTTCGATCAAACCCAGTGAAATTTTGCATCTGAAGGAAACGCCCTCGCTCTCTGCCTCGTGGCACCAGTGGTCGCAAGCGGAAATCGACGCACTGATGCTCGCCTATGCCGCGCGCCGGCCGCTGCTGGTGCGCGGCGAGCCGGGTACCGGCAAGACGCAACTAGCCCGCGCTGCCGCAGATTTTCTCGGCTGGTGGCTGCACGTCGAGACCATCCATCCCCGCTTCGAACCCCATGAACTGCTCTACCGCTTCGACGCGGTCCGGCGCTTGGCTGATGCCCAGGCCAGGGAGTCGAAGCTCAATGACCACGACTACTGGAAACCCGGAGTGCTCTGGAAAGCCTACGGTTGGGATTCAGCGCTGCCCTTTCTGGGTGCTGACGAAAAAGATCCCGGTAAGCCCAAGGGCCACGTCGTCCTGATTGACGAAATCGACAAGGCCGACAGCGACCTGCCCAACAGCCTGCTTGAAATCCTTTCCCAGCGCAGCTTCCGCGTCGAGCCCGTCAAAGAGCCTATCGGCGGGCCGAGTGTTCAGGCACCGCTCGTTGTCGTCACCACCAACGAAGAACGCGAGTTGCCCGCCGCTTTTCTACGCCGCTGTATCGTCCTGAGCCTCGCGGCCGATACCGATTATGTCGAATGGCTGAAGAGCCGGGGCACGGCGCACTTTGGCGCTCTTCAGGGTGTTAAGGGTCGAGAGCAGGCAACGCTCGACGACGCGGTGCTGAGAAAAGCCGCCGAGCAACTGGTCATCGATCGCGAGGCCATCGGCAAGCTCAACCTTTCCAAGCCCGGCCTCGCCGAATATCTTGACCTGCTATACGCGCTCAAAGAGCTGTTCCCCGGTGCCGTCGATTCCAGCGCGCGCACTGCTGCCCAGCTCGAATGGCTAGACCGACTCTCCGCCTACGGCTACCTCAAGCATGCCATCGAAGACCCGAACAACCCCGCTCATCAGCGCGCCCAAGCCAACGCGCGGCTGAAGAAGCCGGAGGCGGCAAACTAGATGGGCGCGCGGCACTACACCGGCCGCTCAGATTTGTTGCGCGCCTTGGTCGCCCGCTACGGGCCGCACGCCGGCGAAGTTGACGCGGCGGTCGAATGGCGGCTGGCCGAGGCGCTGAGCCTGCATTCGCGGCCAGTGACTCCCCCCAGGTCCGAGGTGGGCCTTTCCGAAACCGCAAGGCCGATTACCGCCGTCGCGCCGATGGCCGATGCAGAAGCACACCCGCACCGACCACCGCTTCAGGCACGCCTCTTTGCTATCCTGAATTCAGAACCGCTGGCAGAACCAGAAGACACAGACCGTCCGCTGCCGGCCGCGCAAGCGCTCGTTCCCGAAGACTGCAAGCCGCGCAACCCGGGCGAACCGCCCTTTTCTCCCCTTGTCGGTCGTACTCGTCTCTGGCCGGCAGTGAATGCCGGGCTGGCTTGCGCCCGCCTCGGCAGCCTCGATGTTCCAGCCCTGGTGCGCATACTCGCCAGGGCCAAAGCGCCGCGCCGCCTGCCGCGTCGCAAGGTACGCAATTGGGGCGGTGAACTGCTCGTCTTGGTCGACGTCGCACACCGGCTCATTCCCTACGAGGCCGACTACGCCCAACTCCTCAAGGAAGTCCGCCGCCTGCATGGCCAGGCGGGCATCTCGGTGCGGGTGGTGATGGAATCACCGGCGGCCACACTTTCCCTGCAGCGCGGCCTGGGCGATCATCAACCGGCCGATGGCCCCCTTCCTGCGCCGCCGCCCGGCACTCCGGTGCTCATCCTCGGCGATCTTGGTTTGCTGTCTCACACGCGTCAGGCTGAGCACGCCTGGACAACTTTCTGCCGCCGCCTCGCCGACGCAGGCGCCCGCCCGGTGGCATGGGTGCCTTGCTCCAGCAGCCTCGTCTCGGCCGAGGCCGCGCGCTGCGCGCAGGTTCACTGCCTGGGCGACGGCGACCTGCATCCCGTCAAGTTCCCAGCCTCCGTGCCCGTTCTCCCGCAAGCAGCGCTCGATTCCCTACTGACGCGGATCGCCTGCTGCGTGCGGGTCGAACCCGCGCTGTTGCGCAGTCTGCGCCGTATCGACGTCGATACCGCCGGCGAGCCCGGCCTCGAAGCCTTGCTCTGGTCATATGCCCCGATCGTGGTGGCCGGCCTGCGTTTCTGCGAACTTTCTTCCGCTCACCAGGCCGAATACCGAGCCCGCTTTTCAGCGTTCGATGCCGCTACGCAGGCGGAAATTCTCCGCCGCATCCTCGATGTCCACGCCTTCCGGGGCCGCTCGACCGAAAGCGCGGAGGCTCTGCTCTGGCAGACCCACGCGTGTCCAGCGGCGCTCACGCCGGAACTTGCCCCGCACGTCCAGGCAGCCCGCAACTGGTTCGCCCGCCTGAGCGAATTCCCGGCCGAGGCGCCGGGCGACCTGTCTGCGTACGCAAGCGACCTGCTTGCCCGCCACGGCGGCGACGCCGCCTGGCTCAAGCGCAACTCCCCAGCCTTGGCCACGCTGTGGGCGCTGACGCGGAGCGAGGTAATACCAGCGGGACTGGATTCCGCTGACATCGCTCGTGTGCTTCGTAAGTCAGAAGACGAATCGCGTTCCTACGAACTGGTGCAGCGCGACGAGCAACTGTTGCTGATCAATGCCGGGAAGCAGAGTAGAAAGAGAGTCTTGCAAAATTATGGCGACACTGTCGATCGGCGTAACGAAGCTGTCGTCGCCTGGCCCAAGGTCGAGGTCGGCGGCGGCCTGGAATGGTCTCGGGACGACGGGGTGGCGCGTCGCTGGTTGCGGCCTGGCAACGATGAACTGGTGCTCCCACTCACCGACGACCCGGCCGCTGCAGCGTACCAATTCGTCTCCGCCGGCTGGCGCCACCGCCTCGGTCTCTTCTCGCGTCCTTCCTGGGCGCTCGAGTGGGGGCGAGACAAGGACGGGCTTTACGCGCTGGCGCCCTCGCCGCTGGGCGAACCGGTCAGGCTGCTCTGGTACGAGGGGGCCGATTCAGTTTGGCCCGGCGAATGGCCACCCACCCCGGGTGCCTTTCGCGCCGTGGCCCAGCCGGTGTCACAGGGCTTGAGCCTGGGTGCCGACTTGCGGCATGGGCTCTACCTGGATGTTTCTTTCGGTAGCCTCGTCCAGCGTTTCCGCTGGATCGAGCCGGGCGAGTTCTGGATGGGATCGCCGGAAGGCGAGCCTGAACGGGACGACGACGAAGGCCCGCGCCACGTGGTGCGGCTGACGGCCGGATTCTGGCTGGCCGAC
>Ga0268298_10002106_pt1 | contig 22263 bp, 25 predicted proteins | sample WWTPWeurt_MetaG_FD_194462 | JGI IMG/M metagenome (GOLD analysis project Ga0268298, IMG submission 194462) | Activated sludge microbial communities from WWTP in Nijmegen, Gelderland, Netherland - WWTP Weurt | ecosystem: Engineered > WWTP > Aerobic digester > Activated sludge | place... | reverse complement strand
ACGGCGACGATACTTTCGTGTGGATTTTCGAGGTCTACGACGTCGACGAATCTGGCGTAGAAACCGGTAAGGACCTGAGCGGCGCACTGATCGAAATGAAGGTAAAAAACATGGCGACCGGAGAAAACGTGGTTGAGGTGAGCACCGACACGGGAGAGATCACGCTGCCCGAAGACCACACGCCACGCATACAATTCACCGACGAGCAAACCGCCGATCTGGTTGTCGGGTGCAAAATGCGGTACGATTTAAAAGTAACAATTGGCGGGGTAGGGAAAACCTATTTCGTCGGGACATTCACCAGATTGAAAGACGAGGCATGAGCATAAAACTCAAAATACAAGAGCCTCGGGTGGTGGTGAAATTCCCTGCATCAATCCCGGGGCCTCAGGGGCCGCAAGGACTACCCGGTTACGTCGGAGCGGACGGCCCACAGGGCCCGCAAGGCATACCCGGAACTCCCGGCGGACCGCAAGGTGTACAAGGCGCAACCGGTCCGCAAGGGTCGCAAGGCGTGCAAGGTGTGCAGGGCGTTCAAGGCGCACAAGGCGCAACGGGTCCACAGGGCACACAAGGCGCGACTGGTCTGGCTGGGCCGCAAGGCGATAATGGCGTACAGGGTGCGCCTGGATCGACTGGTCCACAGGGCGCGACTGGTCCGCAGGGTAGCCAGGGCGTGCAGGGCGCTACTGGCGCCACTGGTCCGCAAGGGAATCAGGGCGCTACCGGTCCGCAAGGCCCACAAGGAACTACCGGCCCACAAGGAACAACCGGAAGCCAAGGGCCGCAGGGAACGCAAGGCGCCACGGGATCGACCGGACCACAGGGCACACAGGGCACGCAAGGCGTACAGGGTGCGACCGGCAGCCAGGGGCCGCAAGGCGCAACAGGAAATACCGGTCCGCAAGGCTCTACTGGCGCACAAGGAACGCAAGGTGTGCAGGGCGCTACCGGTTCACAGGGTCCGCAAGGCGCTACTGGACCGCAAGGGAATCAGGGCGCACAGGGGACGGCCGGCGGCTCTACGTCATGGAAAGGCGCATGGAATAGCGGAACTTCGTATATCATCAATGACGCCGTTTCGCACAACGGCAGTTCTTATATCTGCGTACTTGGACACACCAACCAACAACCACCAAACGGAACGTATTGGCAATTGTTGGCGCAGGCGGGCTCGCAAGGCCCACAGGGTACACAAGGAACGCAGGGCACACAAGGCGCTACCGGCGCGACTGGCCCACAAGGGAACCAAGGCGCTCAGGGGGCGACTGGATCGACTGGTCCGCAGGGCGCAACAGGTGCGACGGGCCCGCAAGGAACACAGGGTGTCCAAGGCGCTACCGGAAGCCAGGGGCCACAGGGTAATACCGGAAATACTGGACCACAGGGCAATCAGGGCGCTCAGGGATCGACTGGTTCACAGGGCCCACAAGGGACGCAGGGCAACCAGGGCGCGACCGGATCGACGGGCCCACAGGGATCGACTGGCGCGACCGGGCCGCAAGGCAACCAAGGGGCGCAAGGCGCAACCGGAGCAACTGGGCCGCAAGGAAATCAAGGCGCGACCGGAGCAACTGGACCGCAAGGAAATCAAGGCGCGACCGGAGCAACTGGACCGCAAGGAAATCAAGGCGCGCAAGGCGCAACCGGAGCAACTGGGCCGCAAGGAAATCAAGGCGCGCAAGGTGCAACCGGAGCAACTGGGCCGCAAGGAAATCAAGGCGCGCAAGGTGTAACCGGAGCAACTGGACCGCAAGGAAATCAAGGCGCGCAAGGTGTAACCGGAGCAACTGGGCCGCAAGGAAATCAAGGCGCGCAAGGTGTAACCGGAGCAACTGGGCCGCAAGGAAATCAAGGCGCGACCGGAGCAACTGGACCGCAAGGTGATACGGGACCGGCGGGACCGCAAGGCACACAAGGAAACACGGGCGCACAAGGCCCGCAAGGGAATACAGGTTCGCAGGGCGTACAAGGTGCACAGGGAACCCAAGGCGTCACTGGTGCAACCGGCCCACAAGGTGTACAAGGTGCGACAGGGTCACAAGGCGTTCAAGGATCAACTGGCCCGCAGGGCCCGACTGGTGCTACTGGTCCGCAAGGCGCATCTGGCGCAACTGGTCCACAGGGGGCTACTGGTGCTACTGGTCCGCAAGGAACGCAAGGTGTACAAGGTGCAACGGGTGCGCAAGGCCCGCAAGGAACGCAAGGAACGCAAGGTGTACAAGGCGGAGGTGCTGTTGCCGCGATTGTCTTCGTAATCGATGGCGGCGGCGCAACGATTACAACTGGCGTGAAAGGCGACATTGAGGTGCCGTTTGCATGCACGATCAATGCCGTCACGATGTTAGCAGATCAGTCGGGGAGTATTGTAGTCGACATCTGGAAAGATACTTATGCCAACTACCCGCCAACCGATGCTGATAGTATCACCGCATCGGCAGTCCCAACTATATCCAGCGCCACCAAATCGCAGAATACAACACTGACAGGCTGGACGAAATCTATAAGTGCGGGGCAAACTCTGCGCTTCAATGTAGATAGTGCAACGACGATAACCCGCGTGTCTATCATCTTGAAAGTCACGAAAACTTAATGGCGACGACAACTATACGGCCTAATGGCGCCGGGCACGCATCCGGGCATACAGCAGTGGGCGACACACCAACATGGAAGTGTGTCGATGAAGCCAGCAGCGACGGGGATACAACCTATGTCCGACTTGACAGCGGTAGTGGCGATACGGATTTTTACACCCTGGAAAATCCTACAATACCGTCGGGCGCCACGATTAATAGTGTGACCGTGTACATGGTCGCTCGGGCGCTCCAGAACGGCGACAGCATTGTCGCTATGACCTATACCGGCGCCGCAGACGAAGATGTATTGACTGCGTCAGTCTCAACCTCATACGCTACGTACAGCGTAGCACTGACGACCAATCCAAGCACCGGTTCTGCGTGGACTGGAAGCGAACTCAACTCTCTCGAAATAGGGATAAGGGTTGGCAGTATTACTATTCGCGGGTACGTCACGCAGGTGTATGCCGTAATTGATTACACCCCAGCTGGAAGGTCCTGGGGGCAAATAATGGGATAATGACAATCAGCATATTCACCCCCGTCCACAAGATCACACCGTATTTGGACGCCCTATACGACAGCATTAAGGCGCAAGACTACGACGGTCCTGTCGAATGGGTCATCGTGTTGAACGGAGAATCCAGAGACCACGATTTCGGGGATATGTTTGCGATGACGGCCATGATGCAACACCGGGGCCCTGTTGTCTGCGTGATTCGCACAGCCGAAACAGGCAATATCGGATACCTGAAACGGCTGGCTTGTAACGAGTGTAACGGCGAAATTCTGGTCGAAGTCGACCACGACGATTATCTGGCTCCCGATGCCTTGCGCCTGATCGCGCAGGCGTTCGAGTCGCCAGAGGTTCAATTCGTATATTCCAATTTCCGCGAATTCCTGCCCGACGGGTCCTCGAACGTATACTCTCCTGCATACGGATGGCACAGCCGCGAACTTCCAGGCGATGGCACTGAAATGATCGCTTTCCCACCGTTGCCCCAATACTTGCGCCGAATCGAGTGGGCGCCCAACCATGTACGGGCTTTCCGAGCGTCAACTTACCGAGAAATCGGTGGTTACGACGCCGATCTGGAAGTTGGCGACGATCACGACCTGATCTGCCGGTTTTTCTTGGAGTTCGGGCAGCGTGGTTTCGCGCACATCGACAAGTGCCTGTACCATTACCGGGTACACGACGGGAATACCAGCAACGGCAACAACCGGAACGCGGCCGTCCAGGCGCAAGTAGACGTCAACTACTGCCTGTACGCCGAACGCATGGCGATGCGATGGGCCAAAGACAACAGTCTGCACTGCCTCGATCTGGGTGGCCGGTTCAATAGCCCGCCCGGCTACAAATCGGTTGATCTGCTTGACGCCGACATCACGGCTGACCTGACCAAGCCCTGGCCGTTCACGACAAACAGCGTCGGTGTGTTGAGAGCCTACCACGTGCTCGAACACCTGCCCGACACGATCCACTTCATGAATGAGGCTTTCCGGGTACTTGCACCCGGCGGCTTCCTGCTTATTGAAGTGCCCAGCACCAACCACCCGGCGGCGTTTGCCGATCCGACGCACGTCCGGTTTTTCAACACGCTTTCATTCGACTACTTCACCACCGAAGCCAAGGCACGGTACATCAGGCCGCAATTCCAGGGGCGATTCCAGAAATCGCGCGTGGTAGAGTACGCCTGGCCAGGCGGCACGCTGGTCGTATCGGCGCAAATGATTGCGCTGAAAGGCTGGTATGATATGGCTTGGTGCGGCGAAAAAGAGATATAAGATGATCACAGCGACCAACGGGACCATCACAAGAACCTTCACCTGCCAGCAATATGCACTGGCCGGCGGGAGTATTCCAGGCTGGGAGGTCTTGCAGGATACGTGCGGCCGCTACACCAACCTATTGCGCTCCCCGTTCGCCAGTTTTGGCATTGATCTGGGCGAATCGGAGCGGGGCCGCTGGTATCAGTATTGGGGTGTGATTACGGCCGGCGTCATCACCTTGCCGACCGACTACACCCTGCCGACCAGCCCTGAAAATGTCCGTGTCACAGTTCGGAGGCTGCAATACTACCAGAGTGACGACGACGTGACACGCGATTACGTGGTCAATTACGAGGATCACACCATTGATTTTGAACCGGCCCTGGCCAATCTTAACGGGCAACTCGCCCTTGTGGAGGTATTCAGATGAAAAACGCCCTTATTCTTGTTCTGGCGCTTTTTTCGGTCGCCGCATCGGCACAGCGCCCGTTCGACCCGATACTGGAGACGCAGATCACCACAACAATGAACGGTGTAGTAATTGCCACGGCGCCAGACATCACCGTGGCAACGCTTTCCGGTTTCCTGCTGTCTGGCGATACGCTGTACAACACAGCAACGAATACGGACGCCCAAACATTCAGCGCGACAGGATCGACGAACCCGAGCCTTGTTGTTGCTGGCGGAACGGGAGGCGGCGGAACAGTGCAATTGTCAGGGGCCGGAATCACATCGGTGAGTTACGCCGCCGGTGTCGTCACGATCACATCAACGGAGGCCGATGGAAGCCCCACGAACGAGGCCCAAACCCTTTCGGCTGGCGGTACCACATCGCCGACTATTTCATTGAACGCCATTTCAGGGACCGGAGGCGGAACGATAACGTTTTCGGCGGGCGCAGGCATAACGCTGAACCAGTCCGGCGGCACAATCACAATCACCAACAACGGCGTATCGAAATGGACAGACTCCGGCGTGTTCACCTACCTGACATCCACAACCGACCGCGTGGTCGTAGGCGCATCAACCGAGCCGAATAGCACCTACCAGTTTCAGGTGTCAGGGGCCGGGTTCTTTTCCGGCGGCATTCGGATCAACGGACCAATCAACGCCAACGGGTTCAACGGAACCACGGCGCAATACCTGCGTTCGGGCGGCTCCGGCGCTGCTCCAACCTGGGACACGCCCGGCGACATCACCTCGGCCACGACCGGCGAGATCGGCGTAACGAACGGCACAAACGCCGCCTTCACGACTGTTGATCTTCGCCTTGCACAACAGGGCGCAACGAGTGGCCAGGTGCTGAAATGGAACGGTATCAAGTGGGCCCCAGGAACCGACAACACCGGATCGGGCGGCCTTACGGCGGCAAACAACGGTCTTTCCGTCACCGGCACCACCGTTCAGTTGGGTGGATCGCTCATTCAGGCAACCACCGTTGACCAGGACGGATTCCAGCAGACATGGAAGGATGGCCGCAATGTTTTCAGTCGATACAACAACACGACCGGCAACGTGTCGGCTGTCATGGTCGTGGAGGGCATCGGGGCAAGCCCGAATACTACCGGAACTGCCGAAGATGCCGCGCTGGTCGTGAAGGGCTACAACAACGGCGGCGGCACGGCTTACGCGAACGAACTGGCAGTCGGGCAGTACACGACAGCGGCGACAGGCAACTGGATTCAGGTACGCGACCAGACCGCCAACGGAACAGAATACCCTATCCACATCAACCCGAACGGCGGCAAATTCATCGTCGGAACCAACACCGTGCCCGGCCCGTTCGCCTCCGTCTATGCGTCTGGACTGTCAACGACCGGCAGCGACATCGCCAGTGTGGCATTTCACGTGGCCACAACCGGGGAAAGCTCGACGTTTCCGAAATTGAGCCTCGGCACCAACAACACCCGGCAAATGCAACTGTACTACAACGGTACAGACGTAGCCAGCCGCGTAAACAGCCTGATTGCCGGATCAACCATTCGCTTTTCGGTTGGGGTCAATGAAAACGACGACAAGGTCATCATTATGTCCAACGGCGCGGGCAGGCTCGGGGCCGGCTTTGCGTCAACAACGGGGCTACACTCAACGCTTCAATCTTCGGGGTCGTTCGCGGCTGGCATTTTGTTGACCGCCGGCGCTCCAACATTCGACGAAACGAAGTTCGCGGTAGGATATACCGGGGCGAGCCCAGTCACGTGGACGCTACCAACCGCATCGACTTGCACGGGCCGCGTGTACGTGCTCGCCAATAAGACATCAAACACCGTAACCCTGTCCAGTTCCATTTCGTCAGGACAAACCACGCCCTGGAGCACCCTGGCAAAAGGCGAATGGGGTATCATTTTCGCCGATTCTGCCGGCTGGCAGGGCTTTAAAGTATCGTCATTATGAGAAAACTATTTTTTATCGCGGCCTTCCTGCTGCCGCTTTCGTCTTTCGCAACCATTGACCCGGATGGGGCATTCACAATCATGTCCGGCACAAAAAACCAGTTTGACGGGTCGTGTACCATCGAATGTTATCCAACATACCAGCCAGACCTCGACCAGGTCGTCGTGGATGTCCGGGTTTACTATTCTGGCACCCAGGTAGGCGGCACAACGCTCACCCTTTCCGCCGCACACGTTGCCGGATTTACGGCCACAGGCACGGGCGAAGTTGAGCAGTTCCAAAACGCCGTGGAACAGGCCGTGGATGACTACCTCGAAAACCTGGCTGAAAACAGCGGCGTAAACTTTTCAATCACATGACCATCACATGAAGCAACTACTCGCCATTATCGCCCTTTTCTGTTCAATGTCCGCATTGGCTCAGCAGACCATTGCTTACAGCATCGAAACCACGGCGCGGCCAGACTCTTTCTTTCTGGTCGAAACCATCACGCAACCGACGGATGGCTCCCCGCGCGCAAACGTGCAGGTGAATTACCACCTGATGCGCGACACATCCGAACTCAATTACCTGCAAAGCCGCCTGATCAGCGCAGCCGAAGAAGCCGAAGCGCGCGCGGCCGAACAAAGCGCCCGGGCGCAAATCGCCCGGGCCCAGGTGGCCGCGATACGCGCTGCTCAACAATCCGTGTTTTCGCCGCCAGCACAACCGCCCGCAGAAACAAAAAATCCGGCGCCGGCCACACCCCCTAAAAAATCCAACAAAAAGAAAAAGTCCTGACGATGCCAAGACAAAAACCTCACCTCCTGTCCCTCCATGTGATACTGCGGAAGCACTCCGTGGACCAGATGCTCTTTGCGTTCATGCGCGGCGTACTGGTCTCCAATCCATCTATCCCGGTTCGGGAGGCGGCCAGGATGTTCGAAGAGGCGTTTGGCATTCAGGATTTCGAACCGGAACACGCTGCGCAGATGTATTACGACTTATTGCACGAATACATGAGGCAGTCAAAAATATTTGAACATGAAAAACACCATCACCGCGCAACACCCAGACGGTCGGGTGATCAAATTCTCGCAAACAAACTGGAATCTGCTGGGGCCAAATAAAGGCGGATTCGTACCGATTTCCACAGACGTGCCGGAAGAAGTCTCGAAGGCTATCGAGGATCGGAAGGCAGAATCTCACGCAAAACCGCCGGCAAAACGGCGTAAAAAAGGACAAGATGCTACTGATTGAAGAAAAAAAGACCGGCGCAAGACGCCAGATAACCGAAGAAGCATGGGAAAAACTCAAGAACGAGTTTGGTACCGCGCATAAATACCGGCTGATCGGACCCGCCGAAAAGAGTCAGGTCAAAAGCCCTGAGCCGCCGAGCGAAGTATCGGCAGACCTTCGAAAAAGGAAAAAGGCGGAACCCGTCGAACCGGAAGAGCCGACCGATAAGGTCGACGCCGATGACAATTAATTTAAAAACACGGCCATACCGGCCAAACCAGCACTATTTTTGATGAAAGAACTCATTCTTGCGTTCCTGTCCAGGGCGTACAATATGGACACTGACAGCGTTGCGGACCTGCTGTTGAAAAAATCCGATGACGGGACATACACCGACGAACTCGTGGATGGCGCCCTTGATGCGCTCACTCGACTCGATACGGAACGCGCCGGTAAACTCAAAGGCGACGGAAAGACCCAGTTCGATAACGGCTTCAAAAAAGCGCAAAGGGAAGTTTCCGAAGCATGGGAACGGAAAATGCGCGCAAAATTCGAACTGGATCAGGCGTTGACCGGAGACGACCTACTGGAAGCGCTGGCCGAAAAAATGACGGCCGGCAGCGCAGAAATGCCCGATGAGCAAATTCGACGCTCAAAACTCTACCGTGATCTCGAAAAGGCTGCCGCCGACCGCGAACGATCCGCGCAAGAACAAGCCGAGGCCAAGATTCAGGAAATCATCGCCGCGCAAAACAGGAAGGAAAAACTCTCTTCTGTGCACGAAAAAGCGAAGTCCTGGCTGCTGTCCAAAAAGCCGGTTCTTGAAGCGAATCAACTGGTCGCCGACCAGCGAATCGCCGACTTCCTCCGTGAACTCGAACAGTACGACTACGACGAAGATTTGACCCCGTTGAAAGACGGAGAAATCCTCAAAAATCAACACCAGCATCCGGTCAGATTCGACAGCCTGCTGGAAGCGATTGCGTCGAGACGGTTCGAATTCATGACGCAGGACCCGAAAGGGAACGGCGGAAACAAGAACGATCCCGGAAGGAGCGGCGCGACGAGCTTGCCGCCAATCCCGAAAACAAGGGAAGAATTTGAACGGCTCTACTACGACATCCCGGCATCAGACAAGGACGCCCGAACAGCATTCGCTAAGGCTTACGAGGAATCTGCCAGGAACCAGTAAGGCCAGAACCCAAACACAAAACACGCTACCTTAATCATGGCAATTACTGCTTCCGTACTGCCGCTGTTGCTCGAACGCGTCAACGGCACCTGGCCCGACAACCAACACACCGCCGATCTCGAAGCGGATGTTGATGTGCTCAACGCCATCAGCGAAAACCAGACCTCCCGCGTGGATGTCATTATCTCCAACGAGAAAGAACGCGACGTAAAAGTCACGTGGATGAAAACCTGCCCGCCCGAGCCTGACGACTGCGCAGATTCCTGCACGTTCGGTGGCGAAGAGGCCAGCACCGACTCGCAGACCTACTCGCTGTCGAAGTGCCTTGAAACTGAATTCAAGGTCAACATCGACGGCTGGTACAACAACGAATTCGAGGCAACCGACGCCGTCGCACAATTGCTGCTCGCCCACATGGTCGGCCACGCAAACGCAGCTGCAAAATATGCGGTCGGCAAGATCAACACTTTCGTCGGAGCGCACCAGTACACCAACGGCGGCGAATGGACGCTTTCCAACACCGACACGCTGGCGACGATCTCGGCCGACAAGTGGGGTACGCCGATGTTTGGCGGACTGCTTCGCGCCGCAAAGAAAAACCGCATGATGAATCCATTCCTGTTGTCCGGCGAGGCACTGGATCAGGAGTTTTTCATGGCCACGACGAACCAGCCCAACGCCGACGGGAAAGGCGACGCCAACCGCATCGGGAAACTTCGCGCCTACTTCGATCTCATGAATATCGAAGAAGTGAACGACGACGACGCCAATTTCTACGTGTACATGATTGCGCGCGGCGCCCTGGCTTTCGCAAGTAAGGCCCGCTACGATGCGCGCCCACTGGAAGTGACTGGCCGCGACGCACACACCCGCGTCATGTTGCCGAATCGCTTCTTCCCGAAACTGCTTCACGACGTACAGAAAACGACGCAGTGCTCCGGCGGCGCCACGTACGAGCACTGGAAAATCAAGTCCAAACTCGACGTGTTCCGCAATCCGCTGGGCTGCACCTCGACCCAAACGGGCATTCTGAAATTCGCACGCCCGACGGGTATCTGACCAATCCGACCGTAACCGTATTTCACTGAACAGGCCATCCAAAACTCGATTCATTTTCATGAAAAATAAATTTCTCCTACCGCTACTGCTGCTCATTGCGGCATCCGCCATGCTTACGGGACTCCAGTCCTTCAAGAACAGCGGCACGAACGCAACGGCCGCACTGATCACCGAACAGGACGACAACGGAACGCTCAACTACGACCCGCCCGGTACTTATTATGAGTACACGTGGACGAAAGACACGATCAGCAACACGAACAACGACACGCTATACCTTCCGGCCCGGCTTTCGCCGCTTCTTTCTGACTTCCAGGTGTGTTACTCGATTATCAGGACCAGTATCAGCGGCACCGCGAACATCGCCGTAAAGGTGGAAGAAAGCGCATACTCCAGCGGGACTGTAACCGATTGGGTCAGCAAGGCAACCACCGCAGCAACTACCGCCACGGCCGAACACCTTGTGCTCTCCCACGTTCCCGGCATGCGCCAACGCATCGTTATTGACGGAACCGGCACGCAATCAACCTCCTATGTTGTCAGGGGGGTGCTCAAAAAATTGAACTGACAACTTTCATCATTCGCGCATTTTGATGAGCCGGGCGGGATTCTGTCCCGGCTCATTTTTATTATCTCATGGCTTGCTACGACAACATCATCGGCCTATCCCGCAACACGTGCCAATGTGTTCCGGCTGCCCCTGAAAACTACAACACCTCGCTTTCGGGTCTATACCTGGACGAATTACCGCTACTTGACTCACTTTCCGGGTACGACAAATGCGGCGTCGGAACCGTATGGGATATGCTGAGCCGCGCCAGGGCGTCGGCAGTGTCGACATTCATCTCCGACACGAACAGCCTGTTGATGTCGCGCTACTCGACAAGAATGCCGAGGTTTTCGGGCGACATCGGAGAAGGGGCGGCAAAAACGAAACTGACAACGTCGAGCCAGTACGCCGGGGCGAGAATCGCAACAAGGGGCACGCGTGGCGCCACAATGAAGATCACGAAAATCGGCACGCTGTTTTCGGCGGTCGGCTCCGTAACGCTGAAAATATTCAACAGCCTGAACGAGCAGGTCGGGGACGACATCGAACTGGAGACCAAAAACGGCTTCATGTTGAATGCTCTCGCAACACCCATCTCCCTCCCGATGTACATACCGTTCGCCCCGACACAGGAATACTTTCTGGTGTTCGAGTACAGCGACGCGAATAAGCCAGGGCTCAATACTATCGATTGCCGGTGCGGCCATCTCGGGGAAACGCCGTGGTATAACACTGCAAATCCGCACTGGGGTAGAAAATTCAGCGAGGCACGCGGGTGGGCGCGCTGGGTGATGGTTGGCGGATGGTCCGGTGACACACTGACCGAATTCGACCAATGCGACACATCGACGCGGCTTGAACTCAATGGTCTGACATTCAGCGTCGAGATCGGATGCGACCTTTCGCAGGTACTGTGCAAGGAGACGCTGGACTTCAATAACGACCCGCTGGCGCTGACAATGGCCTACGCAATACGGTATCAGTCTGGCGTACAGATGGCGTCTTCGCTGCTTACCAGCACGGAACTACTCAGGGCCAATACAATCAACCGAGACGCGCTCAAAGCGATGCGCTCCGAATGGCAGGACAAGTACGTCGAATACTGCACAAGCATTGCAGACAACGCGGCAATCGGGCAGAACGACTGTCTGGCCTGCAAGGACGAATACGGAATGCGCACCGAAACGATCCTTTCATGACGATCACTGAACTCTCCGACCGAATCGACCGCGCCCTGGCGCGCATTGATACCGAGTTGCAAGCACAAGGCCAGAAAGCCGGACTTGATCTTGTTGCGCTGGTATCGACACGCGTGATCCAGCGCGGCGAAACGGCGGACGGCGGAAGATTCAGCAATTACAGCGAAAAGCCAACGCCCGCCTTTTTCTACTTCGGGAAAAGCCGAAACCAGGCCGGCGAACGCGCCGTGCAAAAGGCTTCAAAAGATCGGCGCCCATTGAGTTACTCAGAATTCCGCCGCGTCAACGGGCTGGAGGTGTCGTTCAAGAATTTCGAATTCACTGGCGCGCTTTGGCGCGGGTTCGGCGTGAAATCCGTCGAATCTTCGCCCGAAGGTGTTACCGTCACCATTGGCGGCATGAATACCGACGCGGCGCAAAAAATACAATGGCTCAGCGAACAGGAAGGCCAGTCGATCATTCAGCCCTCGCCGGCCGAGATTGATCTGGTGAAAGGATTCCTTGTGAAGTGGGCGTCCGGGCTTATTCAATAACAGCCGCGTACCCGCAAAAAATGGCGCGATTTTCGCCTGAAATCCTGCAATTTTGTGTGCGCGAATAAACCATCGGTACTATGTCCGATCAGATTCGCCTTGATATTTCAGTAGCCGACTTGCGGAAGGAACTGGCGGCGCTCAAAACGGAGCTCGACGCGGTGCGACAGTCTGGGGCACAGGCGTTCGGGGCCGTCGGAGACGGGGCAAAACGAGCCGCGACCGTTGGCGAACAGGCTGCGTCTGGGCTGGCCGATGCCATCCGGGAAGATGTACGAGCAGCGGAAGAACTGAAATCAAAATACAATGAACTTTCGAAGGCCGCTGGCGCCGCTCAAAAGGGCGGTTTCGGAAAAGAGTCGTCGACGAACCTTAAAGAAGCGGCGAAGTCGGCCGGCGGGCTCAAGGACCAACTAAAAGAGGCAGCCGGCGGCGCAATCGAAGCCGTCACGGCAACCGATAAACTCACGGCCGCGCAGCGCATTTTCAACGCAGTAGCCAAAGCGAACCCGCTCGGACTGATTCTTACCGCGCTGGCGGCTATAATCGGGTCTGTTATCGCCTATTTTTCCAGATTCCAGGCGGGAATGGACAAAGTATCGCAGATCACGGCAGCGGCCGGAGCGGTCCTGAATGTCCTGATTGACCGGGTCGCTACGCTGGGTCGCGCATTCGTCAATTTTGCAACCGGTAATTTCTCAGCGGGCATGGATGACCTGAAGGCGTCTGTAACCGGGCTTGGATCGGAACTTGTGGCGACCGCATCGAAGGCCGCAGCGCTCGAAGCGGAACTCCAAAAATTACAGGATGCGCAAATTGCCAATATCACTGCATTCGCCGCAAGGGAAAATCAGGTCGAAAAACTGAAACTCATTTCAGAAGACGAAACAGCCAGCATCGGCGCCCGGGTGAAAGCATTGCGCGGCGCCGCCAGCGAAGAGTCGAAACTATACGCCGACCGTATCGCCCAGGGCGAGGCGTTTCTGGAAAACCTGAAAAAACGAAACGCGCTCGACTCGGTAAACAGGGCTGAGGCGGAAGAGCAGGCACGCGCCGAGGCCGAACTGATCAATTTGCGCGGCGAGGCCGACCGATCCAGGATTGAAAATGAAAACAAAATCCGAGAACTGCGCAAACAGGGCTACGAGCAGGCGCGGCGCGAATCAGAAGCGCTCCAAAAGGACCTCGACAAAATTGCGGAAACCATCCAGAAACTATTCGTCGCCACGCAGGAAGACGGGCTGGACAAAGACCTGGCGGCCGTCAACAAGAAATATGACGACCTGCAAGAAGCCGCAGCGGACGGCATCGCAAAACTGAACGAGATCGAAAAGAAGGGGCGTGGGCTCACGCCAGAGCAGCAGCAGCAATTACAGCAGTTGACCGAATTCCAGGTCAAACTGGAAGAAAAGCGCCTTTCCGACCTCGTAGATGTATTGGATAAGTACAACGAAGCCGAGGCGCAACTGGCGGAAGAGCAAGTCGCCAGACGCAAGGCGCTTGCGGACAAAGAGCAGGCCGAGGCAATCAAAAGCCTCGAAACGTACCGCGACGCGCAAAACCGAAAACTTGACATCCAGGAACAGGTTGACAAGGCGGTCATTCTGCAACTCGAAAAAAGCGGAGCATCAAAACAACAGGTTCAGGCGGCCGAGGAAAGGCTTGATCTGTTGCGCCAGCGTCAACGCCTCGAAAACGAATTGGCCTTCCAATTGGCCCTCACAGATACGCTTCGGGACGGGGAAGACGACCGATTGCAGGCGATTTTGGATAGCGTTGATAAAATCCGAAAGCAGATTGCCAATATCGACACGCAACTCGGCGCGGCGTCCAGTTCAAAGGGCGGCAAAAAGTTCAGCCTGTGGACTATCCTTGGACTCGACGAAGACAAGGACAAAGAGGTGATCTCGAAATTGAAAGACGGGATCGGCGAGGTGGTTAACGCCCTTGGCGACCTTACAGCGGCGCGGATAGCAGCAGCGGAAGCCGCCGTAAAAGCAGCCGAAGATCAGGTGAGCGCGGCCGAAGACGCATTGGATCGGGAAATCGAACTGGCGAAACTCGGCTATGCCAACAACGTCGATTTGCGCCGCAAGGAACTGGATGACGCAAAGACGGCCCGAGACAGGGCGCTGAGCGAGCAGAAACGCGCGCAAAAGGCACAATTGGCCATCGATACGGCCGTGCAGGCATCGAACATCGTGACGTCCGCAACCAACATTTTCAAAGAAGGGACGAAGTTCTGGCCGGTCGGATTCCTGCTTGCCATCGCATCGGTGGCGTCGCTTATTTCCCTTATTTCAGGCGTCAGGGCGCGGGCGAAGGCGCTGTCGCAGCCGACGCAATTCAAGCATGGCGGCGAGGCCACGGTGACAAGAGACAGCATATTGGTCGGCCCGAGTCACGATGGCGGCGGGATCGGCATAGAGGCGGAAGGCGGCGAGTTCACAACAACGGACGGGCGCCGCCTGGCTATTGTGAACAAAAGAATGACGAAGAAGCACTTCGACCTGATTCGGGCCATCAACAACGATGACCGCCCGGCTATGGCGCGACACCTTGATCGGCTGACCGGCGGCATTCAAATCAATCGGAGCGCGACTGATCAGCATGCGCAGCCTTCCAGTTCGGTAGACGCGAAGGACAAAAGAATCGAGCAGTTGCTCGAAGAGAATAATATGCTGCTGAAAAGACAAATCGAAATCGAGGAAACGCGCCCGACGGTCGTGGACGCCGGCGACTTCATCGAAATTCGATACAAGCACCGGACGGAGCGGATTCGGAAAAATGGCTAAATATCGCGTCAAAATATCGTCCGACAATATTTCAGAGACGGAGATCAACCCGGTCTGGACTGGAGAGTTTCAGTACAAAAAGGATCGGGCCGGGCTGTTCTACACGATGGAAATGAAGGGCGAAATGGTGTTACTCAATGAAGATTTCACCCTGGTGAATGACCTGGTCAATGAGTGCGAGCGAATCACCATCGTGGTTCAGGTGTATTGCAACGACGCATGGAGCGACCGCTGGCAGGGGTATTTCACGAAGTTTGACACAAAACCGGATTTCGGGACGTACAATGCGCGACACGGGAGGATAACCCAGTGTAAAATGACCGTAACGCCCCGACCAGACACAAAGTATGAGTGCTTTCTTCGGGAGTACGACGAATCGATCCATATTTTCAATGCGGACACCGCGCAGGTCGTAAAGGCGCTGCCTGGCGATTACGAGATCGGGGTAATCTGCGTACAAAACACCTTCACCGAAGACCCCGAATGCGCGACAGACCCGGGCGGCGGCGCGCCTGGTTGTCAGGAATATTGCAACATCGAACAGTTGGCCGACAACACATTTCTTGTAACCACCTGTTTTCACGCAGAATACGGAACCGGAACGCCAACAGTTCCACCTCCGTATGGCTCTGGATGGATTCATGTGGACGGAGATATATGGTGGCGCTGCCCAGACGACGACACGCTCAGCATCGGGGTATTGAAATATGGGCGCCGCTTCAATGTGATCCTCGAATACCTCTTGGCGCAAACAGGCTGCGGGCTAACGCTTCGTTCTCATTTTTTCGGAATCAACGCCACGCACGCCGCCCCGCCAAGTAACGACGCATACGATTACGCGGTGGATAATTATCAGCACCTGACGATCCACCAGAAAAGCGACGTGAAGCGGCCAGACGCCACAAACCCCTCGCTGTCGTTCATTTGGCGCATCAAACTGAAAGAGATACTCGAAAACCTCACCACAATGTTCAACGTGTTCTGGGTCATCGAAGGCAATGACCTGATACTGGAGCACGTCTCTTATTTCGAGGCGTCGGCCGGGGCGGACTACTCCGATCAGCCGATGCGGCTGCAATACGAGTACGACCCTGAATCGCCCCGCATGGAGCGGTTTTATTTTGCCGACGAATTGTGTTCGGATTACTTCGCCGGGCTCCCAATTGAGTACGAATGCGGAAAGGATGTGAATGAGCGAAGGACAACACTTTTCTCTACCGACCTGGTATTCATCAGAGAAAACAACGGCGAAGAAAACCAGGACAAAATTTCGGATGAGAACTGGGTATTGATCAGCACGTTCGAAGCCGATGGCAATATCGGGATCACCGACTTCAATAAGCCGCTCGCCTGGACGAACCTGCACGACAAATTGCACCGGCACTATCGACCATTCAGCGCGGGCGCACTCAACGGCGTAGCGACCACATTTCTGTCGACGCAAAAAATCAAGTCGCAGCCGCCGTTTACGGTCCCTATGTGCTGCGATGCCGATTTCGACCCTGCAAAATACATCACAACGCTGCTCGGCAACGGACAGGTACAACGGGCCGACTACAACATCAAAAAAGACACGCTCAAAATAGAACTCAACTACTGACACGATGTACAATAATTATGTCCCGCAGCCATTCCCGTTCTACCCGTATATCGAATACCAGAACTTTCGCCGCCTGCAATGCAAGGGCGACCTTTCGACGTTCAAGCTGATCGTCAAATCGTACGGCGAAGACTCCTTCACCCAGAATCTATTCATCTGGGTCCCGCCGTTTCAAATCAAACGGGTTGAAACTGCAACGGCCATTGATTACCTGAAAGTAATTCGCCTCGATACCGGGGCGACGGTGGCAAACGACACATCGCCCGCCATCAACATTCAGGCGCTCGAAGATGGGTGGGAATCCCTTGTCTGGGAAGGCGAATGGGTAAGCATAGGCGACCTTGCGGCCGGCGTGTTCAATTTTTACGTCGAGGTGAAATCCGGCTCCGACAAGTGGTACAGCGAGGTGTTTCAGCTGGACCGCGACAACAGCGCAGAATACGACATACCGGCGCCGTGTGGCGATATTGAATACATACGCTTGAAATGGAGCAACCCGTGCAACATCTCCAACACGATACACGGCGATTTTGGCGGGTTCAACTGTTACCTTCCGATCACCCTCGGGCAGCCCTCTTACAACTACAAACCTGATTACGAGGATAATGGCGACGGCACCAGGGTTATCACTTTCCAGAGCCTGGCCAAACGGTACACGTTTTTCATTCTGGCGCCAGAATACATGGCAGATGCGCTGGTAGCCATGCAATTCTTTCAGGCGGTCACCATGTACCTGTACAACGGCGACACGGTTTCTATGCAAGACATCGAAGTGGAAGTGGACTGGACGACCGATTGTTTCGCCAAGGTGAAGGTGTCGTTTTCCATAGACGTGCTGGCAAAGACTGCCTGTTGCACACCGCCAGCCTGATATTAATTTTAAGACACAGTGCCGGGGTTTGGGTGTAGATACCTTTGAAAACGCTTTTTAATCATCAAAACACGTTTTCTTCAATGGCTGTCTGCACCATACTGCTCCCTGCCGCTTCCGCCGACGATTGCGCCATCAATGCGCATTTTGGCCGCGTTGACAAAATTCTATGGACGCGTCTCGGCGACGACCTCGACGACGATTCCGACCTGTCCGAATGGACTACCCGAAAAAGCAACAGCACCTCGTTGCCTTCGTTGCCCACCCTGGCGCCTATCCGTTTCCTGAACGTCATCGGCGAGCTCCCGTTGCCTGAAACAACCACGGCCGAAGCCTCGCTTGGCCGGAAGGTAATCTCGACGCCATCGCACACCCTTACGGTTGATTGCGACGACCTGAGCACCACCAACGCGACGCTGCTCAACACGCTCCAGGGCACCTCGTACACGTACGCATTCTGGTTTGTCTGCGACGGCCAGCTATACGGCGGTACGACCGGCATCGAGGCTACGATGTCGTTTGTCGGCCGCGTGATCCCGCGCGAAAAAACCGCCCTGCAAACCATGCGAATCACAATCAACTGGGAAGGTAAAATCCCTGTTCCGATTGCCGACCCGGGCGTGTAAATGCTGTTTTAAAATTACACTTGACGGCACGCTTTTCGCCTGTAAAGGGTTAAAAAGCGCCGATGAAAAACGAGGGATTCGATCCTAAAATGGAGATTTGGAAGATTTTTCTGGCATTCCTGAAAGACACCGCAGACGGCGTACGTAAACAGGGTGTAGCGCTGAGTCTGGCCCTGTTGGGGGCCTGTGCGATTTACTTGCTCATGGAAGATCGCATCCGAGAACTGCGCAATGAGCTGGTTGCGGCCAAGGCGGACTGGAGCGAGGCGCTCAATATTGAGCGGAAAGAGACCCTGCAAATCAAAGACGCACTTGATCAGTGCAATACCGAACGCGAACGGCTTGCTGTCCAGGTGGCAGCGCTTCAAGCACAATTCGTCATCTTCAAACAAAAACGGTAATGAATACTAAGGCTCAAAAATTCAGCGCGACGTCGTCCAATTTCGTCGTCAGCGTCATCAACTTCCTGCTCGGGGCGCTTGCGCTTTCCGGCGTACAATTCCCGTCCGATCCGGCTTCCATCACCGCCGACCTTGCAAACACCCTCTCTTCGACGGGCTGGGTTGCGGTTGTCGGCCTTGTGATCGTCAATATCGTAAGCCCGCTGTACCATGCTTTTCTGAAAGGCTCGTTCAGCCTGAAAGGGCTTCTTTCGAGCCCGAACTTCTGGATTCAGGCCGGCACCCTGGCGATCTCTCTGATCGTGCTGCTCGGCATCGCTATTCCTGCCGGCACAGCCGACCAGATTGTCGGCGCCGTGTACGCGAAGGACTGGGGCGGCCTCGCCATTGTGTTGTTCACCAACGTCCTGAACCCGCTTATCCGGTGGTTCAAGGACAAGGTAACGGCGCCATCCGCATAAAATGTTCATGGGATTAAATAATGTTGTTTTTAGCCTCGCCAAATGAGGCGGGGCATTTTTTCTCACCACATCAAAAAGAATAAAGATGGAAGTTACCGACATCCAAGGGCGTGCCGACCTCAACGAAATTCGGCAAATTATCGCCCACCGTCGCGGCATTGATGCGCAAACCGTTGCCGACGTAATTGACGAATTTTTCAGCGTAACGGCCGAATGCGTGGCCATTCACGATTCCGCCCTACTGCACAACATCGGCGTGTTCAAACTCGTGCCACGTGCTGCCAGAAAGGGCAAGACCCCTGACGGACAGGAATGGGAACGACCCGCCGGTTTTGAGTTCATTTTTGAGCCGGCCGACCACTACAAAAAACGCGTCGAAGAGTTCGCCGGCAGCGGCGAGCCAATCTACTAAGCAGATCCAGGTTTTTCCATAGCATAAGTTGAGCGCCGCCACGTGAACGAACGGGCGGCGCTTTTTTATGGGCACGAAAAAGGCCCGGACACCTTGCGTGCCGGGCCTAAACCCCAAAAAACCAAATGAAAACAATCTTTTGTCTTGGACGGCCTCGTTACGCTGGCTCCTGCTCTCGCGGCGGCCTCGCACTCCTTCGGGGACTTAGCAGGCTACCCCGACAGGTAGTGGCCTTGTGTTACGAAGATACGGGTTTTTTCTTTTCCAGCCATGCTTTTGCGCAGGCCTCGGCGGGGTTTTCGTCTGTCCAGATAGTAGATAGTTCGCGGCAAACAAACGTATTCCCGCTTTCCGAAACGTAGAGGCCATAACCAAGGCCCAACTCCCGCAAGATGTCGGTTGCGGTCGGGGCGAACGCCGGACGGCAGGCAAACCAAAGTCCTGGACTTATGCCTGTATGGTGGCATTTCTGGTCAATTATGAACAATTCGTCGCGGCATGAATACCATGATTGGGCGTGCTCAACCGTTTCAGGTTGCGGGAACCCCGCATCGCGCAGGGCCGTCGCTGTTTGTGCTGTGACGTGTTGCATGGTTATTGTTGTTTGCGGTTTGACCAGATTGTATAAATGCCGACCGACAGCGCGCAGATGAAAAGCGGGGTGCTTATAATTGTATTAAGCGACGATATTTCCGGTGCGAAATATAACTGGGATCAGGGGCAGGTGTCCCGACTGTTCGCCCGGCAGGCACCCATTTTGGCGGGTCGTTCCAATTTGCTGACACTTCGCATTCGTCGCCCTCCTGAACTATTTCGCCTTCTTTCAGGTAGTAGTAAAAACCTGCATTACAAGCCTCAATTATTGATCTTAAATCACCTGACATGGCGTTGATTGCCGCGTCATAATCATGTGGGTGAAAGCGATTAAGGACTTCATAGTATAGTTTTACCAGCGGGGCAGATGCCTCGTCCCTTAATGATGCGAATTTTTTTGCCTGGTCTTTCATTTTCAAAGTTCTATTCCGCCTTTCAGCGAGTTATGGCATAAATGTCGCCCCCCGGCAACCCTCCTAACGTCGGGGGGCGTGGGGCTTGGAGTTAGCCGCTAAAATAAATTAAATACGCGCCGCCCTCAACAGCCTCTTTTTCAAGATTAAGGCTGTTTGCAAAATCTATTGCAGATTTGGACAAAAGCAAACACCAGATACGGTCGTCAAGACTTTCAACCCAAAAAAAGTCTTTTTTCGAACCGATCGCCAAGCCATGTTCCAGTGCGGATTTTTCGAAATCAATTGCCTTCATCACAGATATTTTAATGTGTTCAAATTGGTACTTAATGTTAACTGTCAGGTTGATTAGGTCGCAAAGTTCCTGCGCCGAATCTTCGGCTTCGTCTATCGTTACCCACCCCAAATCATCTCCGATAAAAAAACGCCCCCATCGCAGTTCCGGGGTTTCGGTTGTCAATTTTGACGTATCGAAGTCGCGTAGAATATTCTCACACGTCTGAACCTCAAAGGCCGAAAATGGCCGGTCAAAAATTATCCAAAGTTCGTGGAACATATTTTTGTTTTTTTTTAAAAGCGGCTAACCCAGCTTCAACGTCCATGCTCGCTAAACGGCGCACAGCGGGAAAGCGCCAGTTAGCCGCAATCAGAAAATAAATAAGGCGCAGCAACCAAATTGGAAAGCCGTGCCTGACTTGCTTCAAAATATGGTAAATCGTTTTCGCAAACAATGAAACGCCGCCCTTCCATTTGCGCTGCAATTGCCGTCGTTCCGCTCCCGCCGTAGCCGTCAAAAACAATGTCTCCGTGGTTCGAGTAGGTTCGGATTAGGTAGCGGAAAAGGTCGGTTGGTTTTTGGGTTGGGTGTCCAACTTCTTTGCCTCGGTCGGCATTTGAAATCTGGACAATTGAAACGGGGTATCTTTTCCCATCCTCGTTTAGACCTTCATTTTCGCCAAAAGAACCGTATTGCCTTTTGCCAGTTGCCGCCCTGCCCTTTTTGTACGGGTCGCCCCGACCAAATTGAGGGTTGTAAGTCGGCATGGATTTGTAAAAAACCAAAATATCCTCATGAACCCGAAGGGGCTTTTTATTGGCATCCAAAAAGCCAGTTGGCAGAACCTTGTCCCAAACCAGCGAGTACCGATAAAGGCCCCGCTTAGAAACGATTAGGTCAGCCGAAAAAGGGTTTTGTGCCGTGAAAATCATTGCCCCGTTGTCTTTAATCACCCGCTCCCATTCTGTCCACATTTCGGGAATACTCACCGACTTGTCCCAATCGCATTGCATTGAGCCATACGGCGGGTCTTGCAAAAGCAAATCCACGCTCCCGTCCGGTATTTGCCGCAAAACATCCAAGCAGTCGGCGAAGTGTATTTTATTTAATAGATTTTCCATGTTTTGATTTTAAAGCGGCTAACCCTGCTTTCCCGCCAATAATCCCTAAGCGGTCAAAAGCGGGAAAGCCACAGTTCTAAGCAATTAGAAAATAATAAAAGGTTCCATCTTCAAGAGTCCTTTCCAAGTACCCAAGAGTAACGAGCCGGTTTAAATTATAGTCCGCGCGTTTTATTTTTGGCCATGTGTCAATGGCCT
>Ga0268298_10002105_pt1 | contig 22267 bp, 20 predicted proteins | sample WWTPWeurt_MetaG_FD_194462 | JGI IMG/M metagenome (GOLD analysis project Ga0268298, IMG submission 194462) | Activated sludge microbial communities from WWTP in Nijmegen, Gelderland, Netherland - WWTP Weurt | ecosystem: Engineered > WWTP > Aerobic digester > Activated sludge | place... | reverse complement strand
GTGTTGATCTTCGCCAATGAAATCGTGAGCCCGGCCTCTTGCAGGGTGTTGGCGAGCCAGAACAAGAGCCCCGGCCGGTCCCGCGTCGTGACCTCGAGCACGGTGCGGCTCGTGGCCCGGTGATCGACGCTGACCTCGGTCGGAACGTGGGGCGTGTGGCTCTTGAGCGGCGTGGACCGCGCTTTCCCTCCGCCCACCAGGGCCGCCGGGGTGATCTCGCCGTGGAGCAGCGAAAGCAGGTCTCGCTCGATGCGCGGCAAGAGCAGCGTGGCCTCGGACACGTCGCGGTTCGTCTTCACCCAGAACAGATCCAAGGCGCGGACACGACCCGAAGGGTCGGTCCAGGAGTAGATCTGCGCACCGACCACCATGAAGCGCTGGGCCGTGAGCGTGGCCGTGAACGTCGCCAAAAGGCCCGGCCGATCGTCGGCGACGAAGCCGAGCTGGAGGTGGTTTTCGTCGTGCGCGAACAGGCCGACGGCAGCCACGGAATCTTGGGCTGCGAGTGCGAACCGCGCGTGCGCGCCGATGTCGCGCTCGCTGTTGGCGTAGAGGTAGCGCTCCGGCATGGACCTCAAGAAGTGGGCTACGAAGCCGAGACTGCCGAGATCTTCCCAGGCGGCCTCCACGGCACCGATGCGCCGATCGCGAGCCTCTTCGGGCTCACCACCTTCGCCGAGCAGGCGCTCGGCGGCGAGGTAGAGTTCGTCGAGCATGCGCGCCTTCCAGCTCGTCATCGCCGTCGGGCTGGTGGTCGACACGTCGGAGACGGTCAAGAGATAGAGCTCGCGCAACCCCTCGCCACCTTGCACGTCGCGACAGAAGTCGCGGATGGTCGCCGGGTCGTCGATGTCACGCCGCGTGGCCACGTGATACATGCGCAGGTGGAGGCCGACGAGCTGACAAACCTGGGCGATTTCCGCCTCGCCGAGGCCGAATCGCGGCAGGATCTTGGCGGCGAGCTCCGCCCCGCGCTCCGAGTGGTTCTTGCCCCCGATGTCTTTCCCCACGTCGTGGAGCAACGTCGCGAAGAACAGCACTTCGGGTCGCGCGATCTCCGCCGCCAGGCGTGACGCCAGCGGGTATTCGGCGGCGACGTCCCCGCGACAGAGCGCGCGCAAGCGATCCACGGCGGCGACCGAGTGCGCGTCCACCGTGTACACGTGATAGACGTCGTGGTGCACGCGGCCGATGACCGGTGAAAACTCGGGCACCATGGCCGCGAGGAGCCCCACGTCGTGGAGCTCCTCGAGCACCGACTCGTTCTTCAGGCGCGTCTTCTGCACCGTGGCGAGCAGACGCACGAAGAGGCGCGCAGCCTCTTCGCTCGCCCGGAGTCGCTCGCAGAAGGCCGGCAAACTCGCCGCGCGCGCCACCAGATCCCGCGCGAACTCGTAGACGGGCAGGTCTCGCCGGAGCGCCTCGTCGTAGAGGCGAAGGCAGAGCGCGGGTTCGGTATCGAGGCTCCCGGGGTGACTGATGCTCACCTCGCCGTTGACCAAGCTGAGGCCACGGCCGATGCCCACGGCGTGGGGCTTCCTGGTGGGTGGCGGCGTCGCCCGCGACAGGATCATCTCGCGCGTGCGCTCGATGGCGCGCGCGAAGCGGTAGTAGTCGCTCATGAAGCGCTCCACCGCGGGCCCACCGCTGCCGTATCCGAGGTCTTCTGCCAGCTGCTCCTGGCGGTCGAAGCTCAGCCGGTCCGAGCGGCGCTTCTGGTGCGCGTGGAGCAGATTGCGTACGCGCCAGTGAAACTCGCTCGCTTGCTCGATGCTCTGCCACTCCCGCGGCACGAGGACGCCGAGCCGCACGAGCTCCCCGAGGTCCTTCACTCGCCAGCGCGCGCGGGCCGCCCAGTGGGCGACGTCGAGGTCGCGAATGCCGCCGGGGCCGTTCTTCACGTCCGGCTCCAGCAGATAGACGGAGCCTCCGAAGCGGCCCTGTCGATCTTCCGAGCGCTCGCGCAGTCGCGCGAGAAAGCTGCCGATCTCGCCGAGGCCGAACAGGCCTTCGAACACGCGCGTCTCCAGGCGCTCGCTGGCCTCGCGCGCACCGGCCACGTGGCGCCAATCGAGGAGCGCGGTGGCCGTGGGCAAGTCGACACGCCCGAGCTCGATGATCTCCTCGATGCTCACGACTTGGTGACCGACGTTCAGCCCCGCATCCCAGAGTGGATAGAGCAAGGCCTCGGCGATGGGCTGCGCGTTCTCCAACGGACCGCTCAGCGGAAGCAAGCGCACGTCGAGATCGCTCGCGAAGGCCACCGCACCTCGGCCGTAGCTGCCGACCGCGGCCAACGCGAGCGGTGACCAACTGCCCGAGCGGCGGAGCGTGGCCTCGACCGCGCCGAAGAGCGCGCCGAGAAGGCCGTCGAAGCACTTGGCGTAGCGGCGCGCAGCCGGCAGGCCCGCTTCCGGGCCACCCGTTCGGATCATGGACTCGACCTCGCCGCGGTGACGCGTCACGTAGCGGGTGAGCTCGGGTCCGAGCTCCGGCGATACCTGCGTGAGCAGCGGCCCCGTCGGGCACGTGTGCGGGGAGGACGTCATCGGCAGCGGGGGCCCCGCGTTATAGCGCAGCCCAGGCCCTCAAGCGGAATCAGCCGTGCTACGCTCGGCCGAAATGCTCGGACGTAGGCAGTTCCTGTATGTCTCGGGCGCGCTTTCCCTCGCCTCTTTCCTGCCGCACCGACCTGCCCAAGCCAGCATCGCGCGGGCGGTGAGCCTCGCGGAGCTCTGTCGCGACAGCAGCCAGGGCCTGTTCGGCACCGCGCTCTCCGTCGAGAGCGTCTGGGAGAAGGTCGGCGGGCGGCGCCGGATCGTCAGCTACACGCGACTCCGCGTCGACGAGCGCTTGGCGTCCGCGGGGGACGGCAGCGAGCTCGTCGTGCGCACTCTGGGCGGACAGGTGGGCGACGTCGGACAGGTGGTCCACGGCGAAGCGCTGCTCCTGATCGGCGAGCGCGCGCTGCTCTTCCTCGAGGACGCACCCGAAGGCGTCTTGCGGGTCACGGCCATGGCCCAAGGGCACTACCCGGTGCGCAAGGACTCGTCTGGGGAGCTCCGCCTCGCGCCGAGCCCACGCCTGAGCGAGCTCTCGGGCAAAGGCGCGGTGGGCGACCTCGTCGGGCGGCGCCCGACGGACGCAGGCGACCTCGTGCGAAAGGCCTTCCGCGATGCGCGCTAGTGCCCTCGCCGTCGGCCTCGGCGTGCTCTTCGCAGCGGGCTCCGCCTCGGCCTTCTGCCGCACGACCACCTGCGCTCCCGGCGAGTGTCAGCCCAACGCCGCTTGCGCCAACTGCCTCGAAGGCGGGCTGCCCCTCTACTGGCCGGGCGGCTGCACTTCTTTTTCGGTGCAGGTCGCCGGCTCGCTGCTCCGGGGGATCACCGCGGAGACCACGGCGACCCTGGTCTCCAATGGCCTCGCCAAGTGGATGGGTGTGGACTGCGGCGGTGCCGGGCCGTCCCTCAAGCTCTTCCGCACCGAAGACGTCGCCTGCGACAAGCAGGAATACAACCAGGATTCGCCCAACGCGAACATCTGGATGTACCGCGACGATCGCTGGCCCTACGCGGGCACGGGCAGCACCCTCGCCCTCACCACGGTGACGTACAACGTGAAGACGGGCGAAATCTACGACGCCGACGTCGAGATCAACTCCATCGAAGTGCCTCTCACGGTGGGCGACCAGTCCATCCAAGCCGACCTCGACTCCATCATCACCCACGAGGCTGGTCATTTCCTCGGGCTCTCGCACTCGTGCGACAAGAACGCCACGATGTACGCGCAGTACCAGTACGGCGACACGGGCCTCCGATCCCTCGAGCCCGACGACGTGCAAGGCATCTGCGACATCTATCCGCCGGGCAAGGACACCTCGAGCTGCGACCCCACGCCCCGCCACGGCTTCGCGTCGGACTGCGGAGCACCCCTGGATGACAACGGCTGCTGCACGACGGCTCCGGGGCGACCGGGGCACACGTCGGCGCTCGCGGTCGGAGGCTTGGTCGTGGTGGTGGGTATCGGCGCGGGACGCCGCCGGCGCCGCGCGGCGCGGCGTGCCGACCGTCGCGCGTTCTGATAGAAGGCGGCTTCCGCGGGAGGAATCAGCGTGATCCGAAGAGTGAAGCTTCTGGGTGTGATGGTGGCGGGCACGTTTGCGGCGCTCGCATACGCCTGCGGTGGCGACGACAGCAGCGGCGGCAGCGGCGGCGGCGGTGGCTCGGGCGGAACTGGTGGAAGCACCGGCGGATCGGGGGGCGCGACCTGCGGACCGACCCCGCTCGGCTTCACGGGAGAGTGCAAGTCGAACGCGCCACCCGAGTGCTGCGCAGCGAAGCTGCCCGTCATGCAGAAGCGGGACAAGAACGACAACCTGATCGCGCCCGACTGGTCGTGCATCACCGGCGGCGGCGGAACCGGCGGCAGCGGCGGAGGTGGCACCGGTGGTAGTGGCACCGGCGGAGCTGCCGGCTCCGACGGCGGGACCACCGACGGCGGGACTACCGACGGCGGGACCACCGACGGCGGGACCCAAGACAAGAACGTGTTCCTGGTGAAGGACTTCTCGAGCGACGAGCCCGTCGCCGACATCGAGGTCGAGCTGTTCGAGGGCGAGAGCATCATCGGCAAGCAGCCCTTCATCAAGGAGTTCACCAAGGGTGTGTCCCACCCCGGCGCCCCGGAGCTCAATGTGGGCGAGTTCTACTTCCCTCACCCCGCCTCCGAGTTCCTCTCCTATCGCGTCAAGGAGAAGCCAGGCGTCGCCAAAGAGTTCGTGGGCTTCGGCGAGAAGGTCCCGGCAGCGCCGGGCAAGGTCGACGGCAACACGCTCTCGCCCACGCTCTACGAGCAGCTCGCGAACTTCGCCGTGCCGCTCGTCGGTTGGACACCGCCCGAAGACCTCGCCATCGTGACCGGGCCCATCCGGGACTGCGTCGGCGACGACGTGGGCGGAGCGCGCATCAAGTTCTTCGACGAGACGGCGGGCAAAGAGCTCGAGCCGGGCACCTGCGAGCGCGACATCCGCTACATCTACTTCGACGGCCAGTATCCGAACCCGAAGTGCGGATACGCCGACTATCGCCAGTCGTTGTTCGTGATCGCCAACGCACCGTCCAACGCGCCAGGCACGCCCAAAGAAGGCAACAAGTACCGTATCGAGTTCTGGGGACGCCTGAAGGACAGCGACACCGATGCGGTGAAGTTCGCCGAAAAGAGCGTCGAGATCTTCGCCAACACGGTGAACGTCCACCAGATCCGCCCCAACGTGAAGCAATAGGCGTGGGCCCCAGCGGCCCGCGCTTCGAGCCATGAGCCTCTTGGTCTCCGCCGGCGAAGCCTCGGGCGACGCCATGGCCGCACCCGTGGTCCGGCAACTCGGAGCAGGACTCGCGTTCGGCCTCGGCGGCTCGGAGCTCCGCGCCGCGGGAATGGACACCTCGCTCGACCTCGAACCGCTCGCTGCCATGGGCGTCGGCAGCGTTGCGCTGCGCGCGCCCGCCATCGCGCGGGCCCTCGCCCACCTGCTCGCCGAAGCCAAGCGCCGGCGCCCGCGAGCCAGTCTGCTCGTGGGCTTCTCGGAGTTCAACGCCTGGCTCGGACCTCGACTTCGAGAGCTCGGGGTCCGAGTGCTCTGGTACGCACCCCCGCAGATCTGGGCGTGGCGCAAAGAGCGTGGCCCGCGGCTCTGTCGGGCCGTCGATCGCATGGCGGTGCTCCTGCCGTTCGAGGCCCCGCTCTGGCAGGGGTTCGGCGCAGACGCCCATTTCGTCGGCCACCCCGTGCTCGATCGCGCGCTGCCCACACGGCAAGCGGCGCGCGACCGCTTCGGCCTCACGCCGTGGGCCGAATACGTCGCGCTCTTGCCCGGCAGCCGTGTCCAGGAGGTCGAGCACCACCTCGGGCCGATGCTCGAGGCGCTGGCGCTGCTCCGGGCCGAACGCGGTGCGCTCGACGCGCGCGTCGTAGTCGCGCCGTCGCTGCCCGCTTCGGTGCGCGAGAAGATGACCCGCACCGCGCGCGACTCCGGCGTCGGCGTCATCAGCTCCCACGCCCAAGCCGTGCTGCCGGCCTTCGACGTCGCCATGGCCAAAAGCGGCACGGTGACCCTCGAGTGCGTCTCCGCGGGCGTGCCGCCGGTGATCGGCTACCGCACGGGACGTTTGTCGGCGTGGCTCGCGGAGCGCATGCTGAACGTGAAGTTCGTGGGCTTGCCCAACCTGATCTTGGGCGAAGGCGTTTTCCCCGAGCTTCTGCAAGAACGCTTCACTGCCGATGCGCTCGCCGAAGAGACGGCGCGACTGCTCGACGAACGCCGACGCTACGTCGAAGCCTGCGCCGACGTGCGTCGAGCCCTGGCGGGCGGCGAGCGTCGGGCCTCCGATCGAGTGGTCGAGCTGCTCGAGCCGTGGCTCGCATGAACGATGAAAGCCCCAACGGCCCGCTCTTCTTGGGTGCCCTCGCCGCGTCGCTATTGCTCCTGCTCTTGCGGCTCCAGGTCGCCCACGGCACGGGGTTCGGTGACGCGGAGGCGCTCTACGCGAGCTACGCGCTCCACCCCCAACCCGCCTACCTGGATCACCCTGGCCTCATCGGTTCGCTCGCGAGGCTGATCGGCCGGGGCGATCCGCCACGACCCGAGCTCGCGCACCTCGTGACGTCGGCGCTCGCGACGGCAGTGCCCTGGGTCGCCGCCCTCGCGAGCCGGCTCGCCGGTGCCACTCCGAGACGCGCGCTCCTGCTCGTCATCGGACTCGCGTTCACGCCGGAGCTCGCCATCGGGCTCTACGGCATGACGCCGGATCTGCCCCTCGCGCTGTTCTGGTTTCTGGCCCTCGGCTCGGCGTGCCGAGCGCTCTGCTTGCCCTCGGGAGCATTTCGAGCCCTCGCGTACGCGCTCGGCGCCGGCGTCGCTGTCGGCTTCGCGAGCCTCGCCAAGCTGCCCGGACTCGGGCTCGGTGCGGGGCTCTGCATCGGACTCGCTGCGTCGCGCGAGCGGAGCCGATGGGCCACGCTGGCGCCCTGGGCCGCGCTGATCACCGCAGGGATCCTGGTTTCGCCGGTGGTCCACTGGGAGCTCACGCACGGGTTTCCGATGCTGAAACACCGGCTGATCAGCACCCAAGGCGACGCCGGATTTTCACCGCGAAATGCCCTCGCCTTCCTCGGTGGGCAGCTCGCCTACGTCTCGCCGCCGCTGGTGGTCTGCGCCGTGGTCGTTGCCCGTGATCTCGCGCGGCGATGGCGGGAGGACGCCGTGTCGAGCCTGCTCTTCTGGTCGTTCGTCGTCACGGCCTTGCCCCTCGGCCTGCTTTGCCTTTGGAGCCGCGGGGCGGAGCCCCACTGGTTCGCGCCGGCGTATCTCCCGCTCGCGCTCCACTTCGGGCGCGCCGAGCTCGTCTCACGCCGGCTCGCCCGCGCGTCGGTGATCACCGGCGCCAGCGTGGTGGCCCTGGCGTGGCTTTGGATCAAGACGCCCCTGGCGCCGAAGCTCCTCGGTCACCGCTATCGGCCACGCTACGATCTCACGAACGATCTCTTCGCGTGGCAGCCGGGCGCGCGGCTTCTCGAGCGGGTGCTCGACGACGCGCGGGAGCGCGGAGTCAGCACGCCGGTGGTCGTAGGCCCGCACTGGATCGTGTGCGCGCAGATCCACGCGCGCTTCGGCCGCCGCGTGCAAGTCGGCTGCAATGGACCGCGCCGCGACGACTTCGACACCTGGTACCCGCGCGCCGACTGGGCCAAGAGTGAGCGCGTGCTCTACGTGCACGACAGCCGCTTCGATGTCGACCCGAGCCGCGAGCTGCCCGGGCGCAGCGTGCGAGCGGTGCACAAGACCGAGGTGGTGCGCGCCGGCACGACCGTCCGCACCATTTGGGTGACCGAGCTGGTCCTGGATCAAGACGCGGCGACCGACAGCCCGGCGCTGCGCATCAGGTCGAGGTCGGCGTCGGTGCCCGGGTTCGGCGTGGTCAAGAGCCGGTCGCCGTAGAAGATGCTGTTGGCGCCGGCGTACATGCAGAGTAGCTGGGCCTCGCGCGGGAGCTCGGTCCGCCCGGCGCTCAGGCGCACCCGCGAGCGCGGCATCAGGATGCGGGCCGTGGCGATCATGCGCACGAGGTCGAGCGGGTCGACCTTCGGCATGTGCTCGAGGGGCGTTCCGGCCACGCGCACCAAGGCGTTGATGGGCACGCTCTCCGGGTGGGGGTCGAGGCGCGCGAGCTCGACCAGCATGGCGCAGCGGTCGCGGACACCCTCGCCCATGCCGATGATGCCGCCGGTGCACACCGTGATTCCCGCCCCACGCACGGCCTCCAGGGTCGCGAGCCGCGCCTGGAACGTCCTCGTGCTGATGATGGAGCGATAGAAGTCCGGCGACGTGTCGAGGTTGTGGTTGTAGGCGTCGAGGCCCGCCTGCTTCAAGCGCGCGGCCTGCGACTCGGTCAACATGCCGAGCGTCACGCAGGTCTCGAGCCCCTCGGCCTTGACCTTGCGCACCATCTCGAGGACCTGCTCGAAGTCCGGACCGTCTTTCACCTCACGCCAGGCGGCTCCCATGCAGAGACGCGTGGCGCCCACCTCTTTGGCGCGCTTCGCCGCGGCCACGACCTCGTCGACGCCGAGGAGAGCCTCGCGATCCACCGGAGTCTTGTAGTGGGCGGACTGAGGGCAGTACGCGCAGTCTTCGGGGCAGCCACCGGTCTTCACGCTGAGCAAGGTGCAGAGTTGCACCTCGCTCGACGGATGGTGCTGGAGGTGCACGGCGCGCGCTCGGTCCACGAGCTCGAACAGCGGCAGGTCGTGGATTGCGAGCACTTCTGCGAGCGCGTAGTCGTGGCGGAGGCCGTCGGACATGGGCGGTCGATAGCAAAGTCCGGTGTCCCGGTCCACGGCAGGGCCGTTTCCGCTCACAGACCGGTCGCGACGCAGGTGGTCATGCACTGCTCGTAGGCCTTGGGATCCGCCGCGCACTTGCAGAACGTGTCGCAGGTGGAGCAGCCAGAGCAGTCGACGTTCACCTGGCAGACCGGCTCGGGTCCGTCCGACGCGTCACTCGATGCGTAACCCCCGTCGTTCTGCTTGTAACGGTCGAGATCTGCGGTGAGCGTGCAGCCGGGCACAAAAACCAAAAGGGCCACTCCGACGAGACACGCCGGAGTGACCCTCAGCGGTTTCAGTTGCAAACGCCGTTGGAGCTGCAGACCGCGAAACCGGGGCACGGCTGCTCGCCAGCGGGGCAACAGCCCTCGTTCTTCTGGCCGTCACAGTTCTCGTCGACGTCGTTGCCGCAAGTCTCGGAAGCCGCCGGCGTCTTCGCGCCAGTGCAAGCGCCCCACTTGGCGGCGGTGCACGTCTGGGTTCCAGCGCAGTCGCCCGCGCCGCCACAGGAACGCGTGGAGCCCTCGGGCAACGTGGTGCCGGGCGGATCTTCACACGGGCAGCCGTCGTCGATGGCGTTGTTGCAATCGTCGTCCTTGCCGTTGCAGGTCTCGGAGCCCGGGATCGCCGGATCCGAGTCGTCGCAATCGTAGACGGTGCAGCCGGGACCCACGCCTGCCTTGTCTTTGTCCTCGTCGATGCATCCCTGGGCCACGCAGAAGCCTTCGATGCAGGACGCCGTCCCCTTCGGACAATCCTTGACCGTCGTGCAGCTCGTGGGCTTGGGTTGCTCACCTCCTACGTCGTCATCGCTGCTCGAGCCGCACGCAGCGAGTACGATGGCGAAGAGGCCGAACCAAACTGAATCTCTCTTGGGGGTCACTGGTCAGATGATACCTGAAATCCGCGAGCAGGGGAGGAATTCCTGATGGAAGAGCCTCCGAGCGTCGACGTCGGACTCGGCACGGCCTACGAGCGGCTCGCCATCTATCGCAGAATTTGCGACTGGTACCGAGGGCGGATCCGGACGGCGGTGGAGGGCCCTCTGGACGGATTCGCGGGGATCCGCGGACTTCACTTGCTTCCCCTCGCCCGCGCCGGCGCTCGGGTGACGGTCGTGTCCAGGGATCCACGCACACTGGAACTCGTTCAGAAAGCCTATCGGCACGCGGGGTGCATCGACGCGCTCGAGCTCCACGAGGGCGCGGAGCTGCCGAGCCGAGAGTTCGATCTCGCGCTCGACTTCAACGGTCTCACGCAGCTCGACGACTGGCAACCGCACCTCGGCGAGCTCGCCGCCCACGCTCGCGAGCTGGTGCTGTTCGTTACCCATCCCACGAGCTACGGCGCGTTCGCGGCGCGGGGCCTCGCCTACTTGAAGCCGCGCACCAGCAAGCGCGCCCAATACGAGCACCCGGCGACGCGCGCGAAGGTCCTCGACGCGGAGCTCGAGCGGTACGGCCACGTCACGCGACGCGCGTGGGTCGATTGCCCGTGGTGGCCCGACCTCTTCGTCGAAGCCGGCACCACCCTCGCAGGCGAGCTCCGCTCGGCGTTCCGCGCGAGCACGAGTCGCGCATCTCCGCGCTTCGTGTACGCGGCCGAAGAGTTCCCGTACGGCGGGGAGCCGCCCGCGGAGCTCGCCCGCACGCTGGCGCGCCACCCGACGTTCGACGACTCCCGCATCGCTCCGCTCTTCGCCCACCACCGAATGCTCGGCGTCTGCACGCACCGGCGTCCAGAATCGCGCGGCTGACGCGATGACTGCACCGACGTCGAGCGACGCCGGCGTGCGCGGTCACCCTTCGGCGCGCGCTCCCTCGCGCGTGCCGCTTCCGACGCCGCGGCTACCCAGCGTGGCCAGGCCCACCCAGCCGAAGCTCCCGGCGGTCAGCCCGAAGAAGAGCGCGTAGGCGTAGATGCCCTTTTGCGCTGCCACGAACGCGAAATAGGCGTGCGCCACGGCGAGCAGCAACTCGGCGATCACCAGCGGATCGCGGGGCGCCAGGTAACGAGGGCCGCGACGCTTGCCGCCCTCGCTGCCCGCCTTGGGCGTGCGCACGAAAGAGCCGCCGCGTTCGACGATGCCGCGGAAGAAGGCCAACGTGTAGAGCAGCGACATGCCCATGGCGAGCGGAAGGATCAGCGGTACGAGCAGCGCTTCGCTCGGACGCGAGCCGCCGCGGGTGACGGCGCGACCGTAGAAGAGCAAGCTGCTCAGGAGCACGAGCCCGACGAGACCCGCGTTCCAGAAGGTGCCGTAGTCGACCAGGAACGGCATGTCGTAGAGCGTCGTGAACGGCGACGTGATGCACGCCAGGAGGATCAGCGGGTCGATGGCGTGGCGCCCGAGGTGCATGAACATCATGAGCTTGGCCCGCACTGGCACGTCCGCCGTCAGGATCCGTAGACCCAGCGTGCGCAACATCTGAGCCGAGCCGAGCGCCCAGCGCCGCTGCTGCGCGCGGAACGCCGCCATGTCTTCGGGGATCTCGGTCGGCACGGCGTAGTCGCTCACGTGCAGCACGCGGTAGCCCGCGAGGTAGGCGCGGAACGACAGATCGGCGTCTTCGGCCAGGATGTCGGCGCTCCAGCCGCCGGCTTCGTCGATGGCCTTGCGCCGCCAAACGCCGTTGGTGCCGTTGAACTGGAGCGGCAGGCGCGAGCTCGCTCGGGCGTGCTGATCCACGACGAAGAGCCCGTCGAGCACGATGGCTTGGAGCCGCGTCAGAAGGGAGTGGTGGCGGTTCAGGAAGCCCCAGCGCACTTGCACGCAGCCGACCTCGGGAGCGGCAAAATGTGGGATGACCCGGCGCAGGAAGTCGGGCGGCGGCACGCAGTCCGCGTCGAACATAGCGAGGAACTCGCCGCGAGCCGTCTCCAGGCCGTTGTTCAGCGCTCCAGCTTTGAATCCCCGCGGCGCGCTGCGATGAATGTGTTCGATACGCGTCCCTTCGGCGCGAGCCCGCTCCACCACTTCCCGCGCGCGCTCTCGGGTCTCGTCCGTCGAGTCGTCGAGCACCTGGATGTCGAGACGTTCGGCCGGGTAGTCCAAGGCGCAGGCCGCGCGGATCACACGCTCGACGACGTAGTATTCGTTCTTCAACGGGAGCTGCACGGTCACCGACGGCCACGCCTCGGGCGGCGCCGGCTCTCGAGGCGGCTGCCGCCACACGGAGGCCCACGCCGCGCGCACGAAATGGAACACGAGCACCACGAGCAGCCCGCGCAACGCGACGCGCAGCACTTCGAAGGCGACGAGGAGCGCCCAAACCACGCCCGTCGCCTGAGTGTGCATCGGCTCAGGCGTTTAGAGCATCTTTCGCTCCGAGGGAACCACTCGTGGCCGGCAGGCTGGAAAAGATGCTCGGAACGGCGCGCGCAGATCCGCTACACATCGGGGGCACGTTTCGGGTGGCGGATGACCGAGAGCGAACCGACGACAGATGCCCGGCGCGTGGCTCGGTATTTCGACGCACGCGCAAACGACTACGCCGAGAACTTCTCGCGTGGCCTCCTCGGTCGGGTCCGCGAGCGCGAGTGGCGGGTCGTGCGGCAGCTCCTCGGGCCGGAGCCCGGCGAGACGATCTTGGATGCCGGGTCCGGACCGGGCTCGTATTCCGTGCGCCTCGCGGCCCTCGGCTGCAGACCGCGCGCCGTCGACCTCTCCCCGCGCATGGTCGAGCAAGCGCAGGCGCGCGGCGTCGAGGCCAGCGTCGGCGCGCTCGAGACCTTGGCACTCGGCTGCGAGTTCGACGCGGTGCTCTGCGCAGGCGCCCTGGAGTTTTCCAGCGAGCCAGAGCGGGTGCTCGAGCGCCTCGTACGCCACGTTCGCCCCGGAGGTCGCTTGGTGCTCTTGTACCCGACGCGCACCGTGCTCGGACTGGCGTACCGGACCTACCACGCGCGGAGGGGGATCCGCGTGCGCGTGTTCGCGCCCCGAGAGCTCGAGCGCGAGCTCGGCGCGCTGGGCCTCGAGCGCCTCCGGAGCCGACGCGCGACGCCGCTCAGCGCCGTGATCCGCGGAGATCGCCCGTGAAAGCGCCCCGCGCGCTCGTGTTCAACGCCGACGACTTCGGATTCGGCGCAGCGGAGAACGCCGGTGTGATGCGCGCCAACGCCACGGGGATCGTGCGCGAAGCCAGCCTCGGCGTCACGGGCCCGGCGTTCGACCGCGCAGCCGAGCTCGCGAGGGATCGCCGTGGCTCCTTGGGCGTCGGGCTCCACCTCTCCTTCACGTTCGGCCGTGCGCTCACCGGACCCATCCCTCACCTCACCGACGCCGACGGCCGCTTCCTGTCGCTCGGCCACGTGCTCGCCGCGACGCTGCTCCGGCGACCCCCTCGCGCACGCGTGCGGGCCGAGGTGCGCGCGCAGCTCGAGCGGCTGGACGAGGCCGGGATCGATCCGACGCACCTGAACGGGCATCACCACGCCCACCTCCTACCGGTGATCCGGGACGCCGTGCTGGAGCTCCTCGCCGAGCGACCGAACCTCCACGTGCGGGTGCCGAGGGGCGCCGGACGCTCGCCTCGCGGCGCCTTCCTTTCGCTGCTCGGCCGGAGCTTCGCGCTCCGCGCGCGACTTGGTGGCGTGCGGCTCCGTAGCTTGCCGTGCTACGGCCTCGGTCAGGGCCGGAGCGAACTCGGAGCGCTCCTCGCCCGCATGCGGCTACCGGCGGAGTGGGTGGTCCATCCGACGACTGCGGCCGGCGCCGAGCACGGCGGCAGCGGCCTCGGTCGAGGCGCGGAGCCCGGGGAGCTCGCGTGGCTCGAGAGCCCCGAGCTCGCCGAGCTCCTCCAACGCTGGCGAGTCGAGCCGGCGAGCTACGCCGAGCTGGCCACGATGCGCTGAGGCTCGTTCTCGAACTCGGCCGAGCTCTGAGCCTCGCGGCTGGCCACGGGCGCGAGCGACTGGAGCGTGAAGAGCGGGCCCGGAACCGGGAACACCGCGCGCCCCGCCACGGGGTTCACCAACATGGCCAGCGCGATGTAGAGCGCGATGGCGCCGAGCCCGAGCGTCAGGAGCGCGATGGGCAGCCCGAGCCCAGGAACGTGGAGGTAGCCCTTGAGGAGCTTGGCGGCGAACAACACGTCGATGTCGAGGAGAAACGCGAAGAGGAGCTTCGAGTGGAAGCCGAATGCGTAGGTCAGCGGCAGGAACAGGACGAGGGACGCCGCTTCGGTCGCGAGCAGCACCTCGGCAGACGGCGGCGCGCCCCGCGAGAGGGTCCAGAGGACCCAAGCGTTGACGGCCCAGTTGAAGGCAAAGGCGGAGAACACCGTGCCGCCGAGCAGGTTCTTGTTGGCCAGGTTCAAGACGCCGGCGACGAGCTGGCCACCGAAACCGAACAGGAGGCAGAATACCGCCGCCGTTTCCAGCGCCGGTCGCGTGAGCGCGCCGCCGAACGCGATGGGCAGGAGCGCCGCGCAGCCAATGGCGAGACCGATGAGCCCGAGCGGCGTCGGGTCGGCGAAGGGCAGCGGGGGCGGGACGGCGGGCTTTTCGGCGGACATGGTCAGGACCTCGCGTTTTTGCGTCGCAACAGCGGCAATGCGGCATCTTTTGCCAACGAAGCGGCCCGCTGTCAAGTCGAATTGTTGCAGCGCAACATGTCCGCCCCTCACGGGCGGTAGCCGCCACGGCGGCGGCGGGCGTGGACCCGCAAGAGATCGGTCAACATGCGGGCGCTGTCACGCCCGAGCTCCAGCGTGCTCGGTTCGTTCCGGTACTCGAACGTGACCGGGACCTCCGCCAGGGCGAGGCCGAGCTCGCGGGCGACGACCAGGAGCTCGACGTCGAACGAGAAGCGGTCGAGCGTCAGCCGCGGCAGGAGCGCGGCGAGCGCGCTCCGGCGGAATCCCTTCAAGCCGGCCTGGGTGTCGTGCACGCCCGGCACGAGCAAGAGCCGGGTCAAGCCGTTGAAGGCGCGACCGAGCGTGTGCCGCGTGTAGATCCGACGAAAGAACCGGGGCGACGTGACGTAGCGGCTCTCGGGATGCACCCGGCTGGCGATGGCCACGTCGGCGTGGGCCTCGAGCGCTTCGAGCACGCGATCGAAGTTGTCGACCGGATACGCCAGATCCGCGTCGGTGAAGAGCACGTGACGTCCGCGAGCGACGGCGAGTCCGCGGCGCACGCTGAAGCCCTTGCCACGGTTGACCGCGTTGGCGAGCACCTCGCACGCGACCCCTTCGGGCAGATGGGCCGCGCGCGCGAGTTCGACGCTCCGGTCGCTGCTCCCGTCGTCGACCACGACGATTTCGTGAGTGCCCGGCCGCGCCGCCAGATAGTCGGCGATGGCCGCCAGCGAGGTCGCGATTTGCCGTTCGGCGTTGAACATGGGGACGACCACGCTCAGGCCCGAGGGCGCGTCCTGCCGGCTCACGGCTCACCCCCTTCGCGCACGCGCCACCGGACGTGCCAGCGCTCCTCGAAACGCCGGCGATTCAGCTCGAAGCACGCGAAGTACTCGAAGGGCGACAGCGCGCGGAACGTCGCGCCCGCCGCGTGGTGCACGTACACGTCCGGAGCAACGAAGAGCCTTCCACCCCGCGCCCGCAAGGCCAGCGCGAGGTCGTCGTCCTCGAACATGCCCCGGACGTAGCCCTCGTCGAGTCCGCCCACCGCTTCGAATCGCGCACGGTCGAGCAGCGCGGCGTGGAGCGCGAGCTTATCCATGGCACGGGGCGCGCCGCGTTGGGTTCCGGCGAACGCCAAGAGCTCGTTCAGATCGCGGTAGCGCGCCGGGATCGTGGCACCATCGCCCGTGTCGTTGCTCACCGGGCCGACCCAGGCCACGCGGGCCTTGGCGGCTTTCACGCGCACGAGTCCTTCGAGCCAGCCCGGGGTGACGAACACGTCGTCGTTCAAGACCACCAGGCTCTTGCCTCGCGCCGCGCGCGCGCCGCGATTCACGCTGGCCGCAAAGCCGTGAGCCGTCGCGTTCACGAACGCGGTCACGCCGGGGTGGCGCTCGATGGCGCGCTCGACGCGAACGCGGTCCGGCGAGGCGTCGTCCACCACGATGACCTCGTAGCGGACGCCCTGCGTGTAGGCAGCGATGGAAGCGAGAGCGGCGGCGAGCCATTCGACTGCGCCCGCGGTCGGCACCACGATGGAGACCTCGGGTTCGCGCACGCGCTCGATGCGCGCTCCGGCGCGCTGCAGCTCTGCCGCGGCCAGCACCGGGTCGAGCGTGGCGTGCCGTGATGGCGGCGCCAGCCGAACGGGCGCTCCGGCGCGCCCGAGCGCACGCCACACAGGCGCTGGCACGCTCGCACGGAGCGCCGGCGCAACCCAGCCGAGACTCGCTTGGGCCAGCGCCAAGCCCAGCGCGCGGGCTTGCCGCGTCTTGGGCAGTTGCCGAAAGCCGGGCGCCAGGAAGACCACGCGGCGATTGTATACCGCGTCCGAGCGGGGCTAAGAATCGAGCCGCCGATGCGACCCGACGCCTTGTGGCGGCACCGAACCCCGAGCGGGCTCTCCTTCGGGGACGAGTCCACTCGGGCCTCCCCCATCGAGCGGGTGCGACGCTTCACTCGCGAGCTCCGCCGCCACGAGCACGCGCTCGGCGTCTTCACGCTGGGCCGCTTTCGCGCCACCTACCGAGCTCAAGCCCTGGGTCTGCTCTGGCCCATGGCGAACCCGACCATCCTGATGATCGTGATGAGCGTGTTCTTCGGCGTCGCGTTCCCGTCCGAGCTGCCCGCGTACCCGGTGTTCCTCATGCTGGGTCTCGTCCCCTGGCACTTCTTGTCCCACGCCTGGACCGACGGCACGACCTGTTTTCTGCAGCACGCCGAGGTGATCAAGCGGACCAGCGTTCCGGCGTACGTGGTGGCGAGCGGCACCGTGTTCTCCCACGTGTTCAACCTGGGCTTCGCTGCCCTTTCGCTGCTGCCGCTCGTGGCGTTCTATCCGGAGGCGTTCCACGTTTCGTTCGCGCTCGTGGTCCTGCCGCTGGTGATCGTCCTGTTGATCGCCCTCGGGCTCGGGCTCGCGCTGATCTCGGGCGTGCTCAACGTCGTGTTCCGCGACGTGGGCTACATCGTGAATTCCGCGCTCGTCGTGCTGTTCTGGGCGACGCCCATCGCCTACCCCATCGACCGACTTCCGGGGCCTTGGCGCCAGGCGATGCTTCTGAACCCCATGGCCTCCCTCATCCACTGCATCCGCGACGTCGTGCTGAAGGGAGCGTTCCCGCCGGCGCGCGTGGTGGGCGCCGCTCTGGTTTCCTGCACTCTGGTGCTCTTGACCGGCGTGCTCATCTACCGCCGCTTCGAAAGCGAAATCGCCGACCATGTCTGAGGCGGACGCTTGCATCGTGTTCGAGGGCGTGGGCAAGGCCTACCGGCGTCAACACATCAAGCCGTTCTTGCTGAAAGACGCGCTGCTCGGGCGCGTCCGCGAGTACAGCGACAGCGACTGGTTCTGGGCGCTCCGCGCGGTCAGCTTCCGGGTGAAGCCCGGCGAAACCTTGGCGGTGTTCGGCGAGAACGGCAGCGGCAAGAGCACCACGCTCCGGCTCTTGGCCGGCGCGACGTATCCGACGGAGGGCAAGGTCTCCGTGCGCGGTCGCGTGGCGCCGGTTCTGGCGCTGGGGGTCGGCTTCGAGCCCGACATGAACGCCACCGAAAATGCCTACATCAACGCCAGCCTGCTGGGCGTGGGCCGCGAAGACGCCGAGGCGCGCTTGGCGGAGATCCTCGCCTTCGCGGACCTCGGCGAATTCGTCGACGTGCCGGTGCGCCACTACTCGAGCGGCATGTTGGCGCGGCTCGGATTCGGCGTCGCCATGCACGTCGACGCCGACGTGCTGCTCATCGACGAGGTGCTCGCCGTGGGCGACGGCGCCTTCCAGCAGAAATGCCTCAGCCGCCTCCGCGCGCTGCAGAAGGAGGGGCGCAGCCTGGTCATCGTGACCCACGAGCTCGAGACCGCCCGGCAGCTCTGCGATCGCGCCATCTGGATCCGGCGCGGCCGGCTGGCCGCCGATGGCGATACCGGCAACGTGATCGACGAGTACCAAGCGGCGCTCGGTCGCGGCGAGGGCTGAGACGCTCGCCACTTCGTGCCCAGAGTCGGAATCGAACCAACGACACGCGGATTTTCAATCCGCTGCTCTACCAACTGAGCTATCTGGGCTCGGGGGGCGAGCTATTAGCGCACCCCGGGGGCGCTTCGCAACGTTCGCGCGCGCGGCGCTCGAAATCCCCTGCCCGCGACCCGCTTTGCGTCCGTCGTCCGCGCTCGCGGGCGCGCTCGGGGGGGCGCGCGCCGAAGGCGCGTGACGGCCCGGCCCGGACTTCCTATTCTGGGCATCCGTGGTGAGTCTGGCTCCTCAGAGTGGCGCGAATCCGTACGCGAGCGAGGCCTATCTGCACCAGCTGCTCGCCAAGGCCATCGCCGCAGGCGCCCGAGACGTCCACCTGAAGGTCGGACAGCCTCCGGGGGCGCGCGTGCGCGGCTCGCTGGTGTACTTCCGCCTCGACCGCATCCGGCCCCAAGACACGGAGGCCGCTGCACGGCACATCATCCGCGAGCCGGCCGTCCGCGACGACCTCGCGCGGCTCTCCGAATACGATACGTCCTACGCCGCGACCGGCATCGGTCGCTTCCGCGTGAACATCTATCGCCAGCGAGGCACGCTTGCCATCGTGATGCGCGCCATCCCGTTCGAGATCCCCACGTTGGAGGACATTCGAGCGCCACGCGCTTGCAAAGAGCTCGCCGAGCGCGATCGAGGGCTCGTGCTCGTGGTCGGCGCCGCGGGCAACGGCAAGAGCACCACGCTCGCCGCCATGATCTCGCACATGAACCACGCGATGGCGCGCCACATCGTGACCATCGAAGATCCCATCGAGTACCTGCACAACGACGATCGCTGCTCGGTGAGCCAGCGCGAGCTCGGGCTCGACACCCCGAGCTTCGCCGACGCGCTCCGCGCTTCCTTGCGGCAGGATCCGGACGTGATCCAGGTGGGCGAGATCCGCGACCCGGAGACCATGGAGATCGCGCTGAAGGCCGCGGAAACCGGGCACCTCGTGCTCTCCACGTTGCACACGCCCGACGTGTCGCGAACCGTGAACCGCGTGATCGCGCTGTCGGGCGGAGAGCCCGACGACGTGCGCGAACGCCTCGGCGATGCGCTCCAGGGCATCGTGGCACAGCGGCTCCTGCCCCGCGCCGACGGTCAAGGGATGGTCCTGGCCGCCGAGGTCCTGATCGCAACGGGCATCGTGCGCGAGTCGATCAAGCGCCCGAACGGCAACCCTCCCCTCAAAGACCTGATGGAGGGCGGGGACATGTACGGCATGCAGACCTTCGAGATGGCCGTGAAGGCCATGATGCGCGAAGGCCTCGTGGACAAGGAAACCGCGCGCTCCGCCATCGGCTTCTGACCGAGCAAGAGCGAGCCGCTAGCGCGGCGCGCTCGCCTCGGCGGACCACCCGAGAAAGCGCACGCCACGCGAGCGGAGCGAGCCCGCAACGAGCGCAGCGCGCTCACGCCTCTTCGCTTCGAACGAGCTTCGCGATCACGAACAGGTCACCCACGTCGAGGTAGAGCGAGCGCCGGAGCCATCTGGAATTTCTGGGCAGAGCGCGGGAGAGAGCGCGTGGCGCGAGCTTTCGGACGAGCTCCTCGACGGACCAGTCGTGCCCCATGCGGTGCACCGCCACCGGCTCGAAGCCGTGGAGCTCGAGCAGCCGGAACAGGCTCCGTTCAGCGTAGAAGAAGACGTGCTCGGGCGGCGTGTAGTGGGGCCAGCGCCGTCCCAAGACACGCGCCAGCGGACTGCCCGCGTTGGGCGTCAAGAGCGCGACCCGGCCTCGAGGCGCGAGCAACGAGGCCGCGCGTTCGAGTACGCGGGCGGGGTCCGGGAAGTGCTCGAACGAGTCCAGGAAGGTGACGAGATCGAAGCGTTCGTCTCCGAGCTCGACCGCATCGAAGCGCCCGTTTCGCACGTCGAGGCCGAGCTCGTCCCGAGCGAACGCGCTCATGCTGGGCGAAGGCTCGATCCCCACAGCCGACCAACCGACCTTGCGCGCTTCGTCCAAGAAGAAACCTGCTGCCGCACCCACGTCGAGGAGCCGAGGTGCGCGACCCGAGGGGCCGAGTCGCGCGAGCACGCGCCGTGCGAGGCGACGGTGGTTCGCCTCGTGCGCGACGTAGTCGAGGTAGTACTCGGCGCCGGAGAAGTAGCCGGGGTCGGCATAGATGCTCTCCACTTCGGCGCCTCCGGGGAGCGGCCAGGCGAGCTCGACGCCGCAGCGCTCGCAGCGCACGATGAAGAAGCCCGACTTGGCGAAACGCCTCTCGAGGCCCCGGCCCCCGCAAAGCGGACACGGCTCCGACGCGAAGTCGGGAGCGCGAGCTGTCGTGGGTGAAGACATCGGGCCCACGGATGATAAGCTGAAGCGAAATGCGGCTCTCCGGATTGATGATGACCCTGGCTCTCGCGGCCTCGAGTTGCACGCTCACGGCCCAGCTCGACGAGCTCAAGGGAGAGCGCGACGCGGGGGCGAGTGACGGCGCTGGGGGCGCCGCCGGGGGCGCCGCCGACGGCGGCTCGGATGCCGACGCCGCGCCCGCCCCTGGTCCGGAGGCGCCGTTTGGCCAAATCGCCGCGGGCGGTCTCCACGCCTGCCTGATCGACGCCAAGAGCGACCTCTACTGCTGGGGCTCCAACGTGAGCGGCCAGCTCGGAACTGGCCAGGCGGGCGGACAAAAGGCGGAGCCGGTCAAGGTCGCCGTGGGCGAGGCAGTGAAGGCGGTCGCGTGTGGCGGCTATCATACCTGCGCCCTGGCTACCGCGGGCAGCGTCTACTGTTGGGGCAAGGGCAGCGCGGGGCAACTCGGCGCTGGCAACGCGGATGTCCCCGCGCCCGCCAAGGTCGACGCGCTCGGAGACGCGACCGCGATCAGCGCGGGCGCGAACCACAGCTGCGCGATCGTAGCGGGGAGCGTCCTGTGTTGGGGAAGCAACTCGCGCGGGCAGCTGGGCGTCACCGGCGGCAACACGCCGACCCCGCAGAAGCTCACGCTGTCAGCGGCGACTTCCCTCGCGGCCGGCAGCTTGCACGGCTGCGCCATCGCCAGCGGCGGCCTTCATTGTTGGGGGGCGAACGAGTCCGGCCAGCTGGGCAACGCCGCCCTTCCCGATCAGGCCGCTCCGGTGAAGGTGAGCTCGTCGCTGCCGTCGTTGGCGGTCGTGGGGGCGGGCGGCCGCCACACCTGCGTCGCGGCCAACGACGGCACCCTGGAATGCTTCGGCGCGAATTCCAACGGTCAGCTCGGCATCGGCGTGTCAGGGGCGGCGCCGGTCGCGCCCAGCGTGGTATCGGGCATTTCGGTCAAGGAGCTCGCGCTCGGCGACTCGCACACGTGTGTGGTGACGACCGCGGGGGCGGCCGCGTGTTTCGGCGACGACGCCAAACAGCAGATCGGCAACGGCACCGACTCGGCGCCGGTGCTCATCCCCCACTCCCTCAAGCTCGCGGCCGTCACCCACGTCGCCGCCGGCACGGCGTTCAGCTGCGCCATCGCCGGGAGCGGTCAGGAGGCCGCTTGTTGGGGGGACAACGCCTCGAAGCAGCTCGGCAAGAGCCCGAATCCGAGCGAGCCCGCGCCGGTCAACGCCTTTTGAGCCGCGCTTGGCCAGGGCGCCGATCAGGGCTTGTGCTCCCGCGCCGCATCCGCGATAAATTCTGACGACATGCAAGCCTGCGTCTCGTGCGGAAGACCGACCGATCGCCCACGCCGGGGTCGTTGCCCCGCTTGCTACCGCCGCGCTCAGCGCGGTCACGCCGTCGCCAAGCCCTGCGCGGTCTGTGGGATCGCGGACCTGCGAGTGCTGCGGCGCCACAAGCTCCGGGATGGCTTCGTCGTGCTGTGCGCGAACCACGCCGCCATCGCGGGCCGGCGCACGCTTTCACTCACCGAGCTGCGCGGTGAATGCGTGCCGCCGGGCGATCGCCGTGGAGGCATCGAGCGACGGCAGACGGATCGACGACACACCGATCGCCGTCGCACGTCCGGCACGCCGCCGGGCGGCGTCGAGCGGCGCGGCGGCGAACGCCGCATCACCAAGCGAAGCTCGAGCCGCGACTGACTCACGGGCAACTGAGCTTCACGACCGAGACGTCGTCGACGCGCCAGCCCGGCGTTCCGGGGTGGCAGAGCGGTTCGATGCCGTAGCTGGCGAAATGGAATCGAAACTGGAAGTTCGACACCGCGTAGCTCGACACGTCGACCTCGACCTGCTCCCAGTTCGCGCTCTTGCCGCCGAAGCCGGTCTGGCCGTCGAGCGCACAGGGTGAACACGTCGAGCCCGCTTCGGGGTCGGTCGAATAGCACTCGATCTTGGGACCGGGGTAACCGCCC
>Ga0268298_10002104_pt1 | contig 22269 bp, 16 predicted proteins | sample WWTPWeurt_MetaG_FD_194462 | JGI IMG/M metagenome (GOLD analysis project Ga0268298, IMG submission 194462) | Activated sludge microbial communities from WWTP in Nijmegen, Gelderland, Netherland - WWTP Weurt | ecosystem: Engineered > WWTP > Aerobic digester > Activated sludge | place... | reverse complement strand
GGTCTGCACCACGAAATCATCCCCCTGGACAGGGTGGAACAACGAGGATGGCCTTTGTTCATCAAGGCGGTGGCGCTGCACCCTGGTGTCGACGCCATTAAGAACCGTAGCGAGCCCATTCATCACACGGACTACCCCATCAAGGATCGTTCCCTTCTTCTCGCCCACCTGAGTCAAATACCTCAGGACAGAGATCGCAGGCCTGTAGAGAACCCTTGGTGATTTGCTCTATGCGTACCGCTTGACGCACCGGAACTCCGCGCTGTTTCCAATGGGAGATGGCCATTGGTGTGATCCCAAGCGCCCGAGCCAGTTTGGCCTGGCTGCCGAAATGGCGGACAAGAACCTGGAAAATGATAGCGCTTCTCATCAACAACAAATTCACTGAATAAACGCATTATTCAACAATATACCTTGTATAAATCCCAGTAAAGTGTATACTTATTGTTTATGGCTAATCGTATCTCAATGGCGGATATCGAAACGCGGCTACGCGAGCTGAGGCTTTCGGTGGCGGAATTCGCCCGTCGCATCGGAGAGACCCCGCAGACGGTGCATAACTGGAAGTCCCGTGGGGTTCCTATCCCCAAAGAGGCTCGGGTGGCGGAAGTTCTGCAATGTTCGTTGGAGAGATTCCGTCCAGAGGCGGACAAGAGAGATCTGCAAACCGATCTCAGTGCGCTGCGTCCGATCTTGGCATGGGAAAACGCCGGGGATCTTCCACCCGATCGCTATGTGCTCATCCCTCGCCTGAATGTCAGGTTTGGCGCTGGGCCAGGAAAGTTCGCCTGGGAGGTCAACACCGAACAACCACTGGCCTTTCTGTCCGATTGGTTACGAGGTCAGCGGATGAATCCTCAGCAGTTGGTCACCTTCATAGCCGAGGGCGAAAGCATGCAGCCGATGATCCGTGATGGATCGGTGCTGCTTGTCGACCTGTCTCAGACCCATGTGGTCGACGGGCGTATCTATGCACTGCGTTACGGCGATGAGTTGCGGGTGAAGCGACTGTTCAAACGCCTCGATGGGACGTTGATCATTCGCTCGGACTTCGCCGAGTGTTACCCCGACGAGGTGGTGAGTGGTCCCGACCTTGAACAACTGCAGATCATCGGGCGGGTCGTTTGGGTAGGAGGGGTCGTATAGGGACATCAGAAGAGATGTCCAGGCGCCTCTACATTGTCTCTACATTAAATGGCAGAGAGTAAAAACGACGACAGGAGAGGTCATAACTTATTGTTTTTATGGAGCCGATGCGCGGATTCGAACCGCGGACCTACTAATTACGAATCAGTTGCTCTACCGACTGAGCTACATCGGCTAAAGAATTAATTATAGGTAACCGCGCGGGGATGAACAATCTATTGCTTGCGGGCGCGACAGATTCCGTCAAGCCGAGCAGACCGTCGTGGAGGGTTCACCAATGATCAGAAAACCCGGATCATAGAAGTCAGGGAGATCGAGTTCTTCCATCCGTGGTAGCCAGATCTATGGCCCGAGTGGCGATTTCCGCCAACCAGCGGAGCTCTTCCGGGGTGATCACATAGGGGGGCATGAAGTAGACAACATGACCAAGCGGGCGCAACAAAGCCCCCAGAGGTAGCGCCTCCTGATATACCCGGAGACCCCGACGTTCCTGCCAGGGATAGGGGACCTTGTTGGCTTTATCCTTGATCAACTCGATGGCCAGGATCATTCCGCTCTGCCGTACCTCCGCCACATGGGGATGATCCTGCAAATGGGCGGTGGCAGCGCCCATGATCTCCGCCAAGGCGTGATTGCGATTGATGACGTCGTCCTCGGCAAAGATGTCGAGGGTAGCCAGTGCCGCCCGACAGGCCAGGGGATTGCCGGTATAGCTGTGGGAATGGAGGAACCCCCGCAGGCTGGTGTAATCGTCATAAAAGGTCTGATAGATCTGATCGGTGGTGAGCACCGCCGAGAGTGGGAGATAACCGCCGGTAAGCCCCTTGGAAAGACAGAGGAAGTCTGGGGTGATGGCTGCCTGCTCGCAGGCAAAGAGGGTTCCGGTGCGTCCGAAACCCACGGCTACCTCGTCGGCGATGAGATGGACCCCATGACGGTCGCAGGCCGAGCGCAGTTTTTCGAGATAGATGGGATGGTACATACGCATGTAGCCGGCGCCTTGGACCAGGGGCTCGACGATCACCGCGCAGCATTGGTTGGCATGTTGCTGCAGCAATTGCTCCATATCGGTGAAACGACGCTCCGAATAGGCTGACCAGGACTCACCGGGTTCCCGAAAAAAACAGTCGGGGGAAGGGGCGCGGATGGTCTCCATCAGCAAGGGCTGATAAGTATCCTTGTACATGGTCACGTCCCCCACCGCGAGGGCGCCGAGGGTCTCGCCATGGTAGCTGTTGGCCAGGGTGATAAATCTGGTTTTTTGTCTTTGACCCTGGTTGAACCAATAGTGGAAGCTCATCTTGAGCGCCACCTCGACCGCGCTGGAGCCGTTGTCGGCGTAAAAGACCCGGTTCAATCCGGGGGGAGTGAGCGCCACCAGTCGTTCGGCGAGCTCCACCGCCGGGTCATGGGTGAAGCCCGCCAGCAGCACATGCTCCAGGCATTCCATTTGTTCGCGCAAGGCAGCGTTGATGCGTGGATTGGCATGACCGAAGAGATTGACCCACCAGGAACTGATGGCGTCGAGGTAACGCTTGCCCTCAAAATCTTCCAACCAGACCCCCCGGCCTCGGGCGATAGGGATGAGAGGAAGCCATTCGTGGTCCTTCATCTGGGTGCAAGGGTGCCAGAGCACGCCGAGATCCCGCTGCGACAAGGCTTGGTTGCCGGTGATGGGGTTGGACATGGGGGGAACCTGGATCCGGGTTGAGAGAGGAGCGGGGAAATGCCCGGGGATCTGCCTAGCACTTAGGGTGTGGTGAGCGGAGCGAACCACATCAATCGCGTCATTCGCTAGCCGCAGGGCGGCAACCCTTTGCCGCCATTGGGTGTGCAGAATCAGTCGTCGGCATGGGAATGCCGACCTACAAGCTGCTGTCCTCGGTACTTGGTCTCAGCTCTTCCCGGACAGCTCCTGCAATAGCGTGGCGAGGTCGTCCGCATGTTCCTCCTCCATGGCCAGAATGGTCTCCAGCATGCGGCGGGTGGTGGGATCGTCGCTGCCGCAATAGGTGATCATCTCCCGATAGGAGTCGATGGCGATGCGTTCAGCGATCAGATCCTCCTTGATCATATCGAGCAGGCTGTCTCCTTCGACATATTCGGCATGGGAACGGCTGGCGAGCCCGTCCGGAGAAAAATTCGGCTCACCGCCAAGCTGCACGATACGGGCGGCGATCTGGTCGGCGTGCATCTGCTCCTCGTTGGCATGCTGGAGAAATTCCGCCGCCACGCTCTGGGCATTGATGCCCGAGGCCATGAAGTAATGGCGCTTGTATCTCAGCACGCAGACGATCTCGGTCGCCAGGGCCTCGTTGAGCAGCTTGATGACCGTATCCCGATCGGCCGAGTAGCCGGCAGTGATCGCGCCTTGCTCGATATGGTTTCTGGCACGTTCACGCAAGGTCTTGATGTCGGTGAGAAAAGGTTTGTCTTTCTTGGCCATGGAAGCTCTCCGCGGGTATTTCGAGTCTGGGGCTTCGGTTTGTTGGGATCAACGGCCCTTGAACAAGGAGCCGAGGATGCCGCGCACGATCTGCCGCCCCAGGTTGGAGCCGATGCTGCGGGCGACACTCTTGGCAAGGGCGGTCACCACTGTGTCTCTCTGGGGAGTCGGTGGTTTGGCTGGAACTTTGTCCTGGGTCCGACCTTTGGGGGAGCCGTTACCGGCGGCCGCAGCCTCCGTTTCCCGGGTTACGGCCTTTCCTTGCAGGATTTCGTAAGCGGATTCGCGATCTATCGACTGCTCGTAGTGTCCATGCAGACCACTTAGTCGGATCACCGCCTGACGTTCTTCCGCTGTCACCGGACCGATGCGCGAGCCTGGCGGGCAGATGAAGATGCGTTGCACCGGGGTCGGCGTCCCTCTCCCTTCGAGGGTGGAGACCAGAGCTTCGCCCACTGCCAATTCCTGAATCGCCTGGGCGGTATTCAGCTTGGGGTTGGGGCGGAAGGTTTCTGCGGCTACCCGCACCGCTTTTTGGTCTCTTGGGGTAAAGGCCCGCAGGGCATGTTGGATACGATTGCCGAGCTGGGCGAGAACGGTATCGGGTACGTCGCTGGGGCTCTGAGTCACGAAATACACCCCCACGCCTTTCGAACGGATCAGTCGTACTACCTGTTCCACCTTGTCCACCAGGGCCTTGGGGGCGTCATTGAAGAGGAGATGGGCCTCGTCGAAAAAGAATACCAACTTCGGCTGCGGTAAGTCCCCGACCTCGGGTAATTGCTCGAACAATTCGGAGAGGAGCCAGAGCAGGAAGGTGGCGTACAACCGCGGCCGGTGGATCAACTGATCGGCGGCCAGGATGTTGATATAGCCATGCCCTTGGCGGTTGGTGCGTATCAGGTCCGCCAAGTCCAGGGCTGGCTCGCCGAAAAAGTGGTCGCCTCCCTGTTGTTCAAGACTCAACAACTGCCGTTGGATGGCTCCTACCGAGGCCTTGCTCACATTGCCGTAGGTGGAGGTGAGGTCGCTGGCATTCTCGGCGACATAGGCCAACATGGCCCGTAGGTCCTTGAGATCGAGCAACAGCAAGCCTTCGTCGTCCGCCAGCTTGAAGGTCAGATTGAGCACCCCCTGCTGGGTGTCGTTGAGTTCAAGCAAACGACCCAGCAACAGCGGTCCCATGTCCGAGATGGTGGTGCGGACCGGATGCCCATGCTCCCCGGCAAGATCCCAGAAGCAGACCGGATTGCCGCGAAAAGACAGGGCTTCGAGACCCAACAATTCCAGACGCTCATTGATCTTGGGATTGGGGGAGCCCGGTTGGCTGAGGCCGGCCAGGTCGCCTTTGACGTCCGCCATGAATACCGGCACGCCGACGCGGGAAAATCCCTCCGCGAGGAGTTGGAGGGAGACGGACTTGCCGGTACCGGTGGCGCCAGCAATCAGACCATGGCGATTCGCCAGATGGAGCGAGAGATATTCCGGGACTTCGCCTCGTCCAAGAAAGAGTTGGGTTTCCTGATCCATAAGGGTTGCCATTGATCTCCTGGTTGTCAGGTCGTTGGAAGGCCCAGGTTGCGCCAGATCTGCAATGTCGGCTCAGCCTGGTTCATGGTGTAAAAGTGTAGTCCCGGGGCGCCCGCCTCCAAGAGTCGGCGACAGAGACTGGTCACCACCTCGATACCAAAGCGGCGTATGGCCGCCGTATCGTCGCCGAAGCCTTCCAGGCGCTTGCGGATCCAGCGGGGGATCTCGGCTCCGCAAGTGTCGGAAAAACGGGCAAGTTGAGAGAAATTGGTGATCGGCATGATCCCGGGCACGATGGGGAGCTTCAGTCCCAGGGCTTCGCAACTGGCGACGAAGCTAAAATAGGCCTCGGGGGCATAGAAGTATTGGGTGATGGCCCCGCAGGCGCCGGCGTCCACCTTGCGCTTGAAGTTCAGCAGATCGGCCTCGGCATTGCGGGCCTGGGGATGAAACTCGGGATAAGCGGCGACCTCGATGTGAAACCAGTCGCCAAAGTGCTTGCGGATGAAGGTTACCAACTCATTGGCGTAGCGTAGCTCCCCATGACCGCCGATACCGGCGCCGGAGGGGAGATCGCCGCGCAGGGCCACCAGTCGTTTGATGCCCTGATCCCGGTAACGCCCGAGGATACCCAGAATTTCCCGCCGGGTTGCGCCGATGCAGGAGAGATGCGGAACGGTATCGATGCCTTGGGCCAGCAGCCAGTCCACGGTAGCAAAGGTCGGATCCCGGGTGGAGCCGCCAGCCCCATAGGTGACCGAGAAGTATCTCGGATGCAGGCCCTGAAGCTGGCTGACGCTGGCCCGGAGCTTCTCCATCCCCACTTCATTCTTCGGTGGAAAGAGTTCCAGGCTGAACACGGGTTGGAACTGACGTTGAGATTCCATACTGGCCTGTCCGATGTCGTCAAAATCCAGCGGGTGTCGCCATACCTGGCGGGACCTCGCTGATCGAGGCCCCCCGGGCATGGTGCTGGTTTGCTTCCAACACCGGCTCAGTACCTGTAATGATCGGACTTGTAAGGTCCGTCCACGGATACCCCGATGTAGTCCGCCTGCTGGGAGGTGAGGCGGGTCAATTTGGCGCCGATCTTGGCCAAATGGAGTCGCGCCACCTCTTCGTCGAGCTGTTTCGGCAGGGTATAGACCTTGTTCTGATAGCGGTCGCGATAATTGAACAATTCGATCTGGGCCAGGGTCTGGTTGGAAAAGCTGTTGGACATCACGAAGCTCGGGTGGCCGGTGGCACAGCCGAGATTCACCAGACGCCCCTCGGCCAGTAGGATGATGCGCTTGCCGTCCGGGAAGATGATATGGTCCACCTGGGGTTTGATGTTTTCCCAGGAGTAATGACGCAGGCTGGCGACATCGATCTCGTTGTCGAAGTGGCCGATGTTGCAGACGATGCTCTGATCCTTCATCCGCAGCATGTGGTCATGGGTGATGACATTGAGGTTGCCGGTGGCGGTGACGAAGATGTCGGCCTGGGAGCAGGCGTCGTCCATGGTCATCACCCGGTAGCCTTCCATCGCCGCCTGCAGAGCGCAGATGGGATCGATCTCGGCAATCCAGACCGTGGCGCCCAGGCCGCGCAGGGATTGGGCGCAACCTTTGCCGACATCGCCATAGCCGAGCACCATGGCGATCTTACCGGCAATCATGACATCGGTGGCGCGCTTGATGCCGTCGACCAGGGATTCGCGGCAACCATAGAGATTGTCGAACTTGGATTTGGTCACCGAGTCATTGACGTTGATGGCGGGGAAGGGCAATTCACCCTTGGCTTCCATCTGATAGAGGCGGTGCACGCCGGTGGTGGTTTCCTCGGTGACGCCGCGGATGTTGTTCTGGATCTTACCGTACCAGCCAGGGCGGGTGGCGAGGCGCTTGCGGATGGAGGCGAAGAGGATGCGCTCTTCCTCGCTGCCGGGATGATCCAATACGCGGGGATCGGACTCGGCTTTGGTGCCCAGTATGACCAGCAGGGTGGCGTCGCCGCCATCGTCGAGGATCATGTTCGGCGTCCCACCGTCGTCCCATTCCATGATCTTATGGGTGAAATCCCAATAATCCTCCAAGCTCTCGCCCTTGTAGGCATAGACGGCGATACCCGAGGCGGCGATGGCGGCAGCGGCGTGATCCTGAGTCGAGAAGATATTGCAAGAAGCCCAGCGCACTTGCGCGCCGAGCGCCGCCAGGGTCTCGATCAGCACCGCGGTCTGGATGGTCATGTGCAAGCTGCCGGCGATGCGGGCGCCGCGCAATGGTTTCGAGGCGGCATACTTGTTTCGTATCGCCATGAGCCCGGGCATCTCGGTCTCGGCGATACGGATTTCTTTGCGTCCCCAGTCGGCGAGGCCGAGATCGGCGACACGAAAGTCGGAAAAGCTTGGTTGAACCACGGCATTCATCGGAAGTTTTCTCCATCATGGCGAGCGCCGTTGTCCGCTGGTCCGCTTCCCGAGCCTGGCAGGGCCCGGCTCATGGGCCGGGCCTGTTGCAGCGCCCCTCGGGGCGGTCTGACTGTTGGATAAAAGGGTACTGTTCGGCCTAATTCAAGCCGGCCTCGGCCCGAAGCGCCTCGGCCTTATCGGTGCGTTCCCAGGTAAACTCGGGCTCGTTGCGACCGAAATGACCATAGGCGGCGGTCTTGAGATAGATGGGCCGGACCAAATCGAGCATGCGGATGATCCCGTAGGGACGCAGATCGAAATGCTTTCTGACCAGGGCGGCGATGGTCACCTCCGGGATCCTGTTGGTGCCGAAGGTCTCGATATTCACCGAAGTCGGCTCCGCCACCCCGATGGCGTAGGAAACCTGGATCTCGCAGCGATCGGCCAGACCCGCGGCGACGATGTTCTTGGCTACATAGCGACCGGCGTAGGCCGCCGAGCGATCTACCTTGGAAGGGTCTTTCCCCGAGAAGGCGCCGCCGCCGTGGCGGGCCATGCCGCCATAGGTGTCGACGATGATCTTGCGCCCGGTCAGCCCGCAATCTCCCATGGGGCCGCCGATGACGAAGCTGCCGGTGGGGTTGATGTGGATCTTGGTGTCCTTATGCAACCAGTTCTCCGGGATTACCGGGACGATGATGTTCTCCATCACCGCCTCCCGCAGGTGTTTGTAGTCGATATCCGGATCATGCTGGGTGGAAAGCACCACCGCCTCCACACCGGTAACCTTGTTGTCCTCGTATCTCAGGGTCACCTGGCTCTTGGCATCGGGACGCAGCCAGGGCAGGACATGCATCTTGCGCATCTCGGCCTGACGCTGGACCAGGCGATGGGCGTAGGTGATGGGGGCCGGCATGAAGACATCGGTCTCGTTGGTGGCATAACCGAACATCAATCCCTGATCGCCGGCGCCTTGCTCCTCCGGCTGTTCCCGGTCGACGCCCTGGGCGATGTTCGCCGACTGTTTACCGATCAGCGAGATCACGGCGCAGGTGGAGCCGTCGAACCCCACGTCCGAACTGGTATAGCCGATATCGCAGATGACCTTGCGTACCAACTGATCGAGGTCGACCCAGGCCTCGGTGGTGATTTCGCCACCGACGATGACCGCGCCGGTCTTGACCATGGTCTCGCAAGCCACCCTGGCTTTGGGAGGGGAGGGGTCGAGTTCGATGATCTTGTCGAGCACCGCATCCGATACCTGATCGGCGATCTTGTCCGGGTGCCCTTCGGATACCGATTCGGAAGTGAAGATATAGTCCTTACGCATGGCTAGCCTATCTGGAGAGATAACGGAATGTTCAAATCAGCCAAGGCTCGCGCGGCTCCTGGGGAATGGGCGTGGGGCTTTGAGCTGGATGGTGGATGGATACGGGCCGCCATTGTACATGCTGACGCCGGTATTTCCATGCCTGGCCCAGACCTGAATCCCTATCAATCCGGGGTAAAAACCTTGGGGGTTCGAGCCGATAAAGTGTCGCCCGGTCAAGGGAGTGACCAAGAATAGGGCCGCCGCACCATCCCCGTCGCAGCGGACGATTGCCTACCCTGAACGTCGGGCGGGCGTTCAGGGTCATGAGCGCGGATCCTGCTGACGATCTTCTATTCCATCTGCATCGCGCCCTTTCTGCCGGAGTTCCTGTGGCCTCCCTTCGCGCCGCTGATGAAGAAATCTCACCTTGCTGGTGACTACCGCCATCCTTATCGCCGCCCAGGACCCCTGATGGTCATTCCGACGCTCAAGTGGTTGCACATCGTCAGCGCCATCGTCCTTTTCGGTAGCGGACTGGGTAGTTCACCGCGGATCGGAGCGCACCCCGACGTTACTCGCCTTCGACAAGCTCAGGCCGAACCAAATAATTTGTGATCATTTTGATGCGTCGACCTACTCGGTCAACCTGGATATGGAAAGAAAGTTTCCGGGCCTCGGCTCTTGTCGCCGGTTATTTGTTCTCAAATAGAGAATAATGACGCCATTAACAAAGAAATTGTTCTTATTGCAAGAACGAAAAAGGCCATTTTCAGTCGATGCCCGGATCGGCTGAGGCGATTGCCGGAAATCGCCTTAGCCAGTGCTTTCAGAGAGAAAGAGATGGGCCGTCATACCGGCCAGCCGGTATGACGAGTTGGCTGAGGTAACTCGCTAGTCAGAAAAACTATCGAGGTGGGTACGATCAGACTTGGAGCAATAGCCGTGCCGGATCCTCCAGGCACTCCTTGATGGTCACCAGGAACTGCACCGCCTCGCGTCCGTCGATCAGACGATGATCATAGGAGAGGGCCAGATACATCATGGGGCGAATCACGATCTGACCGTTTTCCACCATCGGCCGGTCCTTGATGGCATGCATGCCGAGGATGGCGCTCTGGGGCGGGTTGAGGATGGGAGTAGACATCATGGAGCCGAAGATGCCGCCATTGGTGATGGAGAAGGTGCCGCCGGAGAGATCCTCGTAACTCAAGGTCCCTTCCTTGGCCTTCTGGCCATAGGCGGCGATTCCCCGCTCGATCTCGGCGAAGCTCAGTTGGTCGCAGTCCCGCAGGATGGGCACCACCAAGCCCCGAGGCGAAGCCACCGCGATGCCGATGTCGTAGTAGCCGTGGTAGATGATGTCTTGGTCGTCCACCGAGGCGTTGACCACCGGAAAACGCTTGAGGGCCTCGACCGCGGCCTTGACGAAGAAGGACATGAAGCCGACGCGGATCTCGTGGTGTTTCTCGAACAGCTCCCGGTAGCGGATACGCAGGTCATTGACCGGCTGCATGTTGACTTCGTTGAAGGTAGTGAGGATGGCGGCGGTTTGCTGGGCCTGCACCAGGCGTTCGGCGATACGGGCGCGCAGGCGGGTCATGGGCACCCGCTGTTCCGGGCGGGTGCTCTCGCGGCTCAGGGTGCCGAGATCGACGGCGGCGGCTGGGGTCTCGATGCGCAGGGCATCGTGATCCTTGGCGGGTTGTTTGCGTTCCTGGGCATCCAGGTAGTTCATGACATCCGATTTGAGCAGGCGGCCATCCCGGCCGCTGCCGTGGATCTGGCTGGGGTCCAGGTTGAGTTCCTTCACCAGTCGTCGCACCGAGGGAGAGAGGGTGATGTCCTGGTCCTCCTCCGGAAGCGGCGCCTCTCCGGGGCCGCTGGGTTCCTCCTCGTCCTTGGCGGCGGGGGCGGTAGCGGCAGTGACGGAGAGGCCAACCTCACCGGCATCGGCGATCAGGGCCAGGAGGTCATGGGCCTTGACCGACTGCCCCTCACGGGCGCGGATCTCGGCCAGGATTCCGGCACGGGGGGCCGGGACCTCGAGCACGACCTTATCGGTCTCCAGGTCGACCAGGTTTTCGTTGACGGCCACGCTGTCGCCTGGCTGTTTGTGCCAGTTGAGTACGGTGGCATCGGCGACGGATTCGGGAAGAGAAGGAACGCGGATCTCGAGACTCATAGTGGAACCCTTATATTCATGACCGGGTTGATCTGACCGGTCAACGCCTCATTGATGAGGGTTTCGAGTTGATGGACATGGAGGTGGTGATAACCCACGGCCGGGGCCGCGGCGGCCGCCCGGCCGACGTAGAAGAGTTTTTGCCCGGGGCTGAACTGGGCGACGATGCGGTGCTTGATCTGATCCCAGGCGCCCTGATTCTGTGGCTCTTCCTGGCACCAGAGGATCTGCTTCACCTTGGGATAACGGCGCAGCTCTTCCGCCAGTTGGGTCTTGGGGAAGGGATAGAGCTGTTCCAGACGCAGGATGGCGAGGTTGTGGAGCCCTCGCGCCCGGCGTCCCTCCAGCAGATCGTAGTAGACACGTCCGGCACACAAGAGGATGCGTTCCACCCGCTTGGGCTCGATGTCGTCGATCTCGCCGATCACGGGTTGGAAACCAGCCTCGGCCAACTCATCCAGGGTGGAGGTGGCCAGACGGTGACGCAGCAGGCTCTTGGGGCTCATGACGATCAGGGGGCGGCGCATGGGCCGGATCATCTGGCGACGCAGCAGATGGAAGATCTGCGCCGGGGTGGTGGGGACGCAGACCTGGATGTTGTCCTCGGCGCAGAGCTGGAGAAAGCGCTCCAGCCGGGCCGAGGAGTGTTCCGCCCCCTGACCCTCGTAGCCATGGGGGAGCAGCATCGTCAGCCCACACAGCAAGCCCCATTTGGCTTCGCCCGAGGTGATGAACTGGTCGATCACCACCTGGGCGACATTGGCGAAGTCGCCGAACTGGGCCTCCCAGATAGTCAGGGCGTTAGGTTCGGCGGTGGCGTAGCCATACTCGAAGCCGAGCACCGCCTCTTCCGAGAGAATGGAGTCGATGACCACGAACTTTCCCTGCCCGGGGCGGATATGGGACAGCGGGGTGTAGCTCGTGCCGTCGCGCTGATTGTGGAGCACGGCATGGCGGTGGAAGAAGGTGCCCCGACCACTGTCCTGGCCCGACAAGCGGACCGGCCAGCCCTCGTCGACCAGGCTGGCGTAAGCCAGATTCTCGGCGAAGCCCCAGTCCAGCAACTGATCTCCGCTCGCCATCTTGCGCCTTTCGCCCATGATTCTCGCCACCCGGGGATGCAACTCCAAGTCCGCCGGGATATCGAGCAGGCGCTGGGTGAGTTCGTTCAGCTTGTCCCGGGTCAGACTGGTATCAGTGGCCTGAGTCCAGGGGGTGCCGACAAAATGGGACCAATCCACCCCATAGGGGTGTTTGTGGTCAGGCATCACCTGGCGGGCAATGACCCGTCCCTCTTCCAGGGCCTTGCGGTAGTTCTCCACCATCTTCTTGCTCTCGTCCATGGTCACCAGCCCCTGGGCCAGGAGCTGATCGGCATAGAGGCTGCGCACCGAGTCATGACGACGGATCTTCTTGTACATCTGCGGCTGGGTGACCGCCGGCTCGTCGGCCTCATTGTGACCATGGCGGCGGTAACAGATGATGTCGATGACCACATCCTTGCGGAACTGGAGGCGGAAATCCAAGGCGATGCGGGTGACGAACAACACCGCCTCGGGATCATCGCCGTTGACGTGGAAGATGGGCGCCTGAACCATCTTGGCGACGTCGGTGCAATAGAGGGTCGAGCGGGTATCCAGGGGATGGCTGGTGGTGAAGCCGATCTGGTTGTTGACGACGATGTGCACCGTCCCACCGGTGGAGTAGCCGCGGGTCTGGGACAGGTTGAGGGTTTCCATCACCACCCCCTGCCCGGAGAAGGCGGCGTCGCCATGGATGATCACCGGCAGCACCTGGGTGCCCTGGAGATCGTTGCGACGCTGTTGCCGGGCGCGCACCGAGCCTTCGGTGACGGCGCTGATGATCGCCAGGTGCGAGGGGTTGAAGCCCAGGGCGACATGGACGATCTCGCCCGGGGTCTGGATATCGGTGGAAAAGCCCATGTGGTATTTGACATCCCCGGCGCTCCGGCGCGGGTCCGGGGTGACGCGCCCCTCGAATTCCTCGAAGATCTCCTCCGGTGGCTTGCCGAGGATATTGGTGAGGACATTGAGGCGACCACGGTGGGCCATGCCGATCACCACCTCGTTGATGCCCTTGCTGCCGGCGCGCTGGATGAGTTCATCGAGCAGTGGGATGAGGGCCTCTCCGCCTTCCAGGGAAAAACGTTTCTGTCCCACGTAGCGGGTATGAAGATATTGTTCCAGCCCCTCGGCGGCGGTGAGCAGGTTCAGGATCCAGCGCTTGCCCTCCGGGGTGATCTCGGGTTGCGCCTGATAGCCCTCCAGGCGTTTCTGGACCCAGCGTTTCTGCTGGGTATCGGTGATGTGCATGTACTCGGAGCCGATGTGCCCGCAATAAACCTTCTCCACCAGGGCGATAACGTCGCGCAGCTTCATGCGGTCCGGGGCGTAGAGGGAGCCGGTATTGAATACGGCGTCCATGTCGGTGCCCAGGAGGTGATGGAAATCCGGGTTCAGATCCGGTACCGGCTCGCGCTCGCGCAGCTCGATGGGGTCCAGCCTGGCCTTTTGGTGTCCCCGCACCCGATAGGCGTTGATCAACCTCAGTACCGCGGCCTGTTTTTCCGCCGCCTGTGGAGAAAGGCACTGCACGGCGAGTCGAGGCGGCGGGGCGAATTCCCGGCCCAGGCGCAGGAAGTTTTCCCGTACCGGTCCATGGGCGACTTCATTGGCCGCCTCCCGGTGCATCTCGTCGAAGCGTCGACGCCAGGCCTCACTCACGCTGCCGGGGTCGTGCAGGTAACGTTCATAAAGGTCTTCGATGAAGGCCGCATTGCCGCCAAACAAGGCGGAAGAGGCTTTGAAGAGTTCGAGCAAAGCGCTCATGGATTAAGAAACTCCTCTGGTGATGTTATTGATTTATCGGATACGGATGTTAGGCGATTGGCGGAAAAAGAAATACCCGGCATACCGAAGGCGGACTTAGGCACCAACAGATCGGTATGGCTTTTGACGGAAATCGCCTGGTCACAGCCCCTGACGCGGAATCTTCCGCCGGCCGCCGTGCGCAGATGAATTATGGTTCCACTCCGCTGAAATAACATGGGTGTTTGGACCATGTTGGTGCAAGTCTTTTTCCGCGTGGGGTTCCCCACCGATACACGGCCATATCCCGGCGTCCCTGGCGGACATCGGGGTCCGCGAGCGGCGGCAAGACAGCCAGCCGGGGCTCGACCCTGGAAAGGACCGGGGTATACTCATGCACCCACATTTCTCATCGGGCCCCTCGCTACGGCGTCCGACGAGAAACGGGGGCGAATGCGAAACGAGAGATGAGGCATGAGCGATTCACTTGAGTCCGACACCCAGGACGAGGGGGGCTCCTCTCCGGAAGAGGAGACCAAGCGTCAAGGTTATCTGCGTCTGCGGGTCAGTGTCCTGGAGGCGGATGTGGCCTATTTCCAGGCCCGGCTCGAATTGTTAGGAGAGCCCAAAAGCCTGCATCAGATCGCCCAATATCGAGCCTATCGCACCATGGAAGAGCTGCTACGCCGGTTCTTGCGGCGAATCAAGCGTAAAACCGGGCCGTCGGGGAAAGGTATGAACGTGGAATGGTCGGATGGCTGAATCCGGGAGGTTAGCGATCTCCCTTGATCTCTCTACGGCGGATCATGCCGCCCCGGCTTTAATTCCATGAACTACTGCAATCACTGCGGCGCCCGGGTCATCGAGATCATCCCTCCCGGGGACAATCGCCTGCGCCATGTCTGTCCCGCCTGTGGAGCGGTGCATTACCGGAATCCCAAGATCGTGACTGGCTGTATCCCCGAGTGGGAGGGCCGCATCCTCTTGTGTCGCCGCGCCATCGAACCCAGGTATGGGCTCTGGACCCTGCCGGCGGGCTTCATGGAAAACGGCGAGACCACCCGGGAAGGCGCGGCGCGGGAAAGCCTGGAAGAGGCCCAGGCCCGGGTCGAGGTGACGGATCTGTTTGCCCTCTTCGATCTTCCGGGGATCAGCCAGGTCTATATGATCTATCGTGCCGCCCTGCTGGATTTGCAATTCCAGGCCGGGGAGGAAAGCCTCGAGGTAGGGCTGTTCCGAGTGACCGAAATCCCCTGGTCCGAATTGGCCTTTCCTGTGGTGGAAGAAACCCTGCGCCTCTATGTCGGCGATCTGGAACGGGGGACCTTCAGCCTGCATCTCGGGGATATCCGGCGCGCCCCCGAGTCTCCACGGCGTTACTTGGCTACTGTCTGGTCCTGAGGCGGAGGGGGAGGCGGCGGCGGAGGTTCGGTGCGACGGCCGACGCCGCCCGGAAGGACCAGGCGCACATTGGTGGCGACCAAGGCATTGTCCTTCTGTTCACTCTCTTTGAGATAGAACTCGACGATCGTCTCCCGGTTGAGCAAATCCTCGACGCTGACGTCCTCCGCCAATTCATTGACGTGGCAAAAGGCGCTCTGGTAGGGAGAATCCGATTCACGCGGGTCGGTGATCCAGAGATTGGCGTCGATGTGTTGAATGAAACGGAGAAAGCCATAGCCCTTCTCCGGGAACCACTTGGTGCAGACGCCGCGCACGCAGGAACCGGGCTTGCCCCAATCATTGCGGGGTTCATAGCTGAAGGGCAGCAGATCCGGGATGAGATAGCCCGAATAAAACCCATCCGCCTGACGTTGGAGTTGGCGGGCGACGTTGCGAAACCCCAGCACCTCGACCCGGCAGCCGCGATTCTGTAGGGCGGTGACCACCTGGAGAAAATCGCCATCGCCGGTCACCAGGAGGATCTCGTCCAGGTTCTCCGCCTGAAGCATGGCATCCACCGCCAGATCGAGATCGGCGTTGGCCTTGGTAGTTACCACGCCTTCCTCGTCGGTGAAGCGATGTACCTTTTTCACGATCACCTTCCAGCCGATATCCCGCACCGTCTGCTGGTAGATGGAGGCGCGCTTGTTGTATTCCGGATCGATCTTGGCGCGTTCCTGATCGAAGGCCATATAGGTATTGAGCCGCAATAAAACCCCGCCCCGGCGACTGGCAAAGCGGCGCAACACGTCATAACGCATCTGATAGCCGCCGTTACAGCGGATATTCTCGGAATCGACAAAAACACCTACCTTCAAACTGATACTCACGTCGATGGCCCTGGAAAGCTGATAAAGGGGGCCCGGCCACGGTCGGCCGGGCGGATGAGGCGGGATGGATTATTTGTTGGCGCGGTTGCGGACCAGATCATCGACCACCGAGGGATCGGCCAGGGTGGTGGTATCGCCGAGGGAATCCAATTCGTTGGCGGCGATCTTGCGCAGGATGCGGCGCATGATCTTGCCGGAACGGGTCTTGGGTAGGCCATGGGCGAACTGGACGACGTTGATGGTGGCGAAGGGGCCAATCTCCTTGCGCACCAAGGCGATCAACTCCTTTTTTAGTGGCTCGGTCGCTTCCACCCCGGCCATCAGGGTGACATAGGCGTAGATGCCCTGGCCAGTGATCTCATGGGGATAGCCGACTACCGCCGCCTCGGCGACCTTCTCGTGCAGCACCAGGGCGGATTCGATTTCGGCGGTGCCGATACGATGGCCGGAAACATTGAGCACATCGTCGATGCGTCCGGTGATCCAGTAGTAGCCGTCCTTGTCGCGGCGGGCACCGTCACCGGTGAAGTAATAGCCCGGGTACTGGGTGAAATAGGTGTCGGCATAACGCTTGTGGTCGCCGTAGACGGTGCGCATCTGTGCCGGCCAGGGACGGGTGATGACCAAGGCCCCCTCGCAGGCGCCTTCGAGCATCTGTCCGGTGCTGGCATCAACGATGGCCGGGGCGACTCCAAAGACAGGACGGCTGGCCGAACCCGGTTTCAAGGCCGTGGCGCCAGGCATGGGGGTGATGAGGTGGCCGCCGGTCTCGGTCTGCCACCAGGTGTCGACGATGGGGCAACGGCTGTCGCCGACCACCCGGTAATACCACTCCCAGGCCTCGGGATTGATGGGTTCGCCCACGGTGCCGAGGATACGGAGGGATTTCCGCGAGGTCTTCTGCACCGGTTCGTCCCCGGAGCGCATGAGGGCACGAATGGCCGTCGGGGCGGTGTAGAAGATGTTGACCTGGTGCTTGTCAACTACATCCCAAAAGCGGGAGACATCCGGATAGTTGGGGATGCCTTCGAACATGGTGGAGATGGCGCCGTTGGTGAGGGGGCCATAGACGATGTAGGAGTGACCCGTGACCCAACCCACGTCCGCGGTGCACCAGAAAATTTCGCCGTCCTTGTAGTCGAAGACATACTTATGGGTCATGGCGACGAACACCAGATAGCCGCCGGTGGTATGGAGCACACCCTTGGGCTTGCCGGTGGAGCCGGAGGTGTAGAGGATGAAGAGGGGATCTTCGGCATCCATCTCCTCGGGCGGGCAGACCGGGTCCGCCGACGCCATCCACTCTTCGTACCAGATGTCGCGACCGTCCACCCAATTGATGCTTCCGCCGGTCCGCTTCACCACCACCACGGTGGAAACGTTCGGGCAGGAGAGCAGGGCCTCGTCGGCGTTCTTTTTCAAGGCCACCTGGCGCCCACCGCGCAGCCCTTCGTCCGAGGTGATCAGGGTGCGGCAGTCGGAGTCGAGGATACGATCCCGCAGGCTGTCCGGGGAAAAGCCGCCGAAAACGATGGAGTGCACCGCGCCGATACGGGTGCAGGCCAGCATGGCGATCACCGCCTCCGGGATCATCGGCAGGTAGATACAGACCCGATCGCCTTTCTTCACCCCTCTGGATTTGAGGACATTGGCGAACTTGTTGACGTCGGCGTGCAACTCGCGATAGGTGATCTTGCGGGATTCGGCGGGGTTGTCGCCCTCCCAGATGATGGCCACCTGATCGCCGCGGCTGTCCAGATGCCGATCCAGGCAGTTGTAGGAGACATTGAGCTTGCCGCCGATGAACCATTTGAGATGAAGATTGTTGGCGTCGAAACTCCAGTCGCTGACCTTGTCCCACTTTTTGAACCAGGTGACGAATGTGTCGGCCTGCTCAGCCCAGAAGCCATCGGGATCGGCGATGGAACGCTGATACATCTGATCATAGAGATCAGCGGTGATATACGCCTCGGCGCCGATCTGGGCTGGCACTGGGTAGATTTTTTCTTCTGACATTAGGAAAACCTCCTCACTTGGTGCGGGTCTCGGTTGAAGGCTGGCGCGCTGCTTACCCCATCGGAGGTAAACCGGAATCTAGGCTGCGATTTCGCTGTGCGTCCCAACCCCTCCCTCGGGGTTTGCAGACTCTTTGTTTTTAAGAGTTCTGGTGGCGCCGCCGGCCGTTCCCAGGGGGAACGAGAGGCCAGGCACGTTCCCATGATCGGCCCCGGCTGCGCTCGGATACAAAAGTTCGGGTTTCTGCTGGGCCATGTCAAGGTTTTTTCCCTGCCGTGAGGGAAGCAGAAGTGGCCTGGACTAGGCCGTAATGTCGATTTGGGGCCATGGATGATTCCGACGGACCTACTCCACACCCGATCCCTGGGGGTGCCGGAGTCCGGGATCCAGGTGGCGCTCTAGCTTGAGCGGACATTTCCGCCGCCCGGCTGGTTGTTTCGCCTTGCGGGAGTTTCCAGGTTCGTCCCCTCGAACGCTACCACGCCCGAGCTTGAAAACCCGTCCCTTCGCGGGCATGTTTGCCGCTACCACCCGCGCCGATCCGAGAGCCGAACCATGATGTCGAACCCGCTGTGGCCCCATGGCCCCTTGCCGAGCTTTTCCAGTCTCCGCCCCGAGGCGGTCGAGCCCGCCATCGACGACTTGTTGGAAAACAACCGTCGCCAACTGGCCGAGCTGCTTGCCGGCCCGGCCGATTTCGACTGGCACAATCTGATCGAACCTCTGGAGATCCTGGAGGATCGCCTGCACCGGGCCTGGGCGCCGGTCAGTCACCTGAATTCGGTGGTCAACAGCGAGCCTTTGCGTGCCGCCTATAACGCCTGTTTGCCCAAGTTGAGCGACTATGCCACCGAGCTGGGGCATAACGAGGCGCTTTATCTCGCCTACCGCCAAGTGGCCTCGCGGGAGGGTCTGACGCCGTCCCAACGCAAGTTGTTGGACAACGCCCTGCGCGACTTTCACCTCGCCGGGGTGGATCTGCCGGCGGAGAAAAAGGCGCGCTTCAAGGCCATCAGCCAGGAGCTGTCCAGACTCAGCGCCAAGTTCTCCGAACACCTGCTCGACGCCACCATGGCCTGGAGCCGGGCCATCGAGGATCGCGCCCGTCTGGCGGGCCTGCCGTCGACCGCCATGGAACTCTTTCACCAGACCGCTGCCCAGCGCGGGCAGGAAGGTTGGTTGCTGACCCTGGAGATGCCGAGCTATTTGCCGGTGATGACCTACGCCGACGACCGGGAGCTGCGGCGGGAGATGTATACCGCCTATGTCAGCCGCGCCTCGGAGTTATTCCCCGCCGGCACCCAGTGGGACAATGGCGCCATCATGGAACAGATTCTCGGCCTGCGGCACGAGCTGGCCCAGTTGCTCGGCTGCGCCAACTACGTGGAGTTGTCCCTCGCCACCAAGATGGCCACATCGCCCCAGCAAGTGCTCGATTTCCTCCATGACCTCGCCCGCCGCTCCCGGCCCCAGGCCGAACGGGAGTTACAGGAATTGGCGGACTTCGCCCGCGAGCGTTTCGCCGCCCCACCCTTGGAAGCCTGGGACATCGCCTATTACGCGGAAAAGTTGCGCCAGGAACGCTATGCCTTCAGTCAGGAGGATCTGCGGCCCTATTTCCCGGTGCCCAGGGTATTGGACGGGCTCTTCGGCGTGGTCGGGCGCCTGTTCGGGTTGCACATTGTGGAAACCCAGGGCATCGACACCTGGCATCCGGAGGTGCGCTTCTTCGAGGTGCGCGACGCCCATGGCGCCCTGCGGGGCCACTTCTATCTCGATCTCTACGCCAGACCCAACAAACGCGGCGGGGCCTGGATGGACGACTGTGTGAACCGATTGGCGTTCGCCGATCGGGAACAATGGCCGGTGGCCTTTCTCACCTGCAATTTCACCCCCCCGGTGGGGGACAAACCCTCGTTGCTGACCCATGACGAGGTGGAAACCCTGTTTCACGAGTTCGGCCATGGGCTGCACCACATGCTCACCCTGATCGACTATCCGGCGATTGGAGGCATCAACGGCGTGGCCTGGGACGCGGTGGAACTCCCCAGCCAGATCATGGAAAACTGGTGCTGGGAGCGGGAGGCCCTGGCCAGGCTCTCCGGGCATTGGCAAAGCGGCGAACCCATCCCGGACGAACTCTATGCCAAGCTGAGGGCGGCGAAGAACTTCCACTCCGGGATGCAGATGCTGCGCCAGCTCGAGTTCGCCCTCTTCGATCTGCGTATCCATCTCGAATACGATCCGACCCGGGGCGGGCGTATCTACCCCATCCTGGAGGAGGTGCGCCAGGAAGTGGCGGTGGTCAGACCACCGGCGTTCAATCGCTTTCCCCATGGCTTTTCCCACATCTTCTCCGGCGGCTACGCGGCCGGGTATTACAGCTACAAATGGGCCGAGGTGCTGTCCGCCGACGCCTTTTCCCGTTTCGAGGAAGAGGGAATCTTCGACCCCGGGGTCGGTGCCGCCTTCATGCGGGAGATCTTGGAAAAGGGTGGCTCGGAGGACGCCATGGCGCTTTTCGTCCGCTTTCGCGGTCGTCCGCCGACGATTGACGCCTTGCTGCGCCACAGCGGGATCGCCGGCTGATGGAATACAAGGACCTGCGCGATTTTCTGAACCAGCTCGAAAGCCTGGGCGAACTTCAACGCATCGGCGTCGAGGTGAGCCCACGATTGGAGATCACCGAGATCTGCGATCGCACCCTGCGGGCCGGGGGGCCAGCGCTGCTGTTCGAGCGGGTCGCGGGCTCGCGTTATCCGGTACTCGGCAATCTTTTCGGTACCCCCAAACGGGTCGCCCTGGGGATGGGGGCGGATTCGGTGGCGGCCTTGCGTGAGGTGGGCCAACTCCTGGCCTTTCTCAAGGAACCCGAACCGCCCAAGGGCTTGAAGGACGCCTGGGAGAAGCTGCCCATCTTCCGCAAGGTACTGGACATGGCGCCGCGAGAGGTGCGGAGCGCGCCCTGGCAAAGCCGCGTGGTGGAAGGGCGCCAGGTCGACCTGGGGGAACTGCCCATTCAGACCTGCTGGCCCGGCGACGCTGGCCCCCTCATCACCTGGGGTCTGGTGGTCACCAGGGGACCGGACAAGCCGAGACAGAACCTCGGCATCTACCGTATGCAGGTCATAGGTCCGAACCGGGTCATCATGCGCTGGTTGGCCCATCGCGGCGGCGCCCTGGATTTCCGCGACTGGCAACGGGCCCATCCGGGCCAGCCCTTCCCGGTGGCGGTCGCCCTTGGCGCCGATCCGGCCACCATGCTTGCCGCTGTCACCCCGGTGCCGGACAGCCTTTCGGAATACGCCTTCGCCGGTCTGCTCAGGGGCCGCCGCAGCGAGGTCACCCCCTGTCTGGGACTGGAGCTCCAGGTGCCGACCAGCGCCGAGATGGTGCTCGAAGGTCATATCCACCCCAATGACAGCGCCCAGGAAGGCCCCTTTGGCGATCACACCGGCTATTACAACGAGGTGGACAGCTTCCCGGTGTTCAGCATCGAGCGCCTCAGCCGCCGCACCGACGCCATCTATCACAGCACCTACACCGGACGGCCGCCGGACGAGCCGGCCATCCTCGGCGTGGCCCTCAACGAGGTGTTCGTGCCTATACTCCAGAAGCAGTTCCCCGAGATCCAGGATTTTTACCTGCCGCCCGAAGGCTGTTCCTATCGCCTCGCCATCGTCAGTATGCGCAAGCAATATCCAGGGCACGCCAAACGGGTGATGCTGGGGGTCTGGTCCTTCCTGCGTCAGTTCATGTACACCAAGTTCGTCATCGTCACCGATGAGGATGTGAATATCCGCGACTGGAAGGACGTCATCTGGGCCATGACCACCCGCATGGACCCGGCGCGGGACACGGTCATGATCGAGAACACCCCCATCGACTATCTCGACTTCGCCTCGCCGGTGTCCGGCCTGGGTTCCAAGATCGGCTTCGACGCCACCAACAAGTGGAAGGGGGAGACCCAGCGGGAATGGGGACGCCCCTTGCGCATGAGCGACGAGGTCAAGCTTCGGGTGGACGAACTCTGGCCGAGCCTGGGGATCCGGTTGCCGGAGTAAGGCGATGGCCGGGAAAAGGGGCATCTGGCTGGCCCCGTGACTTCCGTCGTTCCCGGGCCGGGCGCTGGTGTCTGGTTTTT
>Ga0268298_10002103_pt1 | contig 22273 bp, 20 predicted proteins | sample WWTPWeurt_MetaG_FD_194462 | JGI IMG/M metagenome (GOLD analysis project Ga0268298, IMG submission 194462) | Activated sludge microbial communities from WWTP in Nijmegen, Gelderland, Netherland - WWTP Weurt | ecosystem: Engineered > WWTP > Aerobic digester > Activated sludge | place... | reverse complement strand
ACGATGGGTTTCTTCCCGGTGGACGCGAAGACCATCGACTACATGCGCGCCACCGGTCGCGACGAGGCGGAGTGCGCGCTCATGGAAGACTACTTCCGCGCCCAGGGCCTGTTCGGCGTGCCGCGCGCTGGAGAGATCGACTACACACGCAGCCTGGTGCTCGATCTCGCCAGCATCGAGCCTGCGCTCGCCGGCCCCAAGCGCCCGCAGGACCGTATCCGCCTGCCCGCCATGCGCAACGCGTTCGAGCACCTGTTCTCCGCGCCGGTGTCCGAGAACGGCTTCGGCCGCGAGGCCGGCCAGCTCGACGACCGCTTCGCCACCGCGCGCGAGGATGTGGACCTCGGCCACGGCGACGTGCTCATCGCCGCCATCACCTCGTGCACCAACACCAGCAACCCGGCGGTGATGATCGCTGCCGGCCTGCTGGCGCAGAAGGCGCTCGCGCGCGGCCTGCGCGTGAAGCCGCATATCAAGACTTCGCTCGCGCCCGGCTCGCGGGTGGTCACCGACTACCTCGGCAAGGCCGGCCTGCTCGAGCCGCTCGCCACGCTCGGCTTCGCACTCGCCGGCTACGGCTGCACCACCTGCATCGGCAACGCCGGCGACCTAGCGCCCGAGTTCAATGCGGCGATCGCCGAGCACGATCTGGTGGTGGCCGCGGTGCTGTCGGGCAACCGCAACTTCGAGGCTCGCATCCACCCCAACGTCCGCGCCAATTACCTCGCCTCGCCACCGCTGGTGGTGGCCTTCGCACTCGCCGGGCGGGTTAACATCGACCTCGCCACCGAGCCGCTCGGCACCGGCAGTGATGGCCAGCCGGTGTTCCTGCGCGACCTCTGGCCGAGTTCGGACGAGATCGCCGCCGCCTTCCCCTTCGCCACCGACCCAGCCACCTATCGCCGGCTGTACGCCGACTTCACCCGCGACCACGACCTGTGGAACGCGATCCCCGCGCCCACCGGGCAGGCCTACGACTGGCCGCCCTCCACCTACATCGCCTGCCCGCCCTTCTTCGACGGCTTCGAGATGGCGCCACCGCCGGCACGCGACATCCACAACGCACACGCCCTGCTGCTGCTCGGCGACTCGGTAACCACCGACCACATCTCGCCCGCCGGCTCCTTCCGCGAGACCAACCCGGCGGGGCGCTGGCTGCGCGAGCAGGGGGTGGAGAAGGAGGACTTCAACTCCTACGGCTCGCGCCGCGGCAACCACGACGTGATGGTGCGCGGCACCTTCGCCAACGTGCGCGTGAAGAACCTGATGCTGCCGCCCAACCCCGACGGCAGCCGCGTCGAAGGCGGCTACACCCTGCTCGACGGCGAACAGACCACCGTGTTCGAGGCGGCGAGCGCCTGGATGGCGCGCGAGGTGCCGACCCTCGTCTTCGCGGGCGAGGAATACGGCACCGGCTCTTCGCGCGACTGGGCGGCCAAGGGCACCGCGCTGCTCGGATTGAAGGCCGTGGTAGCGAAGAGCTTCGAGCGCATCCACCGCTCCAACCTCGTCGGCATGGGCGTACTGCCGCTGCAGTTCATCGGCGACGACGGCTGGCAGGCGCTGGGCCTCGATGGGAGCGAGCGCTTCACGCTGGAAGGCATCGCCGCCGGCCTGGCGCCGCAGCAGCAGCTCACGCTGCAGATCGAGCGCGCCGACGGCTCGAGGCAGTCCGTGCCCCTGCTGTGCCGCATCGACACCCCGATCGAGATCGAGTACTACCGCCACGGCGGCATCCTGCCCTACGTGCTGCGCGAGATCCTGGGAGGTCGCTGAGCACCGCGCCGCATGCGCGCCTTCCAGCGCTCCTGCATGCGCCACGGTCCGGCTCGCTATACTCCCGCCCCATGAAACCCGCCACCTCCTGCCCCTGTGGTTCCGGCCGCGCCTTCGGTGCCTGCTGCGGTCCGGCGCTGTCGGGCGAACGCCCGCCGCCGACCGCCGAGGCGCTGATGCGCTCCCGCTACACCGCGTTCACGCTGCGCGACACGGCCTATCTGCTGGCGAGCTGGCATGCGTCCACCCGTCCGCAAGAGCTCACGCTCGACGAGCAGCCGCCGCCCAAATGGATCGGCCTCGACGTGCGCGCCCACCGCCCGCTCGCCGACGACCGCGCCGAGGTCGAGTTCCTCGCCCGCTGCCGCATCGGCGGACGCGCGCAGCGCCTGCACGAGACCAGCCGCTTCGTGAAGGAAGACGGGCGCTGGTACTACCTCGATGGCGACCTCCACGACTGAGATCCGGCGCGTCGCCCGCGCCGCGCGACACCGCAGCCGTGGCGCGCGCATAATTGCCCCATCGTCATCGCACGTATCCAACGGAAGATCATGAACCTCGAGAAAGTCATCTTCGGATTCTTCATCGTGCTGGCGGCCACGCTGAACTTCGGCTTTTTCGTCGGCGACATCGAGAACCCGGCACACCACGACGTCTACGAACTCTTCGCCGCACTCGTCGTCAGCCTGATCGCCACCGTGCTCAAGTTCGGCGACCGCACACAGATCGGGGCCGTGCATCTGTCCACCAGCCTGGTGGCCGACCTGCAGCTGATCGCGGCGGCGATGGTGTGGGGGTACGCCGCGCACGTCGGCGGCGGCATGAGCCCCGAGATGACCGCGCGCGTCGTATCGCTCTCGGGCGGGGCGCTCTTCGCCAACGTGGTCTCGGTGATCATCCTCATCGCCGAGACCATCATGCAGCGCCGCTGACCCCCCGCCCACCGAGGCCCGAGCCGTGCAGCAGGCCCTAGCCCGCCACCACAGCATCTTCCTGCTGATCCTGCGGCGCATGCGTGCGCCGCTGATCCTGCTCATCGCCCTTTTCGCGATCGCGGTGCTCGGACTCACCCTGGTCCCCGGCCCGGTGGTCGATGGGCAGACCAGCTACCTCAGCTTCTTCCACGCCTTCTACTTCATCAGCTACACCGCCACCACGATCGGTTTCGGCGAGATCCCCTACACTTTCTCCGACCAGCAGCGGCTGTGGGTGATCATCAGCATCTACCTGTCGGTGATCGGCTGGGCATACACGCTGGGTTCGGTGTTCAACCTGCTCGCCGACCGCAGCCTGCGCCAGGCGATCGCGATGCAGGGCTTCGTGCGCGCCGTGCGGCGCCTGCGCGAGCCCTTCTACCTGGTCTGCGGCTACGGCGAGACCGGTCGCCTGATCTGCGACGCGCTCGACCGCATGGGGCTGCGGGTGGTCGTGATCGAGGTGGACGAGAACAAGCTCGGCGAGCTCGACCTGCACAGCTATGCGGCCGACGTGCCCGCACTGTGCGCCGATGCTGCCAACCCCGAGACGCTCAAGTTCGCGGGTCTGACCCACTCGAGCTGCATCGGCGTGATCGCACTCACCAACGACGACGCCACCAACCTCGCGATCGCGATCGCAGCGCGCCTGCTCGCCCCGCGCGTGCCGGCGCTGTGCCGGGCCGAGCGCACTGCGACCTCGGCCAACATGGCCTCCTTCGGCACCCGCCACATCCTCAACCCCTTCGAGCGCTTCAGCGAGACACTCGCGCTCTCACTGCACGCGCCGAAAGCCTCGCAGCTCTTCGGCTGGCTCACCGGCCTTCCAGGCAGCCACGTCGAGCAGCGCCGCGATCCGCCGCGCGGCAACTGGATCGTCTGCGGCCATGGCCGCTTTGGCCGCCTGCTGGTCGATGCGATGGACTCCGAGGCGGTGCCGGTGACCATCATCGACATCGACCCCAAGCCCGACGGCATCCACCGCTGGGTGCAGGGCGACGGCACCGGCGCCGACGCCCTGCACGAGGCCGGCGTGCTCGAGGCCACAGGAATCGTGTGCGGCACCAGCTCGGATGTGGACAATCTGTCGATTGCGGTGACGGCGCGCGAGCTCAACAAGGCGCTCTTCGTGATCCTGCGCCAGAACCACGAATCCAATCGCGCCCTCTTCGAGGCCTTCGAGTCGGACATCACCGTGGTGCCGAGCCGGGTGATCGCGCACGAATGCATCGCGATCCTGAGCACGCCGCTGCTCGCGCCCTTCCTCGACGAGATCCGCCGCCGCGACGAGGAGTGGTGCGGCGAGTTGCTTCACCGCCTGACCCACCGGCTCGGCTGGAGGGTGCCGCAGATCCGCAGCCAACGCATCAACCTGTCGCGCGCGCCGGCGCTGTATCGCCGCCTGATGCGCGGCGAGACGATCACGCTCGAGCGCCTGCTGCGCTCGCCCGCCGACCGCTCGATGGCACTCGACTGCGAGGTGCTCTACCTCGACCGCGACGACGACGACCACGTGATGACGCCCGCCCCCGACGAGAAGATCCGCCCCGGCGACGAACTGCTCTTCGCCGGTACCCGGCGCGCGCTCGAGGACATCGACCTGATCATCGCCAACGAGCACACCCTGGAGTACATCCTCACCGGCCGCGACCTCCCCGGCGGGCGGATCTGGGAGCTGCTCGCGCAGCGCAGGCGCAAGAAAAGCCAGCCACAGTTACCCTGAGGCGCCCTGGGGCGGAGAACGACGTTGCCCGCTCCTCCGTCGTCGCCCCTTCGCGCCTCGCGGCGCTCCTGCAGAAACCTTCTACTCTGCGCCCTCGGCGACCAACTCGATGGCCTCGCCGGCGAAGGACACTCGCTGCCCGGGGCGCAGCTTTGCGCGCTTGCGCGACTCGGGCCTTCCGTCCACCTTCACCAGGCCGTCATCCACCGCAGCATGCGCGGCCCCCCCCGAGTCGACCAGGCCCGCAGCCTTGAGCAACTGGTCGAGCTGGATGTATTCCCCGCGCACCTCAAACCTGATCGCCATCACGAATCCTCCTGCCCGCCGCGCCATCGCGCACGGTTCACCGTGTCAAAATGGCGTCATTGTCTCCCGCACGCCTGCCCATGACCAGCACGCCCGCCGCCGCTTTTCCGCACAGCACCATCCCGGACGCCTCCGACCTTCTCGAGCGCGCCGACCGCGTGATTGTCGCGGCGCTCGCCGATGGGGCCCTGCAGCCGATCCGTACCGAACAGGACTGGCTGGAGCAGGAAGGGCTGCGTTTCTCGGTGCGCTGGGTGTCCTCGCTCGCGCTGAAGGATCGCGATCGGGTCGACACCGTCACCGCCCGGCGGCCCGACTTCAATCCCTTTCTGCCACCGGAGCCGGCGCTCACGGTCGCGCCGCTCGGGGACAAGCACCTCGTGGTACTGAACAAGTTTCCGGTGATCGACCGCCACCTGCTGATCGTCACCCGCGAGTTCGAGGACCAGAGCACCCCGCTCGATAGCGCCGACTTCAACGCGCTTGCCGCGGTGGTGGGGGCGCACGGCGGCCTGGGCTTCTACAACGGCGGTCGAATCGCCGGGGCGAGCCAGGCGCACAAGCACCTGCAGTGGGTTCCCGCGCAGGCCTCGGCACTGGAGGACTTCCTCCCCACCCTGCGCGCTGGCGCGGCAGTGGACAATCACTCGCTGCCGTGGGCGCATGCAGTCGTGGGTCTGGACGACACCACGTGGTCGCGCCCACAGGATGCCGGCGCGGCCCTGCACACGGCCTTCCGCCTCGCCTGCGCGCGGCTCGACCTGGCGTGCGCTGCCGATCCGATGCACCCCTACAACCTGCTGGTGAGCCGCAACGCCCTCTTGCTGGTGCCGCGTTCACGCGAGAAATGGGACGACGTGTCGTTGAACTCGCTCGCCTGGGCCGGCTCGCTCTTCGTGCGCGACCGCGCACAGATCGACGGACTTCGCCGCCACGGCCCGCTCGCGGTACTCGCCGCCGTTTGCCGCCCGCGTGGCAGCTAGGCTCAGGCCGCGCGCGGCAGCGGGCTCTGCGGCAGCGGCGGCAGGCCGATCGTGGCCCGCAATTCGTCGCACTTCGGGTTGGGCGTTCCATCCTCGAAATAGACGGGAAACTCGCGGCACGGTGTAGGCCGGTTCTCGTAGATCGAACAGGACACCTCTCTGCCCACTTCGCCCGTCAGGCCGCTGCAACGCCTCGGCACCTGGTTGCTGCCCTTCATGCAACGCAGGTTGTGGTTCAGTTTCTCGGTCATCTCCACCGGGACGAAGCCCCCCGGTGCATCGTCCGCCTCGGCCCAATAGAAGGAAATGCGGAAGTGCGTGCAGCAGATGCCGCAGTCGAGGCAGGGGTTGAAGTCGTCCATGAACGGAGCGCGCAGAAGACCGGCCGAGGGCCGCGGGGAGCGCATTCTAACGCCGCCTGAACGCCCCGCAAAGGCAAATAAAGCGCTTTGTTTTCAGTGCTCTGGAATCATTTCCCGAAACATTTTCAGCAGCGGAGAATCGCCTCGCATCACCCCCCGAATCCGCCCGCCATCGGAGCCGCCGGACGTTCCCCACCGAAGCCCCGCTGCAGGAGCGGCGCCAGCCGCGAAAACGGCCACCTGGCAACCGACGAGGCCGGCGCGGCCCACCGCCGCATTCGCGCCTGCCGGCGCTCCTCCATGGGCGATGGAGGGGCTCAGCTCTCCGCCTCGCCGCCCTCCGCCTCGGCGCCGTTGGCACCGCAGCACTTCTTGTACTTCTTGCCGCTGCCGCAGGGGCAGGGATCGTTGCGGCCTGGGCCGCCGCTGGCGGGCTTGCGCGGGGCCTCGGCGGACAGCGGCTCGGCGGCCGGCAGGCCGAGGTCGCGCCAGTGGGCGAAGATGTCGTTGACCGCCTCGCCGAGATCGGCGAGCCAGCCCAGGCGGGTCTCGTCGTCGGCCTTCGCGGCGTCCTCCTCGCCCCAAGGCGCGAGCACCTCGTCGAGGGTCTCGCGCACGGCCTCGACCGCCTCGGCGTCCAGCCCCTCCTCCCAGCCTTCCGGCCACAGATCCAGTCCCTGCGCGAACCCGTCCACCCAGGCCTCGCCGAGCTTGAGTCCGTCGCCCTCGGCGACTGCGAAGCAGAACGGCTCCCAGCACGCCTCGTCTTCATCGTCCAGGCCGAGCGTGACCAGCAGCTCGTTGTGGTACGCCTTCACCAGGCGGATCGCGCGCTGCAGTCCGCTGCCCGAACCGAAGCCCACCTCGTCGCCGTGCGCCGACCACACGCCGGGCATCCAGCGTTCGGGCGCGATCGGCCTCGGCGAGATCATCACAGCGGCGAGGTAGCCGTCGAGCATCTCGAGATCCATGCAGTCCTCGGGAACGATGTCCGAGGTCAGGATCTCTTCCAGCGCCTCGAAATCCTCGTCGCTCATCGTGCGCAGCGCGGAGGCGTCCGCACCCTTCTCTTCCATACCGTTCATGGCAATCTCCTGTGACCGGCGCCAAGGGTGGCCCAAGGCGGCGCGGCGGGCAAGCACGATCTTGCGGAATCACCCCGCGGCCGCGAGATCCAGCCCGATCCGGTACAGCGGCTGCCCCGAGTCGCGGTACTTGCGCTCGAAGGGGGTCAGCGGCGTGGTGGCCTCGAAGCGTTCCCAGGCGACCTCGCGGCCGAGCGCGAAGCCGAGCGCGAAGGCGAATTCCTCGATGTAGACATTCCAGTTGCTGCGGCATTCCAGCACGCCGCCGAGGCGCGGAATCCACGGAAACACCGGGTGCGCATGCCAGCGCCGGCCGAGGTGCCCGATCTTCGGCCAGGGGTTGGGATACAGGATGTAGTGGCGCGCCAGGCGCAGCCCGGCCTCGTCGAGCAGGCGCCAGAAGTCAACCAGGTCGGCGCGCACGAAGACCATGTTCTTCGGCAACAGCGCCTCGGGATAGGGCTTGCGGCGGGCGAGGCGGTCGGCGGACTGGTCGACGCCGATCACCCAGTGGTCGGGAAACTGGCGCGCGATCTGGATGGTGCTGTGGCCGACGCCGCAGCCGGCGTCGAGGATCAGCGGCGCGGCGCGGTCCCGGCCGGCAAGCGCCGCGGCGAGCGCGGCGCGGTTGTAATCGGTGCAGGGCTTGCGGAAGGGATGCTCGAGATGCTTGCGAACGCGCTCGGCGAGCGCCTCGTGCACACCCTGCTGGGCGCTCTGCGGGATGCGGGAGTTGGCGTAGCTCATCGGGCCGGTCTCATCGGTCGGGATTCGTCGTGGGGCACGTCGGCGCGGTGCGGGGCGGGTGGTCGAGCGCGCCGATGCCGTGGCGGCGGAGTTCCTCGTTCATGCGCGCGGGGTGGACCACGCGGCGCACGGCCTCGTGCAGCCTGCCCGCGGCGGGGTAAGTGCGCCGCAGCATGCCGAGCCACAGCTTGAGCCGGCCGCAGGCGTGCACCGGTGCGGCGCGCCCCTGCACGCCCTCCCAGTAGCGCAGGATGTGCGGGTGCAGCTCGATCCAGTCGCGCTCGTCCGGCTCGGGGTCGAGCTCGCCGCGGATGCGGCGCGCGAGCCAGGGGTCGGACACCGCACCGCGGCCGATCATGACGTCCTCGGCTGCGGAGACCTCGCGGCAGCGCCCCCAGTCGCGCACGCTCCACACCTCGCCGTTGACCGTCACCGGCACGCGCACCGCATCGCCGATGCGCGCCACCCACTCCCAGTGCGCGGGTGCGCGGTAGCCCTGCTCGCGGGTCCGGGCATGGACCACGATGGCCTGCGCACCGCCGTCGGCGAGTGCATGCGCGCAGTCGAGGGCGCGCGAAGGATCGGCGATGCCGAGGCGCATCTTTGCGCTGACCGGGATCGCCGCGGGCACGGCGGCGCGTACCGCGACGGCGATGTCGTGCAGCAGGCGCGGGCGGTCGAGCAGCATCGCGCCGCCGCCGTGGCGATTGACCACCTTGGCCGGACAGCCGAAGTTGAGGTCGATGCCGTGCGGGCTCAGCGCAGCCAGGCGCGCGGCGTTTTCGGCGAGCAGTGCCGGATCGCTGCCGAGCAGCTGCACGGCCACCGGCGTGCCCGCGGCGGTGCGGCTGCCGGTGAGGATCTCGGGGCAGATGCGCTCGAACATGCGCCGCGGCAGCAGGGTGCCGGAGACGCGGACGAATTCCGACACCGCGAGGTCGTAGCCACCGATCGCGGTCAGCACGTCGCGCAGCACGAAATCGGCCACGCCCTCCATGGGCGCAAGCAGCAGGCGCACGCGTTGTCCTCCCCGGTCGTTGATCAGGCGCGCGATTGTACCGGTCAGCGGCCGAAAAACCGCTCCGACCGGGCGTGATCGCTACGGTTTTCCTTGTCAGAGCCCCACCGCTGGCGGATAATCCTGCACTTTACGACACAGGGCGGTCACAACCTCCGCCCGCAAGATTCAGGAAATCACCATGAAAGCGGACATCCATCCCAAGTACGCCGACGTCAACGTCACCTGCTCGTGCGGCAATACCTTCGTGACCCGCTCGACCCTGGGCAAGCCCCAGTACCACGTCGAAGTGTGCTCGGCTTGCCACCCCTTCTACACCGGCAAGCAGAAGATCGTCGACACCGCCGGTCGCGTCGAGCGCTTCCGCCAGAAGTACGGCAACGTGCAGCGCGCGAGCTGATCCGCAGCGTAGCCGGAATCCGCACCGCCCCGGGCGGTCGCGGCACGATTCCGCAAGGCACCGAGAAAGGCAGCGCGAGCTGCCTTTTTTGTTGCCCGCCGCCGGCAGACGCCCGCCCGCTCCGCCCTGCCCCCTCCGCCGCGCTTGGTCCGCACAGCCACTCCGAAGCACAATGCCCGAATGATCCGCGATCCCGCCACGCCCTCCCTGTTCCAGCGCCGCGTCTATGGCACGGTCGGCCTGACCGTGCTGATCGCTCTGTACCTGCTCGTCGGACTGACCGCGCACGACCCCTGGCGGGGCGACGACGCGCGCCACTTCGGGCCGGTGCTGGCGATGCTGCGCGGCGAGTCGTGGCTGTTTCCGCTGCTCGCAGGCGAGCCCATGGTCGAGCACCCGCCGCTCTATTACTGGATCGCCTCGGGCTTCTCCGCGCTCACCGCATCCTTCCTGCCGGCACACGCCGGTGCGCGCCTGGCGAGCGCCTTCTTCGTTGCGCTGGCGATCTGGTGGCTCGCGCGCGCGGCCGAAGCCCTGCACGGTCGCCCTGCGCGCACGCCCGCCGCGCTGCTCGCGCTCGGGACGCTGGGCCTCGTTCTCCATGCGCACGAGACACAGCCCCTGCTCGCGCTCCTCGCGATGATCGCGCTGACCCTGTCGGGCCTCGCCGAGTTGCCGACACGTCCGCTCGCGGGGGGACTGAAGGCGGGCGTCGGCAGCGGCCTGGCGTTTCTCGCCGCAGGCTTTGGCGGCTTGTGGATGAGCGCGCCACTACTGCCGCTGGCAATGCTGCTGAGCACCGATTGTCGCAGCCCGCGCGCGAGCGGAGCTCTCCTGCTCGGCGCCTGCGTGGCGCTGACGGTCGCCGCGTCGTGGCCGCTGGCCCTCCATCTGCAGCAGCCCGAACTCCTCGGCTTGTGGCTGCGCAACGAGTGGCAGTGGATCACCGGCCCGACGCTGCGCCCGGCCGAGCTGCCGCGCTTGCTGGAGCTCGGCGCCTGGTTCATGTGGCCGCTATGGCCGCTGGCGCTGTGGGCGCTGTGGAGAAGCCGCCGCCAGCCGCGCGTGCTGCCGATCCTTTTGCCGCTGGCGAGCGCCGGGCTCGTGCTCGCGTGGCTGGTGGCGATCGACGACCTGTCGCAGGCACGCCTGATCCCGCTTGTTCCCGCGCTCGCCCTGCTCGCCGGCGGCGGCGTGGCCAGCCTGCGCCGCGGCGCGGCAAGCGCGCTCGACTGGTTCTCGCTGATGAGCCTGGCGGTGTTCGGCGTCCTGGTCTGGCTGGCGTGGAGCGCCCAGATCGCCGGCTGGCCGACCGGCCTGGCCCGCCACGTTGCCCGCAATGCCCCCGATTTCGTGCCGCCCGACGCGAACCTGCGCATGCTCGCCGGCGTCGCGATCAGCGCGCTGTGGATCCTGCTCGTGGCCCGGCTGCCGCGCTCACCCGCACGGGCGCCGGCGAACTGGGCGATCGGCCTGGTCATGCTGTGGAGCCTGGCGGTTGTGCTGCTGATGCCCTGGTTCGACCATGGCCGCAGCTACCGCGCGGTGGTTGAGTCGCTCGACATCGCGGTACGCGGCGAGCGCGGCGCGCAGGCGCAGGAGTGCATCGCCACGACCGGGCTGCCCGACGCGATGAAGACCTCGATGGACTACTTCGCCGGCCTGCGCGCCCGCGCCATCGACGCCGGCGCCACCCCGTGCGCGCTGCTGCTGGTGCACGTCGAGCGCCGCGGACAGGCCGCCGCCCTCGCGCCCGAATGGGAGACCGTGTGGGAATACCGCCGCGGCGCCGGAAAGCGCGCCGAAACCTTCCGGCTGCTGCGCCGCGCCGGGCGCTGAGCGCAGCAGGCCGGCCCGCTCAACCGTAGATCTTGCACATCCCCGGCAGCGACACCGGATTGGTGAAATAGCCCAATACGCTGAAGAACAGGGACAGCAACACGAGCACGATCAGCAGTCGCCGGTGGCGGCGCGCCCAGGCAGCGAGGCCGCGCACCCGCTCGGACGGTTCGATCCGCATGGCGATTTTCTCGCCCTTGCGCTCAGGCGAGGCGCAGGAAGTGATCGCGGTAGTGGCGCAGCTCGGCGATCGACTCGTGGATGTCGGCGAGCGCGGTGTGGCTGCCCGCCTTCTTCACCCCCGCGTAGACCTCCGGACGCCAGCGCCGCGCCAGCTCCTTGAGCGTGGATACATCGAGGTTGCGGTAGTGGAACCAGGCCTCGAGCTCGGGCATCCAGCGCGCCAGAAAGCGGCGATCCTGGCAGACCGAGTTGCCGCACATCGGCGAGGTGCGCGCGGGCACGTGCTCACGCAGGAAAGCCAGCACCTGTGCCTCGGCCGCGGCCTCGGACACCGCCGAGGCGCGTACCCGGGCGGTGAGCCCCGACTTGCCGTGAGTGTTGCGGTTCCACTCGTCCATGCCGTCGAGCACACTGTCGGGCTGATGCACGGTGATCACCGGTGCCTCGGCGATCACTTCGAGCGCTTCGTCGGTGAGCACGATCGCAATCTCGATGATGCGGTCACGATCGGGTTCGAGGCCGGTCATCTCCATGTCCAGCCATATCAGCGTCTTCGGGTCCTGTGCCATAATCCGTCCGCCCTTTTAAGGGCCTTCCTGCGAAACAATCGAGGGCGCGATTGTGTCATAGATCGCGTACGCTGCCGGCTTCGGCGCGCAGCGATCGCGGCAGCCCGTCACGGGCCGCACCGCAAGCCGGCAGGGTGACACCCCCGCCCGCAGCCGCACCTTCCTCCACCGCCCGCGCTTCGCAATGACCGATCCTGCCCCCCTCGTGCTGTCGCCGCTCGCCTTGCAGCCCTTCTCCCTGGTGTTCCTGGGCTTCCTGATCGCCGGCACCGTGCTCGGTCTCGGCCTGCTGCACCGCCACGCCCATCACGTGCGCCGCCACCGCGACGCCGTACCGCCGCCCTTCGCCGACTCGATCCCGCTGCACTCGCACCAGCGCGCGGCCGACTACACCTTCGCTCGCGCACGCTTGTCCGCGATCCACGCTGCGGCCAACGCCGTCTTCGTGCTCGTGCTCACGCTCGGCGGCGGGCTGCAGGCGGTGCACGACGCCTGGGCCGGCGTCCTGCCCGCCGGCGGGCTCGGACACGGCGTGGCGCTGCTCGCCAGCCTGGGCGTGCTCGGCTGGCTGTTCGAGCTGCCCTTCGCGCTGCTGCGAACCTTCGGCATCGAGAAGGCCTTCGGCTTCAACCGCATGACGCCGCGCCTCTACCTCGCTGACACCGCGCGCGAGGCCGCGCTCGCCGCACTGATCGGACTGCCGCTGCTCGCCGCGGTGCTGTGGCTGACGCTGGCGATGGGCGAGCTGTGGTGGGCCTGGGTATGGGCCTTCTGGCTCGGCTTCAACCTGCTCGCGATGGTGATCTGGCCGACCTTCATCGCGCCGCTGTTCAACAAGTTCACCCCGCTCGCCGACGCCGCACTGAAGGCGCGGGTCGAGGCCCTGCTCGCGCGCTGCGGCTTCCGCGCCAAGGGCCTGTTCGTGATGGACGGCTCGCGCCGCTCGGCGCACGGCAACGCCTACTTCACCGGGCTGGGCGCAGCCAAGCGCATCGTGTTCTTCGACACCCTGCTCGACAGGCTCGACGCCGACGAGGTCGAGGCGGTACTCGCCCACGAGCTCGGTCACTTCCATCACCGCCACCTGCTTCGCCGGCTGGCGGTGCTCGCCCCGGCCAGCCTCGGCGTGCTCGCCCTGCTCGGCTGGCTCGCCCAGCAGCCCTGGTTCTTCTCCGGGCTGGGCGTGCACAGCACCGACCTGGCGAGTGCGCTCGCGCTCTTCACGCTGGTGCTGCCGGTGTTCAGCTTCCCGCTCGCGCCAGTGCTGAGCCACTGGTCGCGCAAGCACGAGTTCGAGGCCGACACCTACGCCGCCCGCCAGGCCGACGCTGGCAAGCTGGTGAGCGCGCTGGTCAAGCTCTACCGCGACAATGCCTCGACGCTGACGCCCGACCCGCTGTACTCGCGCTTCCACGATTCGCATCCACCCGCCGCGCTGCGCATCGCGCGCCTGCAGGCGCTGCAACGGTGAGCCGCATGCGCAAGCGCACCCACGCGGGCACCATCGCCGAAGGCCGCATCGACGGCCTGGTGGTGGCCGCCTTCGGCCGTCACTACGAGGTCGACACCGCGCGCGGTCGATTGCAGTGCTATCCGCGCGGAAAGAAGAGCAGCTACGCCTGCGGCGACGAGATCGAGCTCGTACCCGGCGGCGACGGCCAAGGCGTGATCGAGGCCCTGCACCCACGCCGCAACCTGCTGTGGCGCTCGGATGCGTTCCGCGAGAAGCTGATCGCATCCAACCTCAGCCACTTGGTGATCGTGGTCGCCACCGAGCCGGGATTCTCCGACCTGCTGGTGTCGCGCTGCATCGCCGCTGCCGAGAGCCAGGGCATCGTGCCGCTGATCGTGCTCAACAAGGCGGACCTCGCCGCGCGCCTCGAGGCCGCGCGCCGGCAACTCGAGCCTTTCCGCAAGCTTGGCTACGAGGTCGTCGAGGTGTCGGCGCTGCAGGGCGCGGACGCGCTGCGTGCCCGCTTGGCCGGACTGCAGGCGATCTTCGTGGGCCAGTCGGGCATGGGCAAATCGACCCTGACCAACGCCATCGTGCCCGAGGCCCAGGCCGCCACTCGCGAGATCTCGGACGCCCTCGATTCCGGCAAGCACACCACGACTTTCGCCCGCCTGTACCGCCTGCCCGTGACCGCAGACGAGGCCGGCGGCGGCTGGCTGATCGATAGCCCCGGCCTGCAGGTCTTCGGGCTCGCCCACCTCGCGGCCGAGGACCTCGCCGAGACCTTCATCGAGTTGCGCCCACACCTCGGACGCTGTCGCTTCCGCGACTGCCGCCACGACAGCGAGCCGGGCTGCGCGCTACTCGGCGCGCTCGCGGCCGGCGCCATCCACCCGCGGCGCTGGGAGCATTTCCGCGCCATCCGCAGCGAGATCGCCGAGGCACGCCGGCTCAATCCGGGCTGGTAGCGCGCGGCGCGCGCAGGCGCAGGCGCAGGCGCGTGCGCGACAGCGCGTCGCGCGCTCGGTCCGCGCGTGCTCAGGCGCCGGCGCGCAGGAAGTCCCGCACCACTGCGATCTGCGCCGGATCCATCAGCATCGGCGCGTGGCCGACGCCGGAAAATTCCAGTGTCCGCGCCCGCGGGCCGCGCGCGCCCATCGCCGCCAGCGTGCTCGCCTCGAGCAGGTCTGAATCGGCCCCGCGCAGCGCCAGCGTCGGGCAGCGGATCGCTTCGTACACCGGCCACAGGTCGATATCGACCGGGACCGGGTTGAGCCGGAAGACCTCGCCCAGCCCGGGGTCGTAGATCATCGCGTAGCCGCCCTCGGCGTCGTCCATGCGACGCACCGAATATTCGGTGAGGTGGCGCCACTGCGCGTCGGTGAGCGCACCGAAGGGCGCGCCAACCTCGCGGATGTAGGCCTCGGCCGCGGTCACATCGGCGAAGCGCGGCGCCCGCCCGACGTACTGGCCGATGCGGCGCAGCGAGGCTGCGGTGATCACCGGGCCGACGTCGTTCAACACCAGACGCGTGATCGGCGTGCCGGCCTGGCTGGCGAGCAGCATGCCGATGATGCCGCCCATCGAGGTCCCCACCCAATGCACCTCTTCGACGTCGAGGCGGGCGATGAGGGTGACCATGTCGGCCACGTAGACCGGGAAACCGTAGTCTGCCTTGTCGGCCAGCCAGTCGCTGCGCCCGCGCCCGACCACGTCCGGGCACACCACCCGGTACTCGTCGGCGAGGGCCCGGGCGAGATCGTCGAAATCGCGGCCATTGCGCGTGAGGCCATGGACACAGACCAGCACGCGGGGATTGTCCGGCTCGCCCCACTCCATGTAGGCCATGTCGTGCAGCCCGTGCGGACCGCTGCATAACACGCGCCGTGCGCGCGGCTGCACGGCAAGCGGGCGCTCGCGCGATGCCGCTCCGCGGTCGGCTGTGGTCTCGGGCACGGATGGACCGAGGAGCTTCTTGAGCGAATCGAGCAGGGACATGAGCTGCATGTTCTCCGAGGGGTTTGCGGGTGGCAAGCAGTCTAGCCCGAAGCGACGGCTCCGGGAGATGCGCGCCGCAGCCCTCAGCGCCCGTGCCAGTAACGCACCCGCGTCTCGCGCTCGGCGCTCACCAGGACGCCTTCCTCCGATGAGGCCGCGAACTCGACCAGGATCGCGCCCTGCGCATCGGTGCGCCAGTTGCGTGCGCCAGCCCCGGACCAGCGCGCCCACACGTCGGGATGAGGATGACCGAAGCTGTTGCGGCTACCGGCAGAATGGATCACGTGTTCCGGCAAGGTCGCATCGACGAAGGCAGGCGAGGACGACGAGCGACTCCCATGGTGGGCGCTCACCACGACCACCGCGGAGAGGCCCGCGGGCGGCTGGCGGCGGATCAGCTCCTGTTCGGCCGCGGCCCCGATGTCGCCTGGAAGCAGCAGCGCACCGGCGGCACCCGTGACGCGCAGGACACAGGACGCGTCGTTGTCGTGGGCGTTCTCGCCGGTGTCGGGGGCCACGCTGCTGGCCCCCCGCGCGGGCGACGGATGCAGGATCTCGAAGAGCACGCCGTCGCGCGTCCACGCCGGCGCGCCCACGCAGTCCGCCGGCACGCGGCCCTGCCCGAGCTGGACCGACCAGTCCTCGCGTTCGCGAAGATCCCGTGCCTGCCCGGCGAGCACGGAGTCCGCCGGCATTGCCGCAAGCAGCGAAGCTGCGCCGCCGATATGGTCGGAGTCCGGGTGGGACAGCACGAGCCGGTCGAGCCTGCGCACGCCAATCGCGCGCAGCCACGGCAGGATCACCCGCTCGCCCGCATCGTTGGAGCTGCCGAAGGGCGGGCCCGTGTCGTAGAGCAGGTCGTGGGCATGCGTCTGCACATGCACCGCCAACCCCTGGCCGACGTCCAGCACCCAGACGCGGAACCCACCCTCCTCCGGGCGGGCCGGCTGCCAGAACAGCAGCCCGGCCAGCAGGGCAGGCGCCGCCAGCCGGCCGGGGCTGGCGCGTGGCAGCAGCAGCATCGCGACCGCGGCGAGCGCACCACCGAACAGCCAGGTCGGCGGTGCGGCACGCTCGATCACCGCGAACTCCAGCGCTGCGAGCGGGGTCAGGAAATCCATCATCAGCCCCGCGGCAAGGTCGGCTGGCAGCAGCAGGGGTCCGGGCCAGGGAATCGCGAGCAGGACCAGCGGGGTGACGATGAAGCTCACCAGCGGGACCGCGATCAGGTTGGCGAGTGGCGAGAGCAGCGGGACGGACTGGAATTGGGCGAGCAGAAGCGGCACCAGCGCAAAGCTGAGCGCGAGCTGCACCCGCAACGCGCCGCGCCAGCCGGCCAGCGGCACCACCCGACCGCCGAGCACGGCGAGGATCACAGCCACCGCACCAAAGGACAACCAGAACCCCGCCGACAGCACCGCCCAGGGATCGACGGCCAGCACGACCAGCAGCGCGATCGCCAGCACGCGCGAGGGCGCGATGCGTCGCCCGGCGAACAGCACCAGCGCACCGACCAGCAGCATCAACCACGCGCGCAGCACCGGCACGCCCATCCCGGCAAGCAGCGCATAGGCGGTCGCTCCGCCCAGCCCGGCGAGCGCGCGTGTCCGCTGCACGGGCACACGCAGCGCCAGCGCCGGCAGCCGGCGCCACGCGGCCCCGGCGAGGCCGCCACAGAACAGCGCCACCAGGGCCACGTGCAGGCCCGAGATCGATACCAGGTGGGCGACCCCCGTGCGCCGGAAGACCTCCCATTGCGCGGCCTCGATACCCTGCTGGTCGCCCACTGCGAGTGCCACCAGTAGTCCGCGCTGCCGGCCCTCGGGCAGGGCCGCGAGCATGCGTTCGCGTACCGTGGCGCGTAGGCGGTGGACATGCTGCATCAGGGTTTCAGCGCCGCCGTCGAGCAACTGTCCCGGTCCGCGAACACTGCCGGTGGCACGTACGCCGCGTTCGAGCAACCAGGCCTCGTAGTCGAAGCCGGACGGGTTGGCGAAGCCGTGCGGCCGCCACAGGCGCACGGTGAATTGCCAGCGCTCGCCCGGGCGAGGCATGGCGAGCGCCGCCCCCGCATCGGATCGCGGATCGGCGCGCTCAGGGCGCCAGGCGAGTTGCACGTTGCGCGGCACCCCGGGTGCAGCCGGCTCGATCTCGAACTCGAAGCGCCAGCCCGGCCCGCTTGCCCGCGGCAGGCCGGCCACCCTGCCCCGCACCTGCAGTTCCACCCCCTCGAGCGTGCCGGCGAGCTCGTCGGCCAGCCGCAGCTCGGCCCGCCATGCCGCCCAGCCCACACCAGCGGCGAGCGCGGCCAGAGCGACCAGGGCAAGGCCGCTCCAGCGCGCCGCCGGCCGCTCCAGCCCCCACCCTCGCCTCGACGCCAGCCGCAAGCCGAGCGCCACGACGAGCCCCAGCCCGGCCGCAGCCACCAGGCCATCGAGCGCAGCCGAGCGCTGGACCGCGACGATTCCGGCAAGGAAGGCAGGAGCCACGATGAGCATGGCGCCGATTATGCCTCAGGCATTTCCACCAGGCACGTCGGTACCCATCGCGGCTTGCCTCGCCCTCCTCGGACCGGCTGCGATCATGACGACACGGCGGGCCTGGGCTCCTGCTAGACTCGCGCACCCGGACCGGCATCATGCGCAAGCTCTTCAGGCGACTCCTTCCCGACCACCGCAGCGTCAGCGAGAACCGCTGGCTGCGGCCCTTCGCGTCCACCCTCCTGCATCCGCGCCTGTGGCACCTGAACCGGCATTCGGCAGCCGGAGCGGTGGCGGTGGGGATGTTCTGCGGCCTGGTGCCCGGCCCTTTCCAGATGCCGAGCGCGGCGCTTTTCTGCGTGCTGTTCCGGGTCAACCTTCCGCTCGCGTTGATCACGACCCTGTACAGCAACCCCCTGACCATCGTGCCGCTCTACCTCGCGGCGTTCGCGATCGGCAGCCTGGTCTCGGGAGATGGCGAGGTGGATTTCATCCCGCCGCCGGAGTTCGCCGGCTTCGATCCGATGCGGTGGGCGGCCGACCTGGCCGCCTGGGCGGGCGAGTTGGGCCAGCCGCTCGTGGTCGGCCTCATCGTGCTCGCCGCGAGCCTGTCGGTCGTCTCGTATCTCGCGGTACGCTGGGGCTGGAGGCTGTGGCTGATCCGCCAGTGGCGGCAGCGCCGGCACCGGCGCTAGCGCCAGGTACCGGCCGTCCGCCCGGGGATATCAGACGCGGAAACGGCTGGCCTGCTCACGCAGGGTGCCGGCGAGCTGCTCGAGTGTCTCGGCGGTCGTCGCCGTCTCGCGGACGGTGACGCTGTTGTGCTCGGTCATGTCGGCGATACGCTCGATGTTGCGCGCGATCTCGTTACTTGCCAGGCTCTGCTCGTGCAGGGCGGTGGAGATTTCGCGCACGGCGGTCAGCACCTGGTCGGCGCCCGCGCTGATCTGTGCCATCGACGAGCCCGCTCGATTGCTCATCTCCACGCCGTCGCGCACGCGCTGAACGCCTTGCTGCATCGTGTCGACCGCACGCTCGGTACCGTGCTGGATCGCCGCAACCATGCCGCCGATCTCGCGCGTGGCGAGCGAGGTGCGCTCGGCGAGCTTGCGCACCTCGTCGGCCACCACCGCGAAGCCTCGCCCGGTCTCGCCGGCGCGCGCCGCCTCGATCGCGGCGTTGAGCGCGAGCAGGTTGGTCTGGTCGGCGATATCGCGGATCGAATCGACGATCGCGTTGATCTGGCGTGACTTCTCGCCGAGCTCGCGGATCGCCTCGCTCGACAGGTCCACCGCCTCGGCGATGCGCTCCATCTCCGCCACCGACTGCTCCATGACCTGGCGGCCCTCCTGCGACAGGCGCCCCGAATCCTCGGCGAGCTGCTGCGCAGTCGAGGCGTGGTGGGCGATGCCATCGACCCCGCGCGACATCTCCTCGATCGCGGCAGCGACGCCCGAAGCGGCGTCGCTCTGGGTCTCGGAGCCCTGCATGACCCGTCGCGCCGAGGCCGACATCTCGGTGGCGGCGCTGCCGACATGGGCGGCGCCGGCCTGGATGTCGCGGATCAGTCCGGCGACGTGGTCGGCCATCGAGTTGAACTGGCGCGCCACCTCGGCAAGCTCGTCGCGCGCCGAGAACACCACCCGGCTCCGATAGTCGCCCGCGGCAAAGCCTTGCGCCCCTGCGGAGAGTTCGCGCACCGAGCGCACGATGGCGAGGTAGATGCCGATGAAGAGATATCCGGCGAGCAGCATCGCAATCACGGAGAGCGCCACCTGGGTCTGCAGGCGCTGGCTCAGCCTGTCCAGGCGGGCCTCGAGCAGGCGACCGACCTCGGGACGGAGGACCTGATCGAAGTTGCGTACCGCGGTATCGATCGCAGCGGTGACCAACTCGAAGAAAGCCGCCGAGCTGAGCCCGAAGCGCTGGTCGATGAGCTCAAGGCGGGTGGCCTCGCGCACCCGTGCGACGCCCTCCGAGATCTCGCGCCCCATGCCATCGACGCTCCCGGCGAGATTGGCATTGGCGGCCGCGGTGCGGCGCAGGCGCTCGAGCAGCGCGGATTCGGCACGACCAATCTCGGCGAGCAGCGCGACCACCGCATGCTCGTCACTGCGCGCAAGCTCGCGGCGCGCGCTCAGCGCGGTGCCTCGGGCACGCAGCTGGCCAAGCCGCTCGCTGAGTTCGGGCAGGGTGCCGAGCAGCGGGGCCAGCAGGTTGGCGCTCGCAGGTTCTGGATCGAGCGAGAGCCCGGATGCATCGCCGAGATCCCCCAGCCAGCGCAACAAGCCGGCGATCGTGGCGGTGTGGACGCGGAAGTTCTCGGCCGGGGCCATCGTCAGGCCGGAATCGGCGAGGCGCTGCAGTTCGGCGCGCTGGGTCTGCCAGCCCGCGCGCAGGCCCGCCCAGCCGGCTTCGGCCTCGATTGCCGCATCGAGCACGCCGATCGCGGCACGCAACTCTGCCGCCTTCTGCTCGCGCTTCGCCACCAACTCGCTGCTGCCACCCAGCACCCCAGCGGAAAGGCCGCGGTGCTGCTGGGTCTTGAGAATCACCCCGAAGCCCGCGTCGAACAGTTGCAGGCCGGCGATCTCGCGCTCTGTCACGCGAATCTCGTCGCGCAGGCTCGTGAAGATCTGCGCGAGCAGGATCACCGAAGCGACGGCGCAGACGAGGATGATGAGCCCGAACTTGAGCGGATAGCTCAGTCGATCGAGCAGTCGGACGGCAGGCTGGAAGAGGATTTTCATGGCTCGATTTCCGGCGCGCGAGCCGGACAGGATGGTCTTCGAACCTGTTTACGGCCGTTTCCGACAAGACTTGACCCATCCCGGAGCGTCGCGACGGGATTTCTTTCCTCAGGCGCCGATCCGGCCGTCCACCAGGCGCAGCGTGCGCTGGGCACGCGCTGCCAGGGTCTCGTCGTGGGTGACGATGACGAAGCTGGTCGCCAGGCGCTCGTTGAGCGAGAGCATGAGGTCGAACACCGCACCGGCGGTGCGGCGGTCGAGGTTGCCGGTGGGCTCGTCGGCGAGCACGCAGGCAGGCTGGGTGACCAGCGCGCGCGCGATCGCGGCGCGCTGGCGCTCGCCGCCCGAGAGCTCGCCCGGGGCATGGTCGAGACGATGACCGAGGCCGACCTCGCGCAACATCTGCGCCGCACGCTCGTCCGCCTCGGCGCGCGCCACACGGCGGATGTAGAGCGGCATCGCGACGTTCTCGAGCGCGGAGAACTCCGGCAGCAGGTGATGGAACTGGTACACGAAGCCGAGCGAACTGTTGCGCAGCCGGCCGCGCGCAGCCTCCGACATGGTGGAGAAGTCCTGCCCCATCAGACGTACCCTGCCCGCGCTGGGCACGTCGAGACCGCCGAGCAGGTGCATCAGCGTGCTCTTGCCCGAACCGGACGAGCCGACGATCGCGACGCGCTCTCCGCGCAGCACCGCGAGTTCGATACCGTCGAGAACGCGGACCGCCTCGGCACCCTCGCGGAAGTGCTTGGACAGCCCGGTGCACGCGACCACCGCAGGCTGCGCGCCGGGGTCGAGGATTTCACTCATAGCGCAGCGCCTCCGCGGGGTTGACCTTCGAGGCGCGCCAGCTCGGGTAGAGCGCGGCGATCAGGGTCAGCACGAAGGACACCGTGACGATGGTGCTCACGTCCGACCACAGGACCTGCGAAGGCAGCTCGTTGATGTAATAGATCTCCTTGTTCCACAGCGTGGCCCCGGTAAGGGTCTCGAGCGCGGGGATCACCACGTCGAGGTTGTGCGCGATCGCCAGCCCGCCGGCCACGCCCGCGGCCAGGCCCACCAGGCCGATCACCGAACCCTGCAGCACGAAGATCGCCATGATCGAGGCCGGGCTCGCGCCCAGCGTGCGCAGGATCGCGATGTCGGCGTACTTCTCCTGCACCGCCATCACCAGCGTGGATACGATGTTGAAGGCCGCGACCGCGACGATCAGGAAGAGGATCAGCGTCATCATCGTTTTCTCGAGCGCGACCGCGCGGAAGAAATTGGCGTGGCTGCGCGTCCAGTCGGCCACCACCAGGCCCGGCTCGCTGATCGTCATCGCCAGCTCGCGCGCCACCCGCGGCGCGGCGAAGAGATCGTCGAGCTTGAGGCGCACGCCGCTCACCGCGTCGCCCAGCCGGTACAGCGCCTGCGCATCGGCGATGTGCACAAGGGCGAGGCTGGAGTCGTACTCGTACATGCCGGCCTCGAAGATCCCCACCACCTCGAACTGCTTGACCCGCGGCAGCACCGCCGCCGGCGTCACCAGGCCCTGCGGCGCGATCAGCGTCACCTTCTCACCCAGGCGAACGCGCAGCGCGGCGGCGAGGTCGCGCCCGAGCACGATGCCGAAGCGCCCGGC
>Ga0268298_10002102_pt1 | contig 22273 bp, 20 predicted proteins | sample WWTPWeurt_MetaG_FD_194462 | JGI IMG/M metagenome (GOLD analysis project Ga0268298, IMG submission 194462) | Activated sludge microbial communities from WWTP in Nijmegen, Gelderland, Netherland - WWTP Weurt | ecosystem: Engineered > WWTP > Aerobic digester > Activated sludge | place... | reverse complement strand
CTTGTTGCTGTTGATTTCAAATTTAACCGGCATGCTGCCTTCGGCCAGGTTGGCGCCGCCTCCGTAATAGGGCAGGTTGTGCTCCTGGTAAAGCTGGATGGTGTAGAGGAATGCCTCCGGGCCGCGGTCCATCATGTGGTCGCCATCCAGTTCGATCACATCGGCGCCCATGTCCTCGATCAATTCCAGGAAACTGGGCGGAGAGCAGAAAACAATTTGCGCCTGTTCATCCGGGTTGGCTTTGGGGCAGGTCGGGTCAAAGGGGACTTCGTTGCTGATATGGGTTATGTCCGCACTGCGCAGCAGCGGCCCGACATCCTGTCCGGGGTAAAGAATCCCCTTCTGCTCCATCAGCCAGGCGGTGGCCCGGCCCATGGCGGTTACACCCGTCAGTGCGACCACGGTCATTTTGGCCGGGTCGCGGTTGCTGGCGGCGGCGGTCAGAGCGGACGTTTCGACCTGGTCCAACAGGGACTGATTTTCGGCCTGGCTGGCGACCAGGCTGATGGGGACATTCAGCGGATAGGTCTGCGGGTCAAAGGTTTTTTGGAGCGGTGAGGAACCATCCACCTGGAGTGCTTTCCAGTCTGGTTTCAAATCCTGAAAAGGCAAAATGACAGGGCTGCAGACCGTGGTGGAGATGCCTGGCGCTGCGCAGGGCTCATCCTGGCGGTGCTCCCATGCATATGCGGACAGTTCGGTTTCGGGCATCAATTTGACGGCGCCTGCGGCTGGTTCACCCCACCAGGCCGCCAGGACTGACTGGGTGGCCTGGCTGAGAAGCAATGGCTGGCTTTTGAACTCTGGGGTATCCTGTCCGGCCCAGGCCTGTTTTAGGGCGTTACTGCTCACTCCATCCAAAATCGTGGGAAATGGAGCAGCCAGGGCAAATGTCCAGTAGCCAATGATCCGTTCGCTGCTGACTTCCAGTCGCACATCAGCGCTGGCAGCCTGTGGGGCTTCCACCCAGCCTGCTGGCAGGCTGACTGTGCTGCGCAGATTTTCTGGCAAAACGGGGGAGAGGAACATGGAGATCGGTGCTGCGGTCGGGGCTGGCTGGGTCGGCGGCAGATCGGTCGGAGCGGCGGCAGGCTGGGCTGGTGCCGCTTCGGGTGTTGGGCTGGCGCTTGGGGCCGGGGCTGCTGTTGGTGTGGCAGCCTCAGAACTGACCGGCAGATTCGTTGGCTGTGCGCTGCAGGCTGTCAACAAACAAACAGCCAACAAACCTGTTATGAGATTTTTGATTTTATTTGGGGCAGTCCAGCCGCCCCAAATAAAATCAAAACACCCCCTTGCATGATTGTTTTTTAAGTTCATAGTTTCGAAGTGCAGGCCCAGTTATGCCAGGCCGGCGCGTCCTTTCAGGGTTTGGGAAATTTCTGTTTCAAGTTGGCCGAATCGATCCTCCAGGGCGGCCAAATCGGCCAGCAGAGGCTCTGCCGGTTGGCGCTCCGCCAGACTGTTGGCGTTAATCCGCACGTTCAGCCCGGCGCCGGTCAGGGCAGCCCGGCAAAGGGCGGCTGCGCTCCCGCCGTCGCTGATGGCGTTGAGGTTGCCCTCCCGGATGACAAGTTGGGCCAGTTCCAGAACCCGGACAGCCTGGCGGGCTGTTTCAAGCGGGGGTTGAATGGCAGCCAGGGTGGCCTGTTGGATGGCGGCAGACCGGGCGGTTTGCTGCTGGGCAGTTTCTTTGGGAAGTTTGAAGGCTTCCATGACCGCAGTATAGGAAGCGGCGTCTTTCTCCACGCCGGCGGTCAGAGCAGCCCGCAGATTTTCGGCTTCGATGATGACAGCCTGCATCTGGTCTTCGACGGCGGCATATTTCTTTTTACCCACCGTCAGGCGGGCAACCATAGCGACCAGCGCAGCGGCGGCTGCTCCGGCAAAGGCTGCCGCCGAACCGCCGCCAGGGGCGGCGCTGCCCGCTGCCAGGGCGTCCAGGAATGCACCGCTCTCAGCGGCCGCGCTCTGGGCGGCAGGGGCAGCCTCGGGGCGGGTTTCGGGCCCAGCTTCGGCTTCCTGCAGGGCGGCGTACAGACGTTTTTCTAATATTTGTTCGGGTTCAAACTGGTCGAGCTGGGTGTACCAGACGGCGCTGTCAACCAGAGCTTCCTGGGGTACAAGCCCCACCAGCTCGGAGTGATGAATCCCCACCCCGTAGCGCTGGGCCTCGCGCCGGATCATCTCCACGACCCGATGAATGGGTGAGCCGCGGTAGTTGGTCAGGTTCATGGAGACTTGAGCCCGGCCATCCACCAGCAGCCCCAGTGCCTTGACATAGCGCAGTCCGCCGGATGAGTGGCGCAGGGCCGCCGCTACTTTTTTGGCGATCCCCAATTCGCTGGTGGTCAGGTAAACATTAAACGCCACCAGCGGCTGGCGGGCGCCGATCACGGTCGCCCCGGCAGTCCCAACCCGGTTGGGCCCGAAATCTGGGGTGCGTTCGGGCTTTATCCCCATTTCCACTTTCAAGGCCTCATACTGGCCGCGGCGGATATTTTCCAGGTTCTGGCGTTCCGGGCGGGTGGCGGCTTCTTCGTACAGGTAGACCGGGATCCCCAATTCGCTTCCCACCCGCTGCCCCACTCGCCGGGCGATCTCGACACAGTCTTGCATGCTCACGCCCGAAATCGGCACAAAAGGCACCACATCGGTCGCCCCGATGCGCGGGTGTTCGCCCTGGTGCTGGTCGAGGTTAATCAGTTCGGCAGCCCGGGCAATGGAGCGGAAGGCCGCTTCTTCGACGGCCTGCGGCGCACCGGCGAAGGTCAGCACGGTCCGGTTGTGGTCGCTGTCTGAGTGGCGGTCCAGAACATGCACCCCAGGCACAGATTTAAGGACGCTCACGATTGCTTCAATTACTTCAGGACGGCGGGCGTCAGAATAGTTGGCGATACATTCAACAATTGGTTGGGCCATAGTTCTCTCTATTTGGGTCTGGTTGGTTTCTGCGGCTATTATACTCTCGCTTTGCGGTGTTTGCTGCAAGGCGGCTGCCTTGCAGCAAACACCGCCTGGCTGACTGACCGGTATCGGGTGGCGGCGGAACCCTGCCCATCCTAATCCTGCCGCCAACATATCGAAAAGATGAATTTGGGGTGTTTGTTGCGGGCTACTGCCCGCAACAAACACCCCAAACCTCGACTTTTAGAAAGGCGTGGGTGAGTACCATTTATTGCTGGATTAAGGTAGAATGCTGGATAGTATGGCTGGAAAAAGACCTGTTCCTCTGTTTTTTGGGCTGCTGCTGTCTTTGCTGGCGGTTGGATTGGCCTGTTCGCAAAACAGTTTGCCGCAGCCAACGCCTGCCAGTGTCGACCTCAATCTGCCTCAGACGGCACTGGCGCGCGGCCTGCCTGGTGCGCCAGGTGCGGACGCGGCTGCGACTGTTGGGCCGAGCCTGCCCGCTGGGCCGCAGTACACCCCCACGCCAGATAACCCGCATCCAATTCCGACCCTGCGGACCCTGGAAGAGCAGTATACCGTTGAGGCGGGCGACTCGCTGTCTTCAATTGCCAGACTGTACGGCATCAGTACCCAGGCGCTCGCTCTGGCAAACCAGATCGACGACCCCAACCTGATCGCCCCCGGACAGGTCTTGTTTATCCCCACGCCGGTGCCGGGTGATTTTGGCTCGGGTACGAAAATTTTGCCCGATTCGGAATTTGTCAATGGTCCGGGCAGTGTTGGTTTTGATACGATCCAATTCGCCCGTTCTGCTGGTGGTTACCTTGCCGCTTATCAAGAGGTGGTGGATGGGGCACTGGTTTCCGGCCCGGAAATTGTACAACGGGTGGCGACCGAGTTTTCAGTCAGCCCTCGCTTGCTGCTGGCGATCCTGGAATACCGCAGCGGTTGGGTTACCCGGCCCAACCCGGACCCCAAAATCAAAGATTTCCCGATCGCCGGGCTGGAATCCTGGCGGAAGGGGTTATACCTGCAGTTGGCCTGGACCGCAAACCAGCTGAATTATGGCTATTACCGCTGGCGGGTGAACAGCGTCAACGGCTGGGTTCTGGCGGATGGCAGTGCCGTGGCGATCAACCCTGTGATTAATGCCGGTACGGCCGGTGTTCAGCATTTTTTCGCCATGCTGGACAGCCGCAGTCAGTGGAACAACGATGTTTCCGAACAGGGTTTTTCCGCCCAGTACCAGCGCTTGTTTGGTTTTCCTTTTGAGCGAGCGGTGGAACCTCTGGTTCCGGCCGATCTGCGCCAGATCGAAATGCAGCTTCCCTTTGAGCCAGGTGTGGTCTGGTCTTTCACCGGCGGGCCGCACGGTGGCTGGGCCGATGGCTCGGCCTGGGCTGCCCTGGATTTTGCCCCGCCGGGCGCCGAGCTGGGCTGTGCCCAAAGCGATGCCTGGGAAACGGCCGTGGCCTCTGGCAGAGTTGCCCATACCGGGATTGGCACGGTGATGCTGGATCTCGACCCGGCCGGGCCCGGTTCGGCCGACGGACTGGTGCAAACCGGGTGGGTGGTGCTGTATATGCATGTCGAGCCACGTGGCCGGGTGGCGGCTGGGACGCAGGTTCAGGCTGGCGACCGGATCGGCCATCCATCCTGTGAAGGCGGCTTTTCGCAAGCCACCCATCTGCACCTTGCAAGGTTGTATAATGGTGAGTGGATACCTGCCGATCAGAGCCTGCCGTTTATTTTGGATGGATGGGTCTCGCTCGGCGCCGGAAATGAATATGACGGCTTCCTGGTGAAGGATGGGGTAGAAATTGAAGCCTGGAACGCCTATCGTGAAGAAAGCACCATCAGCCGCTGAGAAAATGGATCAACCCAAAGCCGCAAAATTTCGTTGGCACATCCTGGTCACGCTTGTCCTGGTGTTTTCGCTTTCCAACCTGGCCTGTGCCATTGGGATGCTGTCTGCGGAGGACCCGATTTTCAAGACCTCAGGGGACGGTTCAAAGAACCCGCCGCTGAAATTCTACACACCTACCCCCGATTTTATCTTTTCAACCCCGGCCCCCATCCCGGTGATCGGCGGGCCGCTTCCTTCGGCCGTCCCAACCCAACCGGCATCCACCATGGATCCGAATATAACGCCGGTCCTGTATTATGCTCAATCCGGCGACAGTCTTTCTGCGGTTGCGGCTCGATTTGGGGTGGACCCAACCCAGATTTCTTCGCCGCTGGCGATCCCGGCCCAGGGCCTGCTGTCTCCCAATCAACTCTTGATTATCCCGCACGGCCTGGCGAACACCACCTCGCCCAACCAGCTGCTCCCCAACAGTGAACTGACCAATTCCCCGACCGCGATGGACCTGGACGTGAAAGTCTTTGTCGAGCAGGCTGGCGGTTACCTCAGCACCTATAGCGAATGGCTTGGCACCACTGAGTGGACGACTGGGGCCCAAATTATTGAACGGGTGGCGCTCGAAAATTCCATCAACCCGCGGCTGCTGCTGGCGATTTTGGAATATCAGAGCGGCTGGGTTTACGGTCAGCCTGTCAGTCTGGTTGCCACGGATTATCCTCTGGGCTATTTGCAGGCCAACCGCAAGGGCCTGTATGCCCAGCTTGTGTGGGCGGTCGATCAACTTGCCATCGGTTATTATGGCTGGCGCGAAGGCGCCATTACCCAGATTGAGTTTCCCGATGGTGTTACTGCCCGGCTCGCACCCAGCCTGAATGCTGGGACAGTGGCGCTTCAGTACTACTTTGCGCGTGCCTTTGTGATTGAAGATTGGGTCAAAACCCTGGACCCCCAGGTCGGTTTTATGGCCCTGTATACCAGAATGTTCGGCGATCCCTGGCTGCATGCTCAGGCTTTTGAGCCGATTTTCCCGGTTGGGCTGGCACAGCCGCCGCTGATCTTGCCATTTTTTATCGGGCAGTTGTGGAGTTTTACCGGCGGGCCGCACGGCGCCTGGGCGCATGCCGGGTCTCAAGCTGCGCTGGATTTTTCGCCAGCCCGTGAAGTATCTGGCTGTGTCGATTCGGATGCCTGGGTGCTGGCGGCAATTTCAGGCGTGGTGACCCGCTCGGCGGATGGGGTTGTTGTGGTGGATGTCGATGGGGACGGAGATGAGCGCACGGGCTGGAATATTCTGTATTTGCACATCGCCACCAAAGGCCGGGTAGCAAAAGGCAGCAGCCTGCAATCCGGCGATTTGATCGGGCACCCATCCTGCGAGGGCGGGGTCTCCACGGGGACGCATGTCCACATGGCCCGCAAATACAACGGCGAGTGGATTGCAGCCGATGGTCCGCTGCCTTTCAATCTGGATGGCTGGGTGGCGCAGGCCGGTGGCGAACCCTATCAGGGTAAATTGCTGCGGGATGGGCAGATTGTGACCGCCAGCGTTTACGGTTCTTTTGAGTCGCGCATCACCCGCACCCGTAACCCTTAGCGGACCACTGGCATGTCACAGCGAAAATGGGCACACTACTAACGAGAGTTTTTTTTGGGTGTTTTTTGGGTGGCGCAGCCACCCAAAAAACACCCAAAAATCTACCAGGGTCGATGAAGCTCTGTTCAACCAGTGCCCCCTTGCGGCTTGTTGTGCAGTTTGCAATCCGGTTGGGGCTGGCGCTGGTGTTGTTTACGAGCGCCTGTTCTGGCGGGCCAGGCCAAATCGGCCTTTCAGAAACAGCTGCCGCCCAACCGGTAGTGGAAACTCAGCCGATCATTACCCCGTTCCCAACCCGCCCGCCCTATGCCCCCGGCGAACTGGTCGATTACACAGCCCAAACTGGTGATACCCTTGAAACCCTGGCTGTCCGCTTCAATACGACTGTCGCAGAAATTCGGAAAGCCAATTCCTTTATTCCTGAAGGCACGACCAGTATGCCGCCCGGCATGCCGATGAAAATTCCGATTTATTACGCCCCGTTTTGGGGCTCACCGTATCAGATTATCCCAGACAGCCTGTTTATCAATGGCCCGGCCCAGGTGGGGTTTGATACCAGCAAGTTTGTGGCCGGTTTCCCCGGCTGGCTGAGCCGGTACAGCGAATATGCCTCTGGTGACAACCGCAGCGGGGCTCAGGTGGTGGATCTGGTGGTCCAAAATTACAGCGTCAGCCCGCGCCTGCTCCTGGCTTTGCTGGAGTATCAATCTGGCGCGTTGACAAACCCGGAACTCCCCAAGGATAAAAGCGAATACCACCTGGGTATTACCAGCGGAGATTACCAGGGGATGTATCTACAGCTGGTATGGGCAGCCAATACCCTCAACAACGGCTATTATGCCTGGCGCAGCGGCAGCTTGCAAACCTTTGATCTGGCCAACAGCCGCACCGAACGCCCGGACCCGTGGCAGAACGCTGCCACGGTTTCGCTCCAGACCTATTTTGCAAAGCTGATGTCTGCAGAAGATTATGCCGCCGCCATCAGCCCACAGGGGCTGGCGGCTGTTTACCAGCGGCTTTTTGGCGACGCGTGGGAAAACCAGCAGCCGCACTTGCCCGGCAGTTTGCAGCAGCCAGACCTGGATTTCCCCTTCTTGCCCGGCAAAACCTGGGCTTATACCGGTGGCCCTCACACCGGTTGGGGCAGTGGTGAACCCCTGGCTGCAATTGATTTTGCTCCCGCGGCAGCCGAAACCGGCTGCGCTGTCAGTCCGGAGTGGGCAACTGCTGTGGCGGATGGTGTCGTGGTGCGCTCGGAAACTGGAATTGTCGTGCTGGATATGGACGGTGATGGCGATGAGCGTACCGGCTGGATCTTATTTTATTTGCATCTGGCTACCGAGGGCAGAGCTTCCGTCGGGCAGGTGCTCAAAGCTGGCGACCCTGTGGGGCATCCTTCCTGTGAGGGCGGGCGCTCAACGGGTACCCACATTCATATCGCTCGCAAGTATAATGGTGAGTGGATCCTGGCAGGTGGCTTTTTGCCTTTTCGTTTTGCTGGCTGGCAGGTTGAAAACGGCTCAGCAGAATACCAGGGTTATCTGGTCTTTGGATCCACCCGTCTGCGTTCCTGCACCTGTGCAGACTATCGAAGCCAAATTCAAGCCCCGGAGCCTATTCCATGAGCAATGAACTCTCGCCCCATACCATTTTCTTTGGCCAGATGCGCCGGGATTTCTGCATCCTGCCCGATGGCAAGGTCCTGCTGGATACGCCCGGCGGGAATGTCTTGTATGCAGCCACCGGGTTGATGGTCTGGGAGCAGGAACGTCCGCCCGGGGTGATTGCCCGGGTGGGTGAGGACTATCCCCGCGAATGGCTTGAACTGATTGAACGCAAAGGAATCCTGACCGGCGGAATCCATGTTCAAGCCCAATCTTTGGATGTCCGTTCATTTTATGCCTATACGGATCTGAACACCCGGATCAGTGATGATCCGGTTACCGCCTTCTCCCGCCTGGGGCAGGAACTGCCGCGGGCTTTGTTGGGTTTTCGCCCTGCCCGGCCTTCCATCGACAGCCGGACTCAGCTTGGGCCGTTCTCGCTGCGGCAGAATGATCTGGTGGCAGCCTATATGGATGCCCACTCCGCCCACCTCTGCCCGCTGGATTACCTGACCCACACCCTGATCCCGGCGGTTTTGCGCCAGGCAGGTTTTACTACCATCACCCTCGACCCTTCAGTCGGAACCATGACCCCGGTCTTTTGGGACAACATCCCCGTTATGCTGACTGGTCTGACGGCCTTCCTGCCTTCCGAAGAAGAAATTCGGGCTCTTTTCCATGGGCGCAGTACAGATTTGTGGGAAATGGCTGAAACCCTCGGCTCGTATGGCTGCGATTTTGTGGTGATTAAGCGCGGCGAGCGCGGCCAGATCCTGTATGATGCCAGCAGCAAAACCCGCTGGGAGATCCCAGCTTACCCTGCTCGCCTGGCAAACCCCACCGGCGCCGGAGATGCCTTCTGCGGTGGTTTTTTGGCGGGTTACCGCCGGACATTTGACCCTTTGATGGCAGTTTTACACGGCAGCATCGCTGCATCCATCACGATTGAGGGCAGCGGACCTTTTTTTGCTCTGGATGTTTTGCCCGGTCTGGCACAGGCCCGCCTGGAAGCTCTGCGAGAAAATGCCCGCCGGATTTAGCGATTTGAAAGGAACTGTTATGGAACATCTGGTTAATGATTTATTGGATCTGTTGGTGGAGATCCAGCAGATCCCAGCGCCAACCTTTGCAGAAATGCAGCGGGCCCAATTCGTGCAGGCGCGCTTTCTGGCCGAAGGGCTTCAGGATGTCAGCCTGGATGGACATGGCAACGTCTTTGGTCGGCTGCCTGGCACTCAGGGTGGGGCTAATTTGGGCGCCGAAAGCCTGGTTGTTTCTGCTCATCTGGACACGGTCTTTCCAGCCGGAACCGATTTGACCTGCCAGCGAACTGCAGACCGGATTGCAGGCCCCGGGATCGGGGATAATTCGTTGGGGGTGGCTGGATTGTTTGGCCTGCTGTGGGCCCTGCGCCAGCACCCGCCGCTGGCGGGCGATCTCTGGCTGGCGGCCAATGTGGGCGAGGAAGGTCTGGGCGACTTGTGTGGGATGAAGGCGGTGGTGGACCGTTTTGGATCTGCCCCGCTGGGGTATCTGGTGCTGGAGGGGATGGCCCTTGGGGCTGTGTACCACCGGGCTCTGGGTGTGCAGCGTTACCAGATTACCTGCCGCTGTCAGGGCGGGCATTCCTGGAGCGATTATGGCCGGCCATCTGCCGTCCACGAGCTGGCCCGCCTGGTGACATTTCTTGAGCGCATACCGCGGCCCGGCGCGCCGCGCCACACCCTGAATGTGGGTGTTTTTCACGGCGGCACCACAATCAACACCATTGCGGCAGAGGCCAGTCTGGAGCTGGATTTGCGCTCCGAAGATGCCCGGGTTCTGGCAGATATGGCCGCCCAGGTTGAGCAGTTGGTGCGCACCAATTCGCGCAAAGGTGAACATGCCGTTCAGTTCAGTATGGAGCTTATCGGCAGCCGCCCGGCTGGCGAGCTGCCAGCCGGACATCCCTGGTTGGATCTGGCTGCCCAGGCTTTACACCAGCACGATCTGGAACCGAATTTCACCATTGGATCGACAGATGCCAATATACCCCTCAGCCGCGGCCTGACAGCCATGGTAGTTGGCCTGACCCGCGGCGGCGGGGCGCACACGGTCCACGAATATATTGAAACCGGGCCGCTTGGTCAGGGTCTTTCGCAGTTGGTAACCCTGGTTCGCAGCATTCTGGCCTGAGGGCTGAAGGAGTGAATATGTCCAATAAATCGGTTGTCCGGATCCGGCCGCTTGGCTTTGCCTGGGAAACCAGGGATCCATTTCTGTTTTGTGTTCATCATGATGACGCTTACCCAAAAGGCAACCCTCAATTTGGCCCGGCAGCTTCCCTGGCCGGCCGCGACATCGGGCAAGATTTCACGCCAAAAGATGGCTGGCGCATGTATCACGGCGATGTGGTGCCCGGGTTCCCGGCCCATCCGCACCGTGGTTTTGAGACCGTGACCGTGGTTTTGAAAGGTTTTGTGGATCATTCCGATTCGCACGGGGCTGCGGGTCGTTATGGGGATGGCGATGTGCAGTGGATGACTGCCGGCAGCGGTCTGCAGCACGCTGAGATGTTCCCGCTTCTTCATCAGGACAAACCCAACCCGCTGGAATTGTTTCAGATCTGGTTAAACCTGCCCAGGGCGAAGAAATTTGCCCTCCCACACTATAAAATGCTGTGGGCTGAAGAGATGGCCAGGCTGAGCAGCGCCGACAGCCAGGGCCGCCTTACCCAGATTACGCTAATCGCTGGCAAATTGGATGGCATCGCTGCCCTTGCGCCCGCACCTGATTCATGGGCCGCGGATGCCGACAATGAAGTCGCCATCTGGATCATTGAAATGCAGGCCGGGGCACACTGGACACTGCCTCCCGCCGCTCAGCCGGTTAACCGCACCCTCTACTTTTTTCAGGGATCGGGGCTGCAGGCTGACGGTCAGTCCATCCCCGATTATCACGCGGTGGAACTGCTGGCTGACCAGCCTGTTCAACTGGCGGCGGGCGACCAGCCCATCCGCATGCTGCTTCTGCAGGGCCGCCCCATCGGCGAGCCGGTTGTGCAGTATGGCCCATTTGTGATGAACACCCAGTCCGAAATCCACCAGGCCTTTGCAGATTACCGCCGGACCCTGTTTGGCGGCTGGCCCTGGCAGCGCAGTGACCCCGTTCACCCTCGCGAGCGCGGCCGGTTTGCCCGCTATGCTGGCGGGGACGAAGAAATCAAAGGCTGACCTGGTGGCCATTCCAAAGGATAAACAGCTTTTAGGGCATCTGGCAGCTCTCTTCACCATCTCAATTTGGGGTGTCACGTTCATTTCCACCAAGATGCTGCTGGTGGATTTCTCGCCGGTAGAGATTTTGTTTTTTCGGCTTATTCTGGCCCTGGCGGCGCTGGTCATCGCCAGCCCGCCGCGCCTGGCCTGGCGTTGGCCCGAGCGCAGCTTTGTGCAGACGGAGTGGAAATTGGCGGCTGCCGGGCTGTGCGGTGTGACGCTCTATTTTCTGTTCCAAAATATCGCCCTGTCGTACACACTTGCCGCCAATGTCAGTGTGCTGATCTCGTCGGCGCCGTTGTTCACGGCCCTGGTCAGTCGGGTCAGCTTAAATGAGCGCCTCAAGACCAACTTTTTTGTCGGTTTCACGGCTGCCATCGCCGGGATTATTCTGATTGCCTTTAATGGCAGTGTCGTGCTCAAGCTCAACCCCCTGGGCGACCTGCTTTCCATTCTGGCTGCCCTGGTGTGGGCCTTGTACAGCGTCCTGATCAAACAGATCAGCACACAGCAAAGCTCGCTGCTTGGTGTGACGCGCAAGGTGGTGTTCTACGGGCTGCTGTTTGTGCTTCTGGTGCTGCCTCTGTTTAACTTTCACCTGGGTCTGGAGCGTCTGACCGAGCTGCCAAACCTGCTCAACCTGGTTTTTCTGGGGGTGGGTTCATCGGCGGTAAGTTATGTCACCTGGAATTATGCGGTTCATCTGCTGGGTCCGGTCAAGACCAGTGTCTATATTTATATGGTTCCGGTGGTTACCATCGCAGTATCTGTGTTGGCGCTGCACGAGCCGATCACCCTGGTGGCAGGGATCGGTATGGCTTTGATCCTGACCGGCATGGCGCTTTCAGAGCGCGAGCCGAAGCTGGCTGCATAACGGGCTTTTAGTCCCGGTTTACCCCAGCCTGGCGCGCCCATCGATCGCCAGAGCCCCCTGCCCGGCAGGCAGAACCCGCAGCGGGTTGATTTCAATTTCTGCGATCTGGGGAAAATCGTGGGCCAGCTGAGCCAGGTGGAGGAGCGCCGTGATCACGGCCTCCCGGTCGGCGGGTGGAATGCTGCGGAACCCGTTCAGCTTGTTTCCGGCCCAGGTTTGGGCGAGCATTTCCACCGCCTCACGGCGGGTGAGCGGAGCCAGGCCAAAGGCCAGATCCTTGAGCCCTTCCACTTCAATTCCTCCCGAGCCAAACATGACCATGGGCCCAAACTGTGGGTCTCGGACCATCCCCAGGATCACTTCCTGGCCGGAAGGCGCCATCGGCTGGACATAGACCCCCAGCAGATTTGGAGGCACAGCCTGAGGCTTTCGCTCAGGTTCTGCCTCAGGCTGTGCCTGCCGGGCGCGCTCCAGCAGCAGGTCAAACCCGGCCCGGATGCTTTCCTCGCTGTCCAGGTTCAGCAGCACGCCCCCGATGTCGCTTTTGTGGACCAGGTCTGGTGAGGCGATTTTCAGGACAAACCTGCGCCCGGGTTGTCCCAGGCCCTGAGCCCGGGCTGCCAGGACGGCCTGATTGGCGCTGGCTGCCAGCTCTAGAGGCGCACAGGGGATGGCGTAAGCCTGCAGGAGCCGGACCACCTGGTCTGGGGCGAGCATCATGCTAGATTGCTCCCCGCGGGAAGACTCCCCGGGAGATGCCGTCTCATAAGCGGTTTGCAGAATCTGGTCGGCCAGCGCCCGGTTCACCCCTGGGTCCAGTTCCGGCTCTTCGTCTGCCCGGCTTAAGAATTCGTGCCGCTGTGCCAGGGCTGCCAGGGCGGCCGCGGCCCGCTCGGGGAAGCGGTATTCCGGGATGTGGGCGGTCTGTAAATGCTCTATGGCTTCCTGGATCAGACGATCGCCCATCAAGGCCACCACCACGGGTTTGGTCTGGTTCTGAATGACCGGGATCATGGCTTTGGCGATCGCCCCGGCCGAAGAAGCGGGCGGCGGCGGCAGAATCACCATGACCCCATCCACGGCCGGGTCGGCCAGCAGCAGCTGCAGGCAGCCGCTGAACTGCTCTGGGCCGGCAGAAGCCAGCATGTCAACCGGGTTGCGCACACTGGCGGCCGGCGGCAGCGCAGCCTGGAGGGCGCCCTGGGTGGCCCTGTCCAGGTCAGCCAGGCGCAGGCCATTGGCCTCCAGCGCATCGGCGGCGGTCACACCCGGGCCGCCGGCACTGGTCAGCACCCCAATCTGCCGGCCAGCCAATGGCCGCAGCCAGGCCAGGGCTCGGGCCCAATCAAACATTTCCTCAGCGGTATTGGCCCGGATCACGCCGGCCCGTTTGAAGGCGGCGTTGAAAGCGTGTTCCTGACCGGCCAGGGCGCCGGTATGCGAGGCGACAGCCCGCCGGCCGCTGGCGAACCGGCCGACCTTCAAGGCCACCAGCGGTTTGCGGCGGGCAGCCTGGGCTGCTTCGGCGATGAAGCGTCTCCCGTCACTCAGTCCCTCCAGGTAGAGGGTGATGACGCGGGTCATTGGGTCTGCGGCGACTGACTGGAGCAGATCTGTTTCGTTGACATCGGCCTCATTGCCCAGGCTGATCAGGCGCGACATGCCAAAGCCCTGTCCAAAAGACCAGTCGATGATGGCGGCACAGATTGCCCCAGAGTGAGAGAGGAAGGCAATTCCGCCTGGTTTGGGGCCGGGCGGCTGCAGGAAGGTGGCATTCAGGCGCTGGGTGGTGTCAATCAGACCGACACAGTTAGGCCCCATCAGCCGCATTCCAGATCGGCGGGCAATCTGCAGGCAGCGATCTTCAAGAGCAGCTCCTTCCGGACCCGTCTCCCGGAACCCGCCCGAACTGATGATGACGGCCTGGATTCCCCGGTTTTGGCAGTCTTCGAGGGCGGCGGGCACTGCCGGCGCCGGGATCAGCAGCACCGCCAGGTCTACCGGATCGGGTACCAGGGCGATTTGCGTATAGATTTGTTTACCCAGCAGGCTCCCGCCGCGCGGGTTTACAAAGTGGACCGCCCCATTAAAATCGGTCTGCACCAGGTTGCGGGCCAGACTGTAACCCAGTTTACTCGAGTCGGACGAAGCGCCTACAACCACAATACCTTTTGGCGCAAGAAAGCAATCCAGGTGGTCGCTCATTGATATGTGCCTTTCTGCTTGCTGGGGCGGATCTGTTGAATCCGGGCATTTTCAGGACAGCCTTTTAGAAAACCCGGCTTAATGATGTATACTTTACCTGAAAGGCCAAGATTATGCAACGTTCTCTCTTTTTGTGCATCTAATGAATAAGCAACTTACCAACTCAAACCCTGTATCAACAGAACCAGGTCTGGTGGAACGTTTACGCACCGGCGACCGGTTTGCTTTTTCAGAGCTAGTGGACCTCTATTCGACCCGCCTGTATCATCTGGCTTTGAAAATGCTGACCAATCCGCAGGATGCAGAAGACGTTCTCCAGGAGACCTTCTTGAAGGCTTTCCGGTACATTGGCGGCTTTGACGGTCGTTCCAGTCTGTCTACCTGGTTGTACCGGATTGCGACCAATGAAGCCCTGATGCTGCTGCGGCGCAAGCATCCCGATTTTGTTTCACTCGACGAGCCTGCTCAGGGTGAAGAAGAAGACAGCGCCCCGCTCCAAATTGTTGATTGGTGCTGCATTCCTGAGCACGAATTGGCAAACAGTGAAGTGCGGCGCGAATTGGACCGGGCGGTGCAGCAGCTTCCCACGACCCTGCGGGTGGTTTTTGTGCTGCGCGATTTGGAAAATTTATCGACTCTGGAGACGGCAGAGGTTTTGAATTTGAGCGAAACGGCTGTCAAGACCCGCTTATCGCGTGCCCGGCTGCGTTTGCGTGAAGAATTATCGGGTTACTTTGCAGACTGGATGGAGAAGAAATCGTATGGAAATACAACACACGGGTAACTGCCATCATCTTTTGGGGGCCCTTTCTGATTATCTGGATGGCGAGCTGGAGTCTCAAGTGTGTGCGGAGCTTGAGACGCATCTGGCCGGCTGTGAGAAATGCCGGGTGGTGGTGGATACCCTGCGCCGGACGGTTTCGCTGTACCAGGTGGTTGAGCCGGATGAGGCCCTGCCGGTTGGTGTCCGCGAACGGCTGCTGCACAGCCTGCAGTTGGACGAGTTTATTAAGTAGGCATGACCAGTGGTCAGCCCGGCCAGACGCCGGACGCAAGCAGGGATCTGCCTTTTGCTGCCTGGTACCAACCTGCTTCAAACCAGATGACTAAGGAACTGCGGGTTGGCGATCGCTGCCCAAAGTGCCAGGCGGGCAAGTTGGATTATGATGGATTATTAAACCTGGCCTGCAGCCAGTGTGGTTACAGCTTGAGCGGTGGTTCTGGTTGTACCTGATAAAATTTATTGAATACCCCGGGTGGGTAAAGGAGTGCACGTGAAGCAAATTCTTCCAGATCAGATTGTGACCCAGGTGAGGCAGGTTTTGGCCGGCCAGCTTGTGGAGCCTGTGGAAATGGTTTTATTTTTACGCCAGAAAAACTGCGAAACCTGTGCGGATACCCAGCAGCTGCTTGAAGAACTGGTCGCCCTGTCCGACAAGCTGTATTTGAGTGTCCATGACATTGAGGCTGAGGCCGACCTGGCTCGCCAGATGAATGTCGATAAGACACCTGGGATTGTGCTGGTGGGCCGGGATGGTGAGAAGCAGATTGATTATGGGATCCGCTTTGCCGGTGTGCCCTCCGGGTATGCTTTCAGCACCCTGATCAATGATCTCATTCTTGTCTCTGGCCGCGATTCAAAACTGCAGCCGATGACCCGCGCCTCTTTGCAGAATATTAAGAAACCGGTTCTACTCCAGGTTTTTTCTACCCCTACCTGACCCCATTGTCCGCGGGCCGTGGTGCTCGCTCATCAAATGGCAATGGAAAACCCCTTAATTCAGGCCGAAATGGTCGAAGCGATGGAATTCCCCGAACTGGCTGGCAAATTTAACGTCAGCGGCGTGCCGCAAACGACCATTAATTCAGGCGCAGGGACTGTGGTTGGCGCTTATCCCGAGCCGGATCTTCTGGTTGCGATTCAGCGCGCTTTGAAGGCTGCTGGCTGAGTTATGGCGCCTTTTGTTCCTGGCAAATCCGGGCGGCAGGTCTCGCTGCAGATTAAAATCCTGCTGGTGATCGGAATCTGCCTGGTTTTTGGAGGGCTGAGCGCAGCTGTACTGCTGGCGGGCCAGACCTTTGGCGCTGGTTTGACGATTTACGCCACGCCGGTGGAGGTCTCTTTTCCGGCGCCGGCTCTGGTGCTGCAAGACATTTCTGGTCAGCCTATCAGTTTGGCGAGCACGCGCGGCAAGGTGGTTCTGCTGAATAATTGGGCCACCTGGTGCCCGCCCTGCAAACAGGAAATGCCCGATTTGCAGCGCTATTACAAAGCGCACCAGCAGGATGATTTTGTCTTGATCGCGGTTGATCAGAGCGATCCTGTGGCCGATGTGGAAGCCTTTGTGGCAAAGTATGGTCTGACGTTTCCAGTCTGGATGGATCCGGGTAACCTGACGCTGACGGCTTTTTCGAACAATGCCCTGCCCAATTCTTATGTGATTGACCGTTCAGGGATTGTCCGCCTTGCCTGGACTGGAGCGGTTGATCTGAAAACGCTTGAAAAATATGTAACCCCGCTATTGGAGGAAAAATAATGGATGCAAAAGTAGTCTGGAAAGGCCGGATGAGTTTTACCGGCAGTGCGGAATCTGGTTTTGAAGTGCCCCTGGGGACAGACCCCGGGGTAGGCGGCGACAACGATGGCCTGCGCCCCATGGAATTGATTGCGATTGGGCTGGCAGGCTGCACGGCGATGGATGTGATCTCTATATTACAGAAAAAACGCCAGGATGTGGTTTCCTTTGAAGCCCGGGTGCATGCCCAGCGGGCCAGTGAACATCCAAAAGTTTTTACCCATGTACAGGTAGAGTACGTTTTTGGCGGCCGCGGGATTGACCCGGCCGCGGTGGAACGCGCCATCGACCTTTCGGCTACAAAGTACTGCCCGGCTCAGGCGATGATTGAAAAAGCCTGCAAGATTGAGCACACCTTTGTGATTAACGAAGTTCCGGCCTGAATCTGATTTTTTTGATTGTGACTGTGGAAATCGGGAGTTTTATAGCGGGGCGAAGTCCGCTATAAAACTCCCGATTTTCCTGTTTATTGCGATGGTGTGTATTGGTTGATTAAAAATAAATGGGAAAATCCGATTTTTTGGTCTGATTTGCTTGCGTTTGGCCTTTTTGCGTGCTATAATTTTTTAATACCCCGAAATAACAAAATTACCCTGTTGGAGTTCTTTTGTAAGGCTCCACGGCGGTCTGCCGGTTTTTACCCTTTGTATCACTACCCAACAATTTCACTTGCCCTTTTGATAGGAATATATTTAACATGAAAGTTCTTGAACTGGAAAAAGCGCCCCTGGCAACTTTGCGTCAGATGGCCCGCGACCTCAATGTGTCTGATGCCCACCGTCTTAAAAAAGAGGATTTGATCCTGCGGATTCAGCAAACCGAGGCCGAAAGGGAAGGCATTGAACTGCGCGGCGGTGTGCTGGAAATCATGAGCGATGGGATTGGTTTCTTGCGCTCCGGGCATTACCAGCCCGGCCCTTACGATATTTATGTTTCCCAGTCTCAGATCCGGCGCTACGGTCTGCGCTCTGGTGACCTGATTATCGGGCATGTTCGCCCGCCGCGTGAGTCTGAGCGCCATTATGGCCTGTTGAAGGTTGAAACCGTGAATGGCGAAGACCCCGAAAACCTGCGCCACCGCCCAACGTTTGAAAACCTGACCCCAATTTTCCCGGATGTGCGCTTTGATCTCGAAACGGATCGCCACACCACCGCAACCCGCATGATTAACCTCGTTTCGCCCATCGGGCGCGGGCAGCGCGGTCTGATCGTTTCTCCGCCCAAGGCTGGTAAAACGACCATTCTGAAGCAAATCGCCAATTCTATTTCGACCAAATACCCGGATGTTCATCTGATGGTTGCTCTGATCGGTGAACGCCCTGAAGAAGTGACCGATATGGACCGTTCGGTCGATGCCGAGGTCATCTCTTCTACCTTTGATGAACCAGTGACCTCCCATGTGCGCGTCGCTGAGATGGTTTTGGAGCGCGCCAAACGCCTGGTGGAACACGGCCGGCATGTGGTCATTTTGTTGGATTCGATCACCCGTCTGGCCCGCGCTTATAACCTGGTGGTTACGCCTTCAGGGCGTACACTTTCGGGTGGTATCGATCCATCGGCGCTCTACCCGCCCAAACGCTTTTTTGGCGCAGCCCGCAATATTGAAGAAGGCGGCTCGCTGACCATCATTGCAACCTGTCTGGTGGATACCGGATCGCGCATGGATGATGTGGTCTATGAAGAATTTAAGGGCACCGGCAATATGGAGCTCCTGCTTTCCCGCCGGCTGCAGGAACGCCGGATTTTCCCGGCGATCGATATCGAAAAATCTTCTACCCGCCGCGAAGAACTGCTGCTCGGCCCGGATATTACCCCCCGGGTCTGGCTGATGCGCAGAATGTACGACCAGTTGGTGGCCCAGCCGCCTTATGGCGCCGGGTTGGACTCAACCGCAGCATCTGAGGCTATTTTGCAAAGGCTGCAGCGCACCGAAAACAACATGATCTTTTTGGAAACACTGCACGAGGATAATTAGTGGTTCAAAACTCTTTACCGGTAGATCAACCCCAAACCGAGCAGCCACAGGTAGAACCTACAATCAGTTCCGTCCCCGTAAAACCAATAACGGCCAAAAACACCCGGCGTTCGGATGTTTTTGTGTTGCTTGGGGTCTGGTTGATCACTTTCAGCGTTATTCTGGTGGCGGCTTATCTGGGTTGGAAACAGATGGCTTCCCGCCAGGCTGCCGAGAAGGAAGCTCAGGCTTCCCTGCGTCCGGCGGTTGTCAACACCCAACCGGCCCAACCGGCGCTCGCTGTCAGCAGCGCCCTGGCGGCTGTGGATATGCCCAGTTTCGATCCGCAAGGGTCGGAGAAAAATCTGGTGCGTTATTCGACCCTTCACACCATCATCCCAACCCGCCCCCGCGAAGGGGCCATTGAGTACACTGTTTTGCAAGGCGATTCGGTTTTTAGTATTTCCAAGGATTATAACCTGAAGCCCGAATCGATTTTGTGGGCCAATTATGACTCGCTGCAAGACAGCCCAGACTCGCTGCGCCCTGGTATGGTGCTGCTGGTTCCACCCGTCAATGGCGTCCTGTATGAGTGGAAAGAGGGCGATACCCTGGATGCAGTCGTCAGCCAATTTAAAGCCAAAAAGGACGAGGTTCTGGGCTTTTCTGGAAATAAACTTGATCTGACCAACCCGACCTTTAAAACTGGCAGCATGGTGATGATCCCGGGGGGGGAGCGGAAATTCCAGACCTGGATTATCCCGGTAATCGCACGCGGCAATGCTGGTGTCAGCCGCAATGTTCTTGGCCCTGGCGCCTGCACTGGCAACTACGATGGACTTTACGGCAGCGGCGGTTTTATCTGGCCTTCTGGCAACCATGTCCTGTCGGGGAATGATTTCTGGTCTGGGCACCTGGGTATTGATATTGCCGGCGCCACAGGCGACCTGGTTTGGGCCTCGGATGCCGGTGTGGTCGTATTTGCGGGATGGTCCAGCGGTGGTTATGGCTACATGGTGATGATCGATCACGGCAACGGGTATCAGACCGTTTATGGTCACCTTAACTCGGTAAGCTCAAGCTGCGGCCAGAGTGTGTATGCCGGGAATATCATCGGCACGTTGGGCAGTACGGGCAATTCCACCGGGTCGCATTTGCATTTTGAAATTCGTTATTTTGGGCAGTTTGTCAATCCCTGGCAGGTGCTGCCCTGATATTCAGATGTGTGCGGCCTGTCTGGCGTGCACAACCTCAGAACATGATTTTTAAGAAAGGAATTTGGACATGGCTAAAGAACAGAACGAACCCGAAACCAGTGTAATCACCGAAACAGAAAACTATATGGTCTGGCGCGCTGAAGAACCAGATGGCGAGACCACCTTCCACGTTGACGTGGGCAATGTGACGCTGCATTTCTTTACCGAGGAATGGAAAGAATTCCTCCAATTGATGCGGGCAGTCAAATAAACCGCTAAAGTAAAAATGTATTTGGGTGTTATTGGATGGCGCAGCCATCCGATGACACCCAAATTTTATAAAAGGCACCGTTATGAACATACAGCTTGCATATGGGGCCGATGACCTGTGGTTGGAAGTCCCCGATACTGCCGATGTACTGGTTTCACGCCAGGCAGCCGGGCTGCCGGATGACCGGCAGGCGGTTCTGGCGGCACTGCGCAGCCCGCTGGCCGGGCCTGCCCTGCGGGAGCTTGCCCGCCCCGGCCTGACTGCTGCGGTTGTTCACACGGATATTACCCGGGCCACCCCGAACAGGCTGATTTTGCCTATAGTGCTGCAGGAATTGGAACAGGCCGGGCTGGGGCGGGGTGACATAACCCTGATTAACGCCCTCGGCACGCATCGCAAACAAACCGACCAGGAGCTGCGTTCCCTGGTGGGTGATTGGGTCTTTGAAAATTATCGCTGTATCCAGCATGATGCCTGGGACGATGCCAACCTGGTTTCTTTTGGCACTACCGGGCGCGGCAATCCTGTCCGGATTAACCGCGCCTACGCCGAGGCCGACTTGAAGATTTTGACCGGTTTTATTGAGCCGCATTTCTTTGCCGGGTTCAGCGGCGGTCCGAAAGGCGTGCTGCCCTCGATTGCGGGTTTTGAGTCGGTGCTCAGCAACCATGGACGCTCTCTGATCGCTCACCCTGCTGCCACCTGGGGGGTAACCACAGGCAATCCTATCTGGGAAGAAATGCGCGAAATGGCCCTGCGCACCCGGCCGAGCTTCTTGCTGAATGTGACGATGAATGACGCCCGTCAGCTGACCGGCATTTTTGCCGGCGAAATGCTGGCTGCGCATGCGGCTGGCTGCCGTTTCGTTGCCAGCCATGCCCTGGTGGAGGTGGATAAGCCCTATGATGTGGTCATCACGACCAACAGCGGCTATCCCCTTGACCAGAACCTTTACCAGACCGTCAAGGGAATGAGCGCGGCTGCTCGGGTTGTGCGCCCGGGTGGGGCAATTGTGATGTGCGCGGCCTGCAATGACGGCCTGCCCAGGCATGGGAAATATGCCGAACTGCTGACCCAGGGCGGATCGCCTCAGGGTGTGTTGGAAATGCTCGCCCGGCCCGATTTCCTGGCGCATGATCAGTGGCAGGTTCAAATTCAGGCCCAGATCCAGACCAAAGCGGATGTATACGTCCACTCCAGCGGCTTGAGCCCTGCCGAAATCCATCAGGCCCTGCTTACGCCGCTCCAACTGCCAGATGGGTTGCCTGGGCTTTTGGAACGCTACGGCAGCCGGCTGTGTGTGCTGCCGAACGGGCCGCAGACAATTCCAACTCTGAAATAACCGAACCGGGTTGGTTTTTGGTGTTTGTTGGGTGGCTACGCCACCCAACAAACACCAAAGAATCTCTTATGGTGAGTTTCATTGGGTTCGTTTTCGAGATAATTTTTGGCGAAGCCAAAAATTATCTCGAAAACATATTATTTGCTTACTTTTTCCACGTAGGAAATGGCGCTTTTGCAGGGGGCGGTCAGCAGGGCTGAAATATGTTCCCAATCCATTGGGTCGCGGCGGTTCCAGGCGGTGTAAACCGCATACGACAGGCAGCCTGGGCCAATATGATAATTGGCGACCGTCAGCTTCCAGAGGTTTTCGTAATCGGAGACTGCGCCCGGCGAACGGCCGCTGGCGTTATACACGATCCGGGCGACCTGCGAGCAGTTTGCCAGCATGGTTTGGGCAAACAGGGTGATCGAGAAGTTGGCGTTTTCCTGGTTGATGCCATCCGGGCAGTCGGCACAGTCAGAACGGGCCTGGACCGCCAGCGCTCCCCGCAGGATCGCCTGGTTTTCTGCACTCAGGTACACATATCCCCGTTCACATTTCGATCCATCCAGCACGAGGGGGCAGAACTGGTTATAGAATGAAGTATTCCAGAGCAGCAGGGTTTCGGCGCCGTTGTCTGTGAGCTGCCC
>Ga0268298_10002101_pt1 | contig 22284 bp, 17 predicted proteins | sample WWTPWeurt_MetaG_FD_194462 | JGI IMG/M metagenome (GOLD analysis project Ga0268298, IMG submission 194462) | Activated sludge microbial communities from WWTP in Nijmegen, Gelderland, Netherland - WWTP Weurt | ecosystem: Engineered > WWTP > Aerobic digester > Activated sludge | place... | reverse complement strand
GGCGGCGACACGCGCGATTCGATCGTTCTGCTGGCCAGCCGACTCGGCATGGGCGGCGCTGAGCGCCACACGATTTCGCTGGCGAACCTGCTTTCCCGGGACTTTCGGGTCGTGGTCGCTTACCTGAAGCCGGAAGAAGACATGATCGGTCAGCTTCACCGACAGTCGCTTGCGGAGTTGCGCTGCCTGCACGCGCAATCGCGTTTCGACCTTCGAGCTGCGCGGGAACTGGCCGAACTCGCTCAGGCGCACGATGCGAACATGATCGTATGTGCCAACGCCTTCTCGCTGATGTATGCGCAACTGGCCAAGTCGGTCTCGCCGCACTCTCTCATCGTGATGGAGATCTTTCACACGACCAAGTTGCGCACACTCAGGGAACATCTGGAAATGCTGTTCTATCGCCCCTTCTTCTGGGCGGCGCAGCATCTCGTGTTCGTCTGCAATGGACAGCGCCGGTACTGGCGCCGTCGCGGTCTGTGGGCCGGTCAGACCCACATGATCTACAACGGCGTGGATGTGTCTCATTTCGACCCCGCCCGGTATGACGGAGCGATCCGCCAGACGCGCGACGCGTTTGGCTTCGGCATCGCCGACCGCGTGGTGGGTATCTGCGCCGTCCTGCGGCCCGAGAAGGCGCATATCGATTTGCTGCGGGCCGTTGCGCTGCGCCGACAGGCGGGGCAACACTGGAAAGTGCTCATCATCGGCGACGGTCCGATGCGCGACCGCATCGAGCGCGAGGCTGTGACGCTCGGTCTGCAGAATGACGTCAGGATCACCGGATTTCAGTCCGACGTGCGGCAGTTGCTGGTGGCCTGCGATGTGGTGGCCCTGCCATCGACCGCGATCGAGACATTTTCGATCGCCGCGCTGGAGGCGATGGCGATGGAGCGGCCGATGATCATGAGCGATATCGGCGGTGCTGGAGAACAGGTCGAGCACGGCGTCAACGGCCTGCTCTTTCCGGCCGGCGATGTGGAGGCGCTGTCGGAGTGCCTTCGAGAATGCTGGGACGGCAGCCGTACCCGGCAGATGGGCGTCGCTGCCCGGCAACGGGTCGAGCGCGATTTCTCGCTCCAAACCATGATCGGGCAGTACGTCTCCCTGTTCCGCGGCATCCTCGGCGGCCGCCGGGGAGATGCGGCGGCGAAGTCGCGTTGAACCGCGCGAGGATGGGTACGACGTCACCAGACTCGAACGGTGCGGTTCGACGGCTGCTGCTGGTCGTGGCGACAACTCGCGGCGAGAGCGAGCGCAACATCCTTCGCGCCATCCACGAGTGCGGTGAATTTGAACTCAGTATCGCCAGGATCAAGGTTCCGGCCGACCCGAGCAAACTGTCGCTCGCCGAGCGTGCCTACCGCGCGCTGGACAGGCGGGTGTTCGGGGGGCGGCGGGCTGATGCGTTGGAAGTGGCGTCAGAGGTGGACGCGAGCGAACTTCCGGCCCTCGTCGAAGGCCTAAGCGTCTGCGCCGTTGTCGACCTCACCTGTACGCTTCACGGCGATCTCGGATTTCGATCGATACCGCTCTTCTCCTTGTGGTTTGAGGGTGGCGCTGCGAGCCACCTCGTGCAAGCGGTTCGGCACCGGCTGGGCACGCACCACGGGTCGGTGCAAGTGAGCGTGACGACGCAAGCGTCGGGCGCTGCAAACGCGCTGTTCAGCGGTGCATGCTTCATCGATCACCGTTCGCTCGCTCGCAGTATCGGGCTGGTCGCGCGCAAAGTACCGATGGTTCTTCAAGCCGCCCTCGCTCGCGATGGCGGACCCGATGAGCGGTCGACCTCGCTGCGCGAGACGCCTCCGCCGATGCTCGGTCCGCTCGTGCTGATCCGGCGCCTCGCGGCCTCGATCCTGCACCGCCTGCTGTGGCGTGATCAGTGGGGCATGCTGGTCTATCGAAATCAACCGCGGGCAAGGCTGCGCCAGCCCTGGGCCTCTGTGATGCCCAACGCGAGCGCGTTCTGGGCCGACCCCTTCCTGGTGCCGCATGCTGGTGGTGTCGGGCTGTTTTTCGAGGAACTGCCATTTGTCAGCGGAAAGGGCCGGATATCGTTCGTTGCTATCGATGGTGATGGGCGCCCAGGGCAACCGGTTGTGGTGCTGGACAAGCCCTGGCACCTCTCCTATCCGTTCCAGTTCGAGTGGCATGGCCGCCGCTACATGATTCCGGAATCTTCCGCGAACGAGACCGTTGATCTGTATGAATGCACCGAGTTCCCGCAGCGGTGGCGTTTTGTGCAGACCCTGATCGAGGGCCGCAGGCTCGCCGATGCAACGATCGTGAACTGGCAAGGACGACTCTGGATGTTCGCCGCGCATGGCCATCCGGGCGCCAGCAACTACGACGAACTGCACATCTACTCGGCTGACGATCTTCAGGGGCCGTGGCAGCCGCATGCCCTGAACCCAGTGAAGATCGATGCGGGTTCGGCCCGCCCAGCGGGGGCGATGTGGGTGGAGAACGGCAGGATCGTCAGACCGACGCAGGATTGCCGCAATCGATATGGCGATGGCGTCGCGTTTCAGGAGGTATTGGTTCTCGATGACAGTCGCTTTGAAGAGCGACCGCTGGATCGTCTGGCCCCCCACGGCACAAGCGCAGGTGCCGCGGTGCACACCTTCAACGAGATGAAGGAATTCACAGTGATAGACGCCGCTCGATCGGTGCGGCGCCGATGGTGAGCGGCGATGAGGTGATCGCGCCGTCGCAGTTCGTCTTGACGCTCGGCACGAGCCCCGACTGCGCTGCCCCCGGAGGTTCGTATCGGCGGCAGGCTCGATGCTGCCTGTTCCTGGCGCACCGGCCGTCAATTCGTCATTCGATCTACCGCACCCGCTGAAAACGGCGGCTTGATCAGCATTGCCCTAAAGTTCGGTGGATTGGGTCATGAACGACGTTGCGCACTGTTCTTGTCGATTTCTGCATACAAAGACGCCAGCCGATCGAGAATCTTCTCCGTTGAATATCGATCAATCACGAGTTCTCGCCCGCTGGAGCCAAGTCGATGCCGCAGTTCCCGCGATGTCGCGAGTCTGACAAGTGCACCGGCCAACTTCGGGATGTCGCCGGGCGGAACAAGAATGCCATCCGCCTCGGGTCTGATCATGTCGGGGATGCCACCAACCGCAGTTGCAATCACGGGCGTGCCATACGCCATCGCTTCAAGGATGGAAACCGGCATGCCCTCGTTGTACGACGGCAGAACGAAGATGCTCGCGTGGGCGAGTTCGCGCTCCTTGTCGGAACCAGCCACCCAGCCGAGGAAGTCGACACTGTCGGCAAGCCCGAGCCTTTGCACCTCGGAAATCATCCGATCGGTCTCGCCGTAACCGCCAATCACGAGCCGCCACCCGGAGACATCTTGGCTGAAATGCTGCCAGGCTCGCAGAAGATCGAACGTGCCCTTCGCCTCACTGACAAGCCCGAGGTAGAGCACGCGCTTGGACGAAGTCTTCTTGTCAGGTTCGGAACCGCCGCCGGCGCGATGCGGAACATTGACCGGATTGGGCAAGACACGGACGTTGGCCGCCGGCGCGAACGTGTGAACCCATTCGCTCCATCGATTGGAAAGCACGATCACCACCGAACTGCGCTCCAGCGTGTAGCGCACCACAGCCGCTCGAAGGCTGCCGCCGCGGCTCGCGAAAGAATCGAAAGCTCCGCTGTGCAGGTGAAAGATCGTGGGCACCCGAAAGGTACGTGCGATTGCCAGGAGCATCGACTTGCGCCAAAAGCTCGCACCCGAGGACACATGCGCATGAACCAATGTCACCTGCCCGCGCAGCAATGCGCCTAGCGTGCGCATCAGCGCCCGTCCGAATTGAAGTATCTTGTCGAGCCCGCCAGTCTCGACATGCGTATCGATATAGCGGACTCGTGCTCGGTCGAAGAAGCCTGCGCCGCGCAGCGTCGCCACGACCGCGGTGATTCCTCCCTTGACGGATGGGCTCGTCCCCAGCATCAGAACAGTCTTCGCCATGGTCCGAAACTACCGGCAAGCGCCTGATTGCCGAGCGAGGATCACACCCTCCAGATGCCTTTCGATGTCGGCATGCATGGAATAGAAGGTTGCTCCCACTGACGAGGGATTCGGTACCACTGGGTTCGCTGCATTCGCCAACCGGCAGATCGACAATATTGCCCTGCGCACGGCATCCTCCTTTACCACGCGCCGGACCTGGGAAACCTTCGTCATGCCGGCAATCGCACGCGAGTAGTCGAACATCGCCAGGAGACGGCCTGTGTCAATACCTTCGTCGACAAGATGCGTCGTGACCGCCATTGGAATCCCGTGGAAGAGCGACCATTCGATCGTCGACCGACCCCGGACGTACGGCAGCGCACCCCAATGATCGTTGATGATTCCCAAGCGCGGGCCGTCGATCGTCCCCTTCTTGATGATGAACCCGAGCTTGTGATAGCACACCTCGATCTTGTCGCGTCGCAAGGCAGCCCCAATCGCAGGGCTGGCCGGATCGAAGCCCAGGTCTTCGAACGGAAATCGCGCGCCCTTGGCCGTCAGATACGCTTGAAGAAGCATCTTGCTTCGAAGCAGCGCCCGTGGCAGGCGATCGGAGTGATGCCGGACAAGATAGCAGCGGGGATCCGCACCCAGTTCGATCAACTGCTTGCGGATCTGCACGAAGAACGACGGGCTGCCGAGAAGCCCCACGCGTAGGCCGTGACACGGCGACGTTTCCAGCGCATTCGACTTGTCGCAGAATGACTTGATATCGCGCGTCAGCACCTCTTGGCTTGCGTGCGGGAAAACATGGCGGCCGGATTGGTCGGTGTTATCGGCGAACAATGCGACTGCGAGTTCCCGCACTTGCCGATCGAGCCCTTTTCCTCGGTCTCGTGCGAACCAGAGCAACTCATTCAGATACCGCGCGTCGCAGGTCATGGAATAGCCTGCCAACAAGAAACGCCGAATATTTGTGATTGCTCGACTATCAAAGGCGCGTTCGCGACGAAAGTGCAGCTTGCGCAAGATCTCGTCGACCGATGCGCGCTGAGTGTGGATGGCGCGCACGAGCACGGCCCAGTCGATCGTCGACTCCGGGTTGCAGAGTTCATCGGCCGTCGGCAAGCTGGCACTCCCAGCTTTCGCCGCGAGCTCTGCCAACTCTCTCTTGTACGTCGATACTTCGTGCGCTCCGGCACCCTTCGCCTTCAGCATTGACATGTCACGGACGCGCGAGTGCGGCGTTCAGCTGAAGTTCCTTCGAAAACCCGCTCACGGTTCCGAACTCGACCTCATTGGAATACCTCTCCATTACGTGGTCCAGAAATCGCTCGATGTCGCTATAGGAGCCCGGAAACTGCTTCGTGTGACTCTCGATGACGATCGGAATGCGAGGTGAGTCGAGTCGGCGCAGGCGCGAGACGACTGATGCGAACGACGACTTGAGGTAGCTGAAGGGAACGTCTCCGATTTTCAGGTGAGTCACATAGGGACGCGCGCTCAAGCGAAGTTGCTGGCGCCCGCGAAGCGGCGAAAGTCCTTCGATCTGCTTCGGCGTGGGTCGACGCTGATAGTGGGCCATGTCACGTTTCACGTGCTTGGCCCTTCCGAATACCTTCGATGCGACCAGATTCGCGAGCGCCACGGGCCCCGGCGCATAGGAGTGCATCGGCAGCATCACCGGCCCTGTCTTGTCCTTGGAGATCTTCGTCAGATCGCTCCAATTCGGGTGGTACGGCAAAGACTTCTCCTCCATATCCCGGAAGTCGACACCGTTGCCGGGGATGTACATCCCGTCCCTCGCGCCCATGACGATGTTGACGCCGTTTTCCTTCAATATGCTCATGAGCGTCGACGAGGGCTGCATGCCCCACGACCCGGCCTTGTATCCGACGACTGCATACGATGGGTCTATGGGCCGCAACAAGTCGTTCAGATAGGCGATGGAGTCGCCGACCAGCTGTCGCTGTTGCACCTCCGTATAGCCCCCCAAATTCCACTTGTTGCTGAGAAAGTAGTAGTCGTCTTCGACCGAAGCCTCCAGCCACTGCGGGTGAATGTGAAGCTGTATGTCGTGTCCGCGCTCCTTGAGCGTCTTGACAGTGTGCTCCCAGAGGCTGTATTGGGTCTCGATATGCCGGCTGGACTTGCGTAGCGGCGCAAGGAACAGCTGTTGCGCAACATCGACCATGAACGAGAGCTTGATCCCCCGTTTGTCCGCCATGTTGGCGAAAGCCAGAGCCGGTAGATACTGGAGACTTGCGACATTGCCGAGGCCATTGCCCAGCAGCTCAAAGTCGTCCTCAATGATCGCGACAAGCTTCTTCATTGTTTCCAATCGACAAGGCTAGTTCTGAACCGCCGAGGCGGACCTTGGTCCAGCAGCGATTCTGCGTAGAGTCGTCGCAGCATCTATGGCGACGCAACTTCCCGCTGAATGAGAGGACGATGTGCCGCTCTCTCTTGATCCGAGAGGGGTGAGGGTTCCGCAGTCAATATACTACGCGGCCTTCAAGGTAGCGCCGTCTGTAGCCTCGGGAAGGCGAGCGCCGAGGGTCTTGTCACGGACTGCGCATTTGCGTTCAGCCACGTAGATTGAGCATGCGCACGGCCGCGTTGTCCCGCCGGGGGGGATATCGCGCGCTTGTCGCAAGCCCTCGTGCGGCTCGCGCGCTCGGCTGCGCTGCGCAGGGAACTCGCCGCGTCCGCGCGCGAGCATGTGATCACGCATCACGCCACCGAGAGGGTCGTGCAGCAGCGATGCGACCTGTATCGCGAGACCCGCAAGCCGCGTCGCAACTGAGCCCCGCGAATGGAGGGCCCGGTCAAGTTGGGGGGTGAACTATGCGGCATTCCTCACAGGTTGCGTGGATCGAGTCCGGCAGAATCCACCTTTGCGCTGAGGACGGCTGTCTTTCTCCGTCGGGCGTTTTGCAAGGGATCTTGATGACGCTTGGCTCCGCGCGATTGACGTGGCTCTTACGAAGGCTCAGCCGCATGTACTGGCAAGAAGTGCCGTACCGGGCGGGTGCCGTGCTGCGCGGACTGATGCAGAGCCGAGGCTATTTCGCTGCCGACGTCGTGCCGAAAGAGGCACCGGACGCGCGCTGGGGCCGGTCGTGGTGCGTGCGCCCTGCGGACCCCGGCAATGCTGCGCAGATCCACGCAGAGGCCGCAAGGCTGCTGGCGGGTGAGCTCAAGGTATTCGGGCAGCCCGTCAAGATGAATGGCGGACTTCCCGACTGGAACTCGGATCCCGTCTCCGGGATTCGCATTCCGTCGTCGTTCGGTCTGTTCATCGACTTTCGCCACATCGGCGGCGGTGTCGACATCAAGTTTCTCTGGGAGGTCAATCGTCATCTGTGGTGGGTGTCGCTGGCACAGGAATACGCGTCGACCGGTTCGCGGCCGTGTCTCGACCGACTGGGCCAGTTGCTGCGAAGCTGGCTCGAGGCCTGTCCTTACGCTCAGGGAGCGAACTGGTCGTCGCCGGTGGAGCATGGCATCCGCCTGATCAACTGGAGTCTCGTCTGGCAACTGATCGGCGGCGCCGATTCTCCGCTGTTCGAGGGCGAGCACGGCAACCGGCTGCTGGCGCAGTGGCTGGGCAGCATCTACCAGCACATGCGCTTTGCGAGCGACAACTACTCGCTCTACTCGTCTGCCGACAACCACCTCATCGGCGAGGCCGCCGGTGTCTACGTTGCCGCGCACACTTGGGATCGTTGGCCCGAGACACGTCGGCTGCGCGATCATGCCAAGGCCATCCTCGAACGCGAGACGCTTCTGCAATTCAGTGCCGACGGCGTCAACGGCGAGCAGGCGATCTGCTATCACAAGTTCTCGCTGCAATTCCTGATCGCTTGCGGCCTGTGCGCGCGAGCCAACCGGGATGATTTTTCCGCGGCGTTCTGGTCGCGCATCGAAGCGTCGGTGACCTTCCTGGCGTCGATGATGGATGCCGCCGGCCATGTCCCCGCGATCGGCGATTCGGACGATGGCGAGGTCTGGCGTCTCGGGGCAGACCGTGGCTTCAACTCCTACGCATCGATGGTGGCGATTGGTGCCGCGCTCTTCAGCCGCAGCGACCTGCAGGCCAAGGCCGAGAGCTGCGGCGCAGGGGCGGATCAGCAAGTCGGCTGGCTCACGGGGCTCGTGTCACCCTCGCCGGACAGCGCTGCGATGCAGAAGCTGCCCTCGCGATTCGTCGATGGCGGCTACGCGATCCTTGGCGAGCGTCTGCATTCTCCCGATGAGTTTCGGGTCACCTTTGATTGCGGGCCTCTGGGCTCCAATCGCATTGCCGGACACGGTCACGCCGATGCGCTCTCGCTGACGGTGGGCTGGCGCGGCGTGCCGCTGCTGGTCGATCCGGGGACGTACTGCTACAACGCGGCGCCGCAGTTTCGACACTTCTTTCGTGGCACCCACGCGCACAACACGCTGGTCGTAGACGACTGCGATCAGTCGGAGTACGGCGCGAGTTTTCTCTGGCTGCGCGATGTTCGCTGCAAGGTCGCGCCAGAACCTGCGACGCCACTGCACTCGATCCACGCCAGCCATGATGGCTATGAGCGTCTGGCCGACCCGGTGCTGCACCATCGCCGCGTCACCCTCGACGCAGCTGATGGCGGGCTGCTGGTCGAAGACTGGCTCGATTGCGAGCAGACGCATTGCGTCGAACTGCTGTGGCACGCCGCCGCGGGTGCCGCACTGGTGCCGGCAGAAGGTCCGTCGTGGCGTCTCGAGGCACAAGGGCGTCGCCTCAGTTTGGTGATCGACGGCTCCGATGTCAGGGCCGAGGTCATCGAAGGCCGGGAGTCGCCGCCCCAGGGCTGGGTGTCTTCAAGGTTTTACGAGCGTTCACCCGCGCCGGTCCTGACGGTCAAGGCGCGCTTGGCGCCCCGCCAGGTGCTGCGGACCATGATTCGGCGCGAGACACCATGAAGATCTGGTTCGACCTCTCTAATTCGCCCCACATCAACCTCTTCGCACGCATGATCCGCGAGCTCGAGGGCGAGGGTCACGAGGTGGTCATCACCTGCCGGCCGTTGGCCAACACGATCGACCTGCTCGACCTCCACGGGTTTCGCTACGAAGTCGTCGGGGTGCACTACGGCGGCAAGTTGGCAATGAAGCTGTTCGGCTTCCCGATCCGCGTCTGGCAGTTGTGGCGCTACCTGCGTGGCAAGCGCATCGACGTGGCGATCTCGCAAAGCTCCTTCCACTCGCCGATCACCGCATGGTTGCTCGGCGTGCCCTCGATCTACATGAACGACAACGAGCATGCGATGGGCAACATCCCATCCTTCGTGTTCGCGCGCAAGATCATGGTGCCCGAGTTCCTGGCGGCCGAGAAGTTGCGCGCGCAATGGGCAAACCCGCGCAAGGTGGTCAACTACCCGGGCGTCAAGGAAGGCATCTACCTGTGGGAGTTGGATGCGCGCCTGCGCAGCGCGGGCGGCGTTCGCGCGCCGAAGGTGCGGCCCACCGTCTACATTCGGCCCGAACCCTGGACGGCGCAGTACTACAAGGGCAGCCGGAATTTCCTCGACGATCTGATCCTGGGCATCAAGGACAAGGTGGACGTGATCGTGCTGCCGCGCGGCAAGGACCAGGGCTTGCACTATCGCGGCGATCAGTTCGCCGGCGTGCGCGTCGTCGACACGGCACTGGACATCGCGGACATTGCGCCGGATTGTGATTTGTTCGTCGGTGCCGGCGGCACCATGACCCGCGAGATGGCTGTCTTGGGGATACCCACCGTCTCGGTCTATCAGGACGAACTGCTCGACGTCGACCGCTACCTGCTGGAAGTCGACGCCTTCGTGCACGACCCGGCCCTCACGGCCCCGCGCTTGCTGGCGATCCTGGAGAGTGCCGCGCGCAAGCCCGCGAATCGCGCATTGCTCGACAAGGGCCGGCAAGCCTACGCAATGATCAAGAGTGCAATCCTGGGCCGCTGAGCGGCCCGTGACCTGGAGACGAGTGATGCTTCGACTTGGAATGGTGGGCTTGGGCAAGATGGGGCTTTCGCACCACGCCATCGTCAATGCCCACCCTGGCGTGAAAGTGGTCGCAGCGTGCGACCAGACGGCCTATCTCACCGACGTGCTGACAAAGTACACCGGACTGAAGTGCTATGACGACTACGACAAGATGCTTGCCGCCGAGCCCCTGGATGCGGTGATCATCGCGACGCCGTCGAAGCTGCACGCGTCGATGGTCGAGAAGGCGCTCTCGCGCGGGCTGCATGTGTTCTGCGAGAAGCCGTTCGTGCTGGACGTGGCCGACGGCGAGCGTCTGGCTGCGCTGGCCGAATCCAAGGGGCTGGTGAACCAGGTCGGCTATCACTACCGCTTCGTCGGCGCGTTCCAGGAAGCCGCGAAGATCGTGAAGTCGGGTGCACTCGGTCGCATTCATCATGTGCGCGCGGAGGCCTATGGGCCGGTGGTCCTGCGGCCGAAGGGCGGCACGTGGCGCTCGGCAAAGAGCGAGGGTGGCGGCGCACTCTACGACTACGCGTGCCACGCGCTGGACCTGGTGAACTTCATCGTCGGCGCGCCGACGTCCGTCGGCGGCGTGGTGCTCAACAGCATCCATTCGCGCGATGTCGAGGACGAGGTCTACTGCACGCTGAACTATCTGGATGGCGCGACCGGCCAGCTCTCGGTCAACTGGAGCGACGAGAGCTTTCGCAAGATGTCGACGAAGATCTCGGTGTGGGGCACGAATGGCCGCCTCACCGCTGACCGGCAGGAGTGCCAGATCTACCTGCGCACGCCCCACGAGGCGGTTCCCGACGCGAAGCAGGGCTGGACCGTGAGATACACGACCGATCTGACCCAGGAGGTCTGGTTCTACCTGCGCGGCGAAGAGTACTCGGCCCAGATCGACTACTTCGTGAAGGCCATCGAATCGAAGCGCACCGACAACGTCAATTCGTTCCGCTCTGCACTGGAGGCTGATCGGCTGGTGAGCATGATCCTCGCCGAGGCTGGCGGCGCCGCGAGGCCGGCGCCGGCTCCGGCGGCCGCTTCCAAGGGCTTCTGGTCACGCCGGTTCGGCTGATCGAATTCGCGCATCGAGCAGGCATGAGCATGCAAACGGGACAGGCAATGGACAGAGTACTTTTCGGCGACAACCAGTTCTTCGGCGTCAATCACATGTCGGAGGAGAAGGCGCGCGCGCAGGCGATGCGCTTTCAGGATCTTCAGGCGGTCATTGACGTTCTTGATTCGGCCTACCAGGAGGGCATCCGAACCTTCATGTGCACCACGCACGACCGCGTGGCTGAAATCTGCGACTACTTCCGCGCCAATCGCGACAAGTACCCCGACTATCGCTTCTACCCCTGCATGCCGTATGCGCACAAGTACGCCAATGCCGCCACCGAGCACGGCATGGTCGGCGCACTGCGCAAGTTCCTTCCCGAGGACGGTGCCATCTCGGCGATGTTCCGGGGTGGCGTGGCGCTGGCAAGCAAGGACATCGAAGTCATTCTGCAACTGCTGGTGGATGCGGAGATGAAGATGTTCGATGGCTTGCCCACGCCGGTCATCTTCATGCAGAACGTCATCACCGACTTGCTGCTCGGGCTGGGCATGAAGGACGCCTTTCGCATCTTCGCCGAGCACGTGCGCAAGAAGTACGGGGCCGAGCCAGGGTTCATCACGATGAACATGCCCAAGCTGCTCGACGTTCTGGAGGAGCTCGGCATCGACAACCCGATCATCTGCGCCAACATCAACAAGATCGGATTCCGCATGTGCGGCGGTGTCGAGGCCTATGAGAAGACCATCGCGACACGTCGCTTTCGACCGGTGGCCATGTCGGTTCTGGCGTCGGGTGCACTCTCGCCGAGAGAGGCCATCGAGTACGTCTGCAACCAGCCCAGGATCGAATCGATCGTCTTCGGTGCCTCCAGCCGCGGGAACATCCGTCAGACCAAGGCGCTGATCGACGAACTGACGAAGCCGGCTGAGCAACTCCAGGCGGTGGGCTGAGCGATGGCTGTCCCGATGCTCTACCTCGTTGCCGGTGCGCGGCCGAACTTCATGAAGCTCGCGCCGATGGTGCGCGCGCTCGAGCGGCGCAGCGACGCCCTGGCCTATCGCATCGTCCATACCGGCCAACACTACGATCGCGAGATGAGCGACGTGTTCTTCGAGGAGCTGGGCATCCCGAAACCCGATCATCATCTGGGCGCGGGCGGTGGCACCCATGCGCAGCAGACCGCGAAGGTGATGGTGGCCTTCGAGGAGTTGTGCCAGAGCGAGCGTCCGGCGGCGGTCGTCGTGGTAGGGGACGTGAACTCGACGCTGGCCTGTTCGATTGTCGCGAAGAAGTTGGGCATTCCCGTGGCCCATGTCGAGGCCGGTCTGCGCAGCGGTGACATGGCGATGCCCGAGGAGATCAATCGGCTCGTGACCGATGCGATCTCCGACTGGTTCTTCGTCACCGAACCCAGCGGAGAGGCGAACCTCCTGCGTGAAGGCAAACGGCCGGAGGCGGTTCACTATGTCGGTCACGTGATGGTCGACAACGTGCTGTATCAGCGCGAAGCGCTCTCGCGCGCGCCTCTGAGCGAGGGGGTGTCTCTTGCATTCAAGCAGGCCCACGCGCGCTACGGCGTCGTGACGCTGCACCGCCCGTCGAACGTCGATGATGCGGAGGTGTTCGCGCGCATCGCGTCGGCGTTGCGCGAGGTGTCCGAGACATTGCCGCTGGCGTTCCCGGTCCATCCGCGCACGCGAAGCAACCTGGAGAAGTTCGGCATCGACCTCGGTCCGCGCGTCGCGCTGCTGCCCCCACTCGCGTACATGGAGTTTCTGAACCTCTGGAAGGACACGGCGGTGATGCTGACCGACAGCGGCGGGCTTCAGGAGGAGACCACCGCGCTCGGCGTTCCCTGTGTCACGCTGCGCACCAACACCGAGCGTCCGGTGACGGTGACCGACGGTACGAACGTGCTCGTGGGCACCGATCGCGATCTTATCGTCGAGGCCGTCCGCAAGGTGCTGGCCGGCGATGGGAAGCAGGGACGGCGGCCACACCTCTGGGACGGGCAAGCCGCTGATCGAACGGTCGAGATTCTTGTCCGCGCATTGAGCTAGTGCGAGCGCGTTCATCCAAGCAATCAACAAATGAGGAACGACAGGTGAAGGTCCTGGTGACTGGCGCAGCCGGCTTTATCGGCATGCATGTGACGCAGCTCTTGCTGGCGCGTGGCGACACCGTCGTGGGCCTCGACAATCTGAACGACTACTACGATCCGCAGATCAAGCGTGATCGCCTGGCGCGGCTCACGCCCAATCCGGCCTTCTGCTTCGTGCTGATGGACGTTGCGGATCGGGCCGGCATGGCCACCTTGTTCGCAGAACAGCGATTCGATCGGGTGGTCCACCTCGCGGCGCAGGCCGGCGTGCGCTACTCGCTGGAGAACCCGCTGGCCTATATCGACAGCAACGTCGTCGGGTTCGCGAACATTCTCGAAGGATGCCGGCACAACCAGGTGCAGCACCTGGTGTATGCCTCCAGCTCGAGCGTCTATGGCGGGAATACGCGCATGCCGTTCTCGGAGCACGACGGCGTCGACCATCCGGTCAGCCTGTACGCGGCCACGAAGAAGGCCAACGAACTGATGGCCCACACCTACAGCCATCTTTTCGCACTGCCGACGACCGGGCTGCGCTTCTTCACGGTCTACGGTCCGTGGGGGCGTCCTGACATGGCCTTGTTCCTGTTCACGAAGGCGATCCTGGAAGGAAGGCCGATCGACGTGTTCAATCACGGCAAGATGGTCCGCGACTTCACCTACGTGGACGACATCGCCGAGGGGGTCGTCCGCGCACTCGATCGGACCGCCACCGCCGATCCGGAGTACCGACCTGACCAGGGGGATCCTGCGCGCTCCAACGTCCCCTATCGGGTCTTCAACATCGGCAACCACGACCCGGTGCCGTTGATGGATTTCATCGCGGCCATCGAACAGGCGCTCGGCATGGAAGCCATCAAGAACTTCATGCCGCTGCAAAGCGGAGACGTCCCGGCTACGAGCGCCGACGTCGAAGAGCTCGCCGCATGGACCGGGTTTCGACCGGGGACCCCCGTTCCGGAGGGAATTCGTCGCTTCGTGGCGTGGTACCGGGATTACTTCAGGGTCTGAGCGGCCGCGCCAGCGAGAAGAAGACGCAATTGAATGAAAGGGAAATGAAATGACAACGATTGCAGTTGTGGGTCTGGGTTACGTCGGGCTGCCGCTGGCGGTCGAGTTCGGCAAGAAGTACCGCACCATCGGTTTTGACCTCTCCGCTCAGAAGATCGAGAGCTACAAGCGCTTCGTCGATCCGACCGGCGAAGTGTCGTCTGCCGACTTGAAGGCGTCGACGCGGCTGGAATGCTCGACGAACCCGGCGGTCCTCGCAGAGGCCGATTTCATCGTCGTCGCCGTGCCGACACCGGTGGACGACGCGCATCAACCCGATTTCACGCCCTTGATCAAGAGCTCCGAGAGCGTCGGCAAGAACCTGAAGAAGGGTGCGATCGTGGTTTACGAATCGACCGTCTACCCGGGGGCCACCGAGGAGATCTGCATCCCGATCCTCGAAAGGGTCTCGGGCAAGAAGTGGAAGCAGGATTTCTTCGTCGGCTACAGCCCGGAACGGATCAATCCGGGTGACAAGGAGCGCACCGTTACGAAGATCACGAAGGTCGTGTCCGGCGATACGGCCGAGACCCTGGAGACCGTCAAGCAAGTCTACGGCTCGATCATCACCGCGGGCGTGTACCCCGCCAGCAGCATCAAGGTGGCGGAGGCGGCCAAGGTCATCGAGAACACGCAGCGCGATCTCAACATCGCGTTGATGAACGAGTTGTCGATGATCTTCCATCGCATCGGCATCGACACCGTCGATGTGCTGAAGGCGGCCGGCACGAAGTGGAACTTCCTGCCCTTCCGGCCGGGGCTGGTGGGCGGGCACTGCATCGGCGTCGATCCCTACTACCTGACGCACAAGGCGGACATGCTCGGCTATCACCCGCAGGTCATTCTGGCCGGGCGACGCATCAATGACAGCATGGGCAAGTACGTCGCCGAGCAGACGATCAAGCAGATGATCGCGGCCGACCGCTCCGTCAAAGGGGCCGACGTGATCGTGCTCGGCATGACCTTCAAGGAAAACTGTGCCGACCTGCGCAACAGCAAGGTCATCGACGTGATCCGCGAGTTGCAGACGTATGGCGTCAATGTCCATGTGCACGATCCGATCGCGAGTTCACAGGAGTGCGAGCACGAGTACGGCGTGAAGCTGACCCCCTGGGACGAGTTGCCGCAGGCGCAAGCCATCGTGGCGACGGTGTCGCATCGCGAGTACTTGAGCATGGGGATGGCTCAACTGAGCAAGAAGCTGCTGCCCAGTGGCGTGTTTGTCGATGTCAAGTCGTCATTCGACCCGCAAGAACTTGCCACGGCGGGGTTTGCCACCTGGAGACTCTGATTCGACGGTGCGGGCCGGAGCAATGGCACGCATCGCCTGCAGGCTGATCTACCACTCTGCGGGCACGCACATCCAGCAGGTCTACACGGGCCTGTCGATGCTGCATCGAAGCGGAGTGATCGACCTGACCCAGGAACGGGGGGCTGCGCAGACGATTCGCGTGCGAGCGGAACAGCACCTGAGAGATGCCGGCGGCGCGCATGCGAGGGTGGTGCTGAATGACAGGGTGACGGTGCACTACGACATGCACGATGCCCAGGAAGTCGATGCTCGCGACCTCGACGATTGCGACTTCTATGTCAAGCGATCCTTCTCCAGAAGCTACGTCAGTGGGCTTTCTCGCGGGTCGGAGAAGCTCCTCCCGTTCGGCTTGAACTATCACGTACTGCCGGACTTCGCCGATTCGTTCGCCGCTCGCAGAGCCTTGAGCCTGTTGAAGGCGCCGAGGGAGCAGGTCTATGCGCTGCGCGAGGCCCTGGACGCCGGCAACCGGCTCTCGTTCCACCCGCGCGTTCGCGAGTTTGAATCACTGCCGGACGACGCGCTGCCGCCGCGCGTGCTCTTCCTGGTGACGGCCTACGATCCGCATGACAACCCGGACCGAAGCGCGAAGAAGATCGAAGAGCGGGAGCACATGAACGAAACGCGGGCGCAGTGCATCCGGCTCCTGCGCAAGGAGTTGGGCCCAGTGTTTCTCGGGGGCTTCAACCACAACGAGTACACCCTGAAGCGCTACCCGGATTGCCTGGTTTCCGACGCGAGCATCACCGACAAGAAGCCCTACATCCGGCGCCTGATGTACCACCCGATATGCATCGCAACCACCGGGCTGCACGGATCCATCGGCTGGAAGTTTGCCGAATACATCGCCGCTGCGAGGGCGGTTCTTTCGGAGCGACTGGTCTACCACGTCCCCGGGGAACTCACGCCAGGGCGGCACTACCTGGAGTTTGCGAGCCCCGCCGAATGTGTGGAGCAGGCCCGGAAGCTGATCGCCGACCATCGGCTTCGGAAGGAGATCATGGCGGCGAATTCGCTCTACTACCGCGCTCACCTGCGACCAGATGCCTTGATGCTCAACTCGCTGCTGGCCGTGATGTCGAGGGCAAGCTGAATGACACGACACTTCGTTCGCCTTCGAAACCGATGAGCCACACACCGGTCGCGCGCGATCCATCTCGATAATCTGGCGCCATGGAGGCTTTGGCTTTCGTGCTCGACCTGATCGTGCACGTCGACGTTCACCTGCGAAACTTTGTCGCCATGCATGGCGCGTGGGTCTACGCGTTGTTGTTCCTCGTCATCTTTGTCGAGACCGGATTTGTCGTCACGCCGTTCATGCCGGGCGACTCGTTGCTGTTCGTCGTGGGCGCGCTCTGCGGCCTCGAACTGATGAGCCTGCCTCTGACGATGGCGCTGCTGACGGCGGCGGCCGTTGCCGGCAACCAGTGCAACTACGCGATCGGTCGCTACTTCGGACCGAAGGTGTTCCGCTGGGAGAACTCGCGGTACTTCAACAGGCGGATGTTCGACATGACACACGCCTTCTACGAGAAGCACGGCGGCATAACGATCGTGGCTGCGCGATTCATTCCACTGCTGCGGTCCTTTGCGCCCTTCGTCGCTGGCGTTGCCGAGATGCAGCGCGCACGATTCACCTTCTTCGACGTGAGTGGCGGCGCGTTGTGGGTGACGAGCCTGACATTGGCGGGCTATCTGTTCGGCAACATGCCGTGGGTGCAGGAACACCTGGACAAGATCATCCTGGCGCTGCTCGGCGCAACCGTGCTGCTCGCGTTGGTCGGTCGCTGGCGCAGCATGCTGGCTGCGCGTGACCGTCGAGTGAACTGAGCCGGATCCGGCCGCCCGGGTCGACACACGGGGTTGAACCCGGGTCGACGGGGCCTATCGGCGCGTCATCGTCCGGATCGCAGGCAGAAGCGCATCCAGGTTGTCGTCGCTTGAGGTCTTCAGCACAGACGTTGTCTGGTCGGTGCTGAGCCGCGGCAGGCGCGTGACCACGATCGACACCTTGCTGAAGGCCCGGTTCAGGTCGTCCGCGAGAATTTCAGCCGCTGCCTTTGCCATCGCGTACTCGGTCAATCCTTCGGGTCGCTCCGTGACGAAGACGGAGGAGGGGACGTACACGCGAATCTTTCCGGGCAATGCGAGCGACTCGATATGACGACACAAGTCGTACAAGCTCTTGACATAGAAATCAATGAACTCATGCAGGAGGCTCGGAACGAAGACCGCTGCCTTCTTCCTGTTGATTCGTGGCGTCGCGAACAGGTAGATGGCGTTGAGCGCAGCAAAGTCGATCGCGTCGAAGTCCCAGGCGGTCGCATCGAGTTTCTGAATGCGGCTGCTGCCCAGACCGCTCGCATTGATTTCAGCATTGACCACCTCGATGTCTTCAAGGCCCTGCGCGTAGGTGATCGTGACGTCACCGCCACCGGCCGCAAGGATCTTCGCTGCCAGCTCACCCAGGCCTCGCGACGCGCCAACCACCAGCGATCGAGTGCCCTTGAATTCGTCCCGCGTCACTCGCATCGAGACGTCTGCCATTGTCAGCTGCTGTTGCGGGACGGGACGAAGGAACGCGGCAAGGCTGCCACTCAGCATTCCTGACAGTGAAACATTGAACAGGCGGAAGCGCTCGTCGTACCTGTCGACCGAAAAGTCCACAACCGGTGTTGCTGCAGCGGGCGCATCCAGTTTGAGCGTGACTCTCGAGAATATCGAGTGCAGACCCGGGCACACCATGCCGACGAAGTACGACAGGGCCAGCAGCCCCGCTGCGCGCGACGCTCCCAGGCGGTCGCAGGTGCGAGGGAAACTCCGAGACACGTCGACAGGATCGAGTCGAATCGAGTATTTCCGGTTCAGATGGTGATCCGGTGATTCGTCGAGTGGCGTGCCGACACGTTCGAGAACCGGCCGACCGCCCGTTCCTTCGACCTCGGCCCCGGCCACTGTCGCGGTTTGCGGGCTCGGCGCGCGCGCGGCGGTCAGGCGCAGTCTCGCGCACAGCAAGCCGTTGACGCCGGCTTCGATGACCGTGTCGCCGTTCTCGTACCTGATCTGTCTGAACACGACGATGTCGCCGACGCTGACGGGATTGTTGAACGTACAGTCCAGGAACGCCGGAGGCTGAGCGCTTCCGTTCTCCCAGTATTCAAGGGCCGTCATCAGCACATGAATTCCGTGCACCACGGGCTGCCCGGTCAGCAGCCTTCTTGCCGCAACCGGATCGACGTGCATGGGGTTCCTGTCGCACGACAGCGATGCGAAGATCTGCTGATCCTGCATGCCGAATTGCTTGCTGCCAATCTCGTGGCCTTGAACGTTGCCGGGCAGGGGTGTCATGGTGCGAAGCCGATGTTGATGGATTGGGTTGCGGCTACAGATCTGGCGCCCACCTCGCATGGCTGGACGTCTTCAGGCTGATGCGGTATACGCCCGTTCGCGCCGTGATGTAGAGCGTGGAACGGGCATCGCCGCCGAATGCCAGATTGGACGGAACCTCCGGAGTCAGTATCTTCCCGATCAGCCGCCCGTCCGGGGCCAGGACCCAGACACCGTCGGGGCCAGCACTGTAGACGTTGCCGCGATCATCGACCTTGATGCCGTCGGGGCCCTCATGACTCCCAGCCAGGTTGATCTCCGCAAACAGTCGAGAGTCCCCGAGCGAGCCGTCGGGCTTCACGTCGAATACGCGGATCTGGTTGGCACCGGAGTCGACGACATAGAGTCGGGTCTCGTCGGGGGAGAACGCCAGCCCGTTCGGGAACGGCATGTTCCGCTCCAGTGCGGAGAACTGCCCATTGGGTGCAATGCGATAGACGCCGCTGAAGTCGAGTTCGCGGTCCTTGGCGTTCCAGATTCCGTACGGAGGATCGGTGAAATAGATGCTCCCGTCGCTCTTCACGACCAGGTCATTCGGGCTGTTGAGTCGCTTGCCGGAGAACCGCTCCGCAAGTGCCTCTAGCGTGCCATCCGCGTTGCGTCGCGAGACACGGCGATCATGCTCGCACGCAACCAGGCGCCCCTGCTTGTCCAGTGTGAGACCGTTTGACTTGCCGGAAGGCCAACGGAACACCCGCAAGGATCCGACGAGGGAGGCGGGCAGCCTTGTGCCACTTCGGCGCGCGCCCGGACCCGGAACCCACTCATAAATTGTGTCGGCCGGGATGTCGCTGAACAGCAGTGTTCCCTTCGGGCTCCACACCGGCCCTTCGGTAAACCTGAAGCCATGCGCGATCTTCTCGATCTTGGCGCCCGGGGCGACGATGTCCGACATCTCGTCGGCTCGCGCGCCCGCAGGACAGAACGCGACTGCGGTCATCAAGGACCAGAGGCCAAGGATTCTCATCGTCCGTCCCGGAGTACACGGCCGTTGCCGTTCTCGCGCCGACCGACCGCCGTCGCCCTGCACTGCGCCCACGACTGCTCACGAATGGAGGCTGCTAGAACTGCCAATAAAGAAACTCGCTCTTGCCTCCCAGCGTCAGGATCCCCGTGACCGCGATCGCGGACACCGCGAATGCCCAGGCGAGCGACGGTTTCCAAGCGAACGTGCGATCGAACCATTCCTTGCCGAGCGATGTGGCCTTGACGCCAATGGCGGGCTCGTAGCGCGAGGTGAACTGCATCGAGTTCGGCAAGGCCAACGCCACGACCAGCAGCGCGGCGACCCAGGCCAGGGACACATACAACTCGCGACCGGTTCCCGCACCAGTGGGAGTCACGACGTGCTGAAGCAGGGCGGTCAACGGCCCCAGGTGATCCAGAAGCTTCTGGGGCAGGGTGATGCCGTTCATGCCAACCATGCCTCTGAGCACGTCGCTGGCGGCCGCGCCGGTTGAAGAACGAAACAGCACCATCGAGGCGGCCACGCACACGAAGGTCATGAGCCAGCCGACCGGCTGCATGAAGCGTTCATAGCTAGCCTTGTTGGACCACAGATTCGGTCGGACCAGACGCCACGCGTGATTCATCGAGAGAAGGATGCCGTGCATCAGCCCCCACAGGATGAAGAGATAGCCTGCACCGTGCCAGAAACCCGACACCAGCATCGTGAGAATCGTCGGGCCGGCCAGCAGTTGCACAAAGGCGCTCCAACTCGTCTGGCGCCCCCCGAGCCCGGGTAGGCGCTTCTCGATCCGACGCCTGGTCAGCCAAAGCACCAAGGGGTTGAACAGATAGGCCGTCAGGAAGCGCGTCAGCGTCATGTGCCAACGCAACCAGAAGTCGACGATGTTGGAGGCCTTGAGCGGCGAGTTGAAGTTGGCGGGCAGCCGCACGCCGAAGCATCGGGCCAGCCCCAGAGCCATGTCGCTGTAGCCCGAGAAGTCGAAGTAGATCTGCAGCGTGAAGCCGATTGCTGCGATCCATGCGGGAAGAAGCGACACGCCACCCCCCGCTGCCGCTGCGTCATAGATCGGCGAAACATGCGCCGCGATGCCATCGGCCAGCACGACCTTCTTGAACAGGCCGATGACGAACAAAGTGAGTCCGACCGACACGTCCACCTTGTCGAAGCGACACGCCAGCTTCTCGAACTGCGGCATCACTTCGCGGTAATGGACGATCGGCCCGGCGATGAGCTGCGGGAAGAACAGGACGAACAGGAAGAAGTCTCGGAGCGTGAACGTCTCGATGCGCCCTGCATGAACGTCGATCAGGAACGCGATCTTCTGGAAGGTGATGAACGAGATGCCCAGCGGCAGGATGATCTGGGTCAGGACGAAATGGGTGCCCGCCAAGTCGTTCATGACGGTGCCGAAGAAGTTCGCGTACTTGAAATACCCCAGGAACGCGATGTTGAACGCGATCCCGAGCAGCAGTACGGCTCTCGCCAACGAAGCCTTCGTCTTGTCTGCGCGCAAATGTTCCAGCAAGCGCGCTGCGCCGAAATTGAGAAACACCGCGGGGGCGATGATCAGCACATTGAACGGTCTCCACCAGGCGTAGAAGACCAGGGAGGCAAGGATCAGCCACCCCAGCGCCCAGGTCCGGGATCTGAAGCCCAGCAGGAAGAAGCCCGCCAGCGTGGCCGGAAGGAAACCGAAGATGAACAGATAGGAGTTGAACAGCATGGGGCAGTTGCGCAGTCTTGCGTTGACTAACCGAGAAGCGCCAGCGTCTTCGCAACGATCTCGCCGACGGTGTCGAAGGACTCCACGTCGGCGACGCCAAAGCGGATGCCGAACTCCATCTCCGTGGCAACGATGAAGTTGACGTAGGCGAATGAATCCCAGTTGGGAACATCGCTTCTGCGCGTGTCCATGCCGAGAACGATCTCGTCGTTGGCAAGAAGGTCACGCAGGATTTGGGTCAGTTTGAGCAAGACCTGTTCTTGGTTCACGTTATGCAGCCTTCCGCTCGAGGAAAGTCCGACGAGCAATGTATTCGTTGACTTGGAGATCCCAGTGGCTCGTGCCTTCCGTCGCGGCTGGCCGATCCACCCGCTTGAAGCCGAGGCTTTCGTACAGCCCGGCCACGACGCCATTTTTCTCGCTGGGAATGTAGGTGGCGCGAATCGCCCGAACGCCGCTGCGCAGTGCCGCTTCGACGGCGATGTTCATGGCCTCGAACTCCAGCTGACGGCCGAAGACGCGGCAGCTCATCACCCAAAGATCAATCTCGAGCACGGCAGGATCGTCTGCGGTGGGACGCAAGACCATTGCGCTGATCAGCCCGTTGTCGCCAAAGCGGTCGGCAAGTCGAAACTGCAGCGTGATGGTTCCCGGAAGGTTTGCGATCTCGGTGAGTTCGCCGACCGAACAGCGCCGGGTGGTCGGATTGAAC
>Ga0268298_10002100_pt1 | contig 22292 bp, 20 predicted proteins | sample WWTPWeurt_MetaG_FD_194462 | JGI IMG/M metagenome (GOLD analysis project Ga0268298, IMG submission 194462) | Activated sludge microbial communities from WWTP in Nijmegen, Gelderland, Netherland - WWTP Weurt | ecosystem: Engineered > WWTP > Aerobic digester > Activated sludge | place... | reverse complement strand
CAAAACGCCGTTGGTGTCGATCACCGGGTTCGCGCCTCTCCTCTTGCAAGACAAGACCCTCACCGAGACCCAGCGGCGGGGGTTGACCGCCATCCGCGACCAGGGCCACCGCTTGTGGCAACTGGTGGAGCGGTTATTGAATTTCGCGACGGTGGAATCGGAGACCTTGGTCATGGCCCCGCAACGCCTGTCGGTCGCGGAGGCCCTGGATCAATTGCAAAAAGAGACCCAGGCGGATCTCGCGCGCCGCGGCGCCCGCGTCGTTTTGGGGAATTCGCTGGCCGATCTGCCGCCGGTCCACGCCGACCCGGCGCTGTTCGCCGACGCCCTTCGAAACCTTTGGGAAAACGCGGCCAAGTTCGACCACCGTCCCGAAAAAGAGATTCACGTGTCGGGCCGCGTCGAAGCCGCCAGCGTCCTCATCGCCGTGGAGGACGGCGGCGCGGGGATTCCCCCGGAGGAAATTCCCCGCCTGTTTAAAAAGTTTTACCAGATCGAGGAAAACTTCACCGGGCAGGTGGAAGGCGCCGGCCTCGGTTTGGCGCTCGTCAAACGTGTTGTCGAGGCGCACGGGGGCGGCGTCGGCGTTTCCTCGGTTTTGGGCCGCGGTTCGGTGTTCACCACCCGCTGGCCCCGGGCGGGGTGACCGTGCGGTTTCCCGTCGGCCTTGAATTGTTCGCGGAGGAAACGGAACGGCGTTTTCTCCGCTGGGAGGACGGCCGGCTGGAGGAATTTTCCCACGCCGCCGGCGGGGGGCTCGGTCTGCGGCGCCTCGCGTCGCCCGTGGGCTTCGCCCACGTTGACGTTCGTCGTCCGCTGGGGGGGGCGTTCTCCGGGTCGGAGTCGACGGCGTTGGCTGGGGCCGTGCGCGCTCTTTACGAAGGACGACCCCCGCGGACGGCGCCCATCCGTTTTGCGCCGCCGCCGGGGCTGGCCCCTTTTCTGCCTTTTGAGACGGCGCGCCGTTGGCTCGCGGCGGCGGACCGGGCCGCCCGCCGGGACCGGCGCGTGCGGCAGGTGTCCCTTTCTCTGGGAGAAACCCATCGGCGCGTGGCCGGAAAATCGGTGGAAGGGCGCGGGTTCGCCGACGGCCGGCATTACGTGACTTTCGTGGTTCAAGTCACCGCTTCCGACGGATCCTTGACCCAGACGGGCACCGAGGTGGCCGCCGCCCAGGGCGGTTGGGACCGGCTCTCTGTTTTTGACCCGGCCGCGCTCGCCCTCCGGGCGGCCCGGCGCGCCCTCGCCAAACTCGCGGCGCCCACCGTCCGGGCCGGTGAGACAACCGTGGTTTTGGCGGCCGAAGCCGGGGGGACTTTCGTGCACGAGGCCGTGGGCCACGCCTTGGAGGCCGATGCCGTCTTGGAAGGCGGATCCCCGCATTTCGCGAAAAAAATGAACCGGCGCGTGGCGGATTCCCGCGTGACCGTGTTGGACGATCCCACGCGGCCCGGGCAACGCGGTTCCTTCGCCGTCGATGACGAGGGGACCCCGGCGCGGCGCACGGTGTTGATTGAAAACGGGATGCTGCGCGATTACCTCTTCGACCGCCGCACGGCCGCCCGCGCCGGTCGGCGCTCCAACGGGCACGGTCGGCGGGAATCCTTCGCCCATATGCCCATTCCCCGCATGTCGAACACCTTCATCGCCCCTGGACCGGACGACCCGCGGGAGATCCTTCGGTCGGTGAAGCGCGGGCTGTGGGTGACTCGCCTGGGGGGCGGGCAGGTCAACACCACCACGGGGGACTTTGTGTTTGAGGTTGAAGAAGGCCATTGGATCGAAAACGGCCAGCCAACGCATCCCGTTCGAGGCGCCAACCTGCTCGGGAACACGGCCGCGACCTTGGCCGCCATCGACCGGGTGGGGTCGGACCTCGGTTGGTCGGTGGGCACCTGCGGCAAGGACGGGCAGGACGCGCCCGTGTCCGACGGGTTGCCGACGCTTCGAATCCCCCGGGTGTTGGTGGGGGGGACGAACGCCCGATGAAAGCCAGCTACTCGCGCATCGGTTGTTACGGTTTTTGCCCCAAAAAGTACGACTACCGCTACGTCCAGGAGCGCCCCGCCCCCGTCAAACCGGAACTGGCCTTTGGCGTTTCGTTGCACAAGGCGCTGGAAGAAAACTTCCAACAAAAGCTGACCACCCGGCGGGATTTGTCGCCGTCGGAGGCGACGGCGTTTTTCCGGAAGATCCTCGACGAGCGTCTGGCGGCGGTGCCCGAGGAGTTCCTGCGCGGCGCGGCGGATTTCCATTATCTGCGCGCCCTGGGGGAGCATTTCCTCGAGCGATTTTTAATCGAACGCGCGCCCCCAATCCAACCGGCGCCGCGGGGGGTGGAGTGTTCCTTTCGGTTGCCCTTGCCCGGGGGCTACGAGATCACGGGGCAGTTCGACCTGTTGGACACCGACTGGGTCCTTCACGATTTCAAGACGTCGAACAAACCCTACGACCCCAAACGCGCCGACCGCACGCAGCTCGTGATCTACGCCTGGGCCTGCGAACAGATGTTTGGACGCCCGCCGTCCCGCCTGTGCTTCGACGTGTTCGTGAAAGGCGACGGCGCGGGCGGCGCGGCGGACGGCGCGGCCGGGCTTCAGGATCCGGTGTATTTTCCGGCGCCCGCCCCCGCCGAGATGGCCCAGGTGGCCCGCCGGTTGTCGGCGCTCCTGGACCGAATGAGCGCGGCCCGCGCGAAAGAGGATTTTCCACGATCGTTCGAGCCCTTGCGGTGCCACTGGTGCGAGTATCAAGAGACCTGCCGGGCCGAATGGGACGCCGAGGGGCGGCCGGCGCCGGTGCGGGTGTCTCTGGGAAGCTTGGCCTAAATCAGAGCCGTGGGCGCGGCGCCCGCAGGGGCGTGCGGCAGCGGTCGGAGAAAAAAGGCAACGGGGCGGTGATCTTGGGCAAGGCCGCCTCGGTGTAGTCCTCGGCGATTTTGATGATTTCCGGCGCGTGGTGGAATTCCAGCCAGGTGTAGGCCGACAGGTCCGGCGCGAGCACGACGTCGGCGGCGGCCGACGTCGTCTTGGCGATGCCGTATTGCATGGTGTACATGGTTTTGGCCATGACCTTGAAAATGTGCGGGCCGCTCAACGGGTTGAAGGCCGAGGGTTTTCGGGAGCTCCACCCCGGGAACCTTTTGATCGCCGGGCGGGTGGTGATGTTGAGCGAGATCGCCACGTCCGCCCCCATGGCCCGAACCACCGAAGTGGGAACCGGGTTCACCAGGCCCCCGTCGACCAGGTAGCGCCCTTTTAAAAAGAACGGCTCGAAAAAGAACGGCAACGACAGGGACGCTCGAACGGCCTCGGCCACGGGGCCGTGCCGCAGGATCCGCTCTTCCCCCGTGTTGATGTCGGTGGCGACGCAAGCGAAGGGCAGGGCCAACTCCCCGAACGTGACATCCCCCAAAATCGAACGCAAAAAGCGCAACACCGCGTTTCCGACCACCACCCCTTTCCACGGGAGGGCGAAATCCATCAGCGTCCACAGTTTGGCCTTGGTGATGCTGCGGGCGATGTCTTCCAGTTCGTCAACGCTTCGACCCGAGCAATAAAAGCTGCCGATCAAGGCCCCCATGGACGTGCCCGCGATCAAATCGGGGAAAATCCCGTGTCGCTCCATGACCCGCAGAATCCCGATGGCCGAGTAGCCCAGGGCCGCCCCGGACCCGAGGGCCAGGCCGACGCGCAATCCGCCCAGGTGCCGCGCCAGGCGGTCGATCCCGCGCTGGGACACCTCGTGCCGCCGGTCCAGGAAAGGCACGCCCGTCGCCAGGGCGTTTCGGCCGAGGTTGGGGCCCCAGGGGATGTAGAACCGGCCCGGTCGATGGCGCCGGGGCGGCGATTCGCGCTGCAATTCCACCAAGTCCAGCCGCTGGGGCGGGACGGTTTTTTCCAACCAACGCCAAACGGGGGGCCCGGGTTCGGCGCCCTCCTCGCGGAGATAGGCGACCCGGTCCGCTTCCTCCACGAAAACCTCCGTGGCGCGCCCCGGTTTGTCCCCCAGGGGGACGATCACGTAGTCCCATTCCCGGCGCAGGGTTTCAAGAAGCGGATAGATCCCGCGGGCGAGGTCCCCGTCCAGGAGCGCGCGGGGAAGGCACAGGACGTCCATGCCCGAAGGGTGCCCGGCGATCCAGGGACGCAGGGTGTCGAGCGACTGAAAATCCTGGGCTTCGGGATTTCTTTCGGCCGAGGGGCACGGCAGCCGGAGAAGTTTTTTGTAAGAGGGCCCGCCGTCTCCCGGCAAATCGACGAGGAGCAGTTTCCGGCGCGTCTGGGTCATGAGGGACACCGCGAGGTTGATCACGAACACCGCCTGTTCCTCGAAGGAAGGAGCCGCCACCAGGGTGAACACTTTGGCCGGGGTCGGTGCCGCCGGGGGACGGATCGCTTGGGCCAACCGACCCGATAAGAACCGGGTCACGGCCAGGGCGAGGGTGGGCGTTTGCCGCAGGGCCGCGTTGAAATCTTCTGATCGAAGGCTTAACAGCCGGGTGGGTTGGACGGCCACCGCGGTCGCCGGTCGAATTTCCGATGTCAACAGGGCCGTTTCACCGAGGGAGTCTCCCCGACGGCCCAAAATGGCGAGCACGCGCTCGCGGCCTTCCTGGGTTTGCACGAGGTGGAGTTGCCCGCTCAGGAGGACATAGAGGGCGTCGCCCGCGTCCCCTTGGTGGAAAAGCGTTTCGTTGGGTTGAAGCGTGACTTCCTGGAAGTTCTGTCGCAGGAGGACCATCTCGTCTTCCCGGAATTGAGAGAAGAAAGGCACTTTTTGAAGGATGGAAAAATCCGCGTTGTCCATGGACGGGGCCTCCTCTTAAGTGAACGCCCGTGGGGGGGCTTTGTCAAGGCCTTATTTCCGACGTGGACAAGCCCTTGGAAAACAACTAAAATCAGCCTTCAGCAATCCAAAGGAGTTCCCGGTGCGCACCTCCCTCATCGCGCGTGTTTTGATGCTTATGGCCCTGTCGGCGGCGGCCTCCGCCGCGGAGATCCCCTTTAAGCGGGGGCAGGACCCAGAGGGAACGCGCGTGGGGTTCGTGGACATGCAGCGGATTTACCGGGAATACCCCGAAACCCAAAAAGCGCGGGCGGAATACAACCGCGAATTGGCCCGCTACAAGGCGGATTTGGCCGAAAAAGAGCGCGCGCTCGAAGACTTGAAAAACCGGCCGGTTCCGATTCCCTCGTCGTCCACGGACACCGCGACGGCCCCGACGCTTCCCCCCGTGGACGCGAGCGCCGCCGACCTGTCGCGCGCCCAATCCGATTTGGAAGCCGCTCGCGCGGCCGCGGCGAACGCCCTGCGGGAATTTGAAAACAAGCAATCGGCCCGCATCCTGGGCCAATTGCACAAGGCCCTGGTGGACGTGGCCACCGAACGCGGGGTGGCGGTGGTGGTGGACAAGGCGTCCATTCTGTACGGCGAGAACGCGGTGGATTTGACGGAGGCCCTGCACCGGAAAGTGCGCGGCTTGCCGGATCCCCGGGACTAAGGAAAGAACGTGCGTTTGACCGTGTTCGAAATCGCGTCGTTGGTGGGCGGGACCGTCCGGGGCGACGGCGCCGTGGTGATTGAAGGAGCGGCCGGCCTGGCCGAGGCGACGCCCCGCGATCTGTCGTTTTTATCGAACCCGAAGTACAAAGCCCAGCTGCAATCGACCCGCGCCGGCGCCCTGCTGGTCGCGGCCGACGTCGACACGGGCGCGCGGCCAGCCGTGGTCGTGAAAACCCCCTCGGACGCCTGGGCCGCCGTGCTTGAAATTTTGGACAAGGAGCGCACCCGGCGGCCTTCCGGCGTTCACCCGACGGCGGTGATCGCGCCCGGCGCCAAACTCGGGGCCAACGTCACGGTGGGCGCCCACACCGTCATCGAGGACGGCGCCTCGGTGGGGGACAACACGATCCTTTACCCCCGGGTGTACGTCGGTTTTGGCACCGCGGTGGGCGCGGATTGCTTGATTTACCCCGGTGTCACGATCCGGGAACGCACGACCGTGGGGAACCGGGTGATCCTCCAGCCCGGGGTGGTGGTGGGGGGCGACGGCTTCGGTTTTTCCTTCGGGGCGGGGAGTCACCGAAAAATCCCCCAAGTGGGGACGGTGGTGATCGAGGACGACGTGGAGATTCAAGCCAACAGCACCATTGACCGGGCCGCCGTGGGGGTCACGCGCATCGGCCGCGGCACCAAGATCGACAATTTGGTCCAAATCGCCCACGGCGCCGAGATCGGCGCGCATTGCCTGGTCGTGGCTTTAACGGGTGTGGCCGGATCGACCAAATTGGGGAATTACGTGACGTTGGCGGCGCAGGTCGGCGTGGCCGGGCACCTCAAGATCGGCGACCAGACCATCGTCGCCGCCCAATCCGGCGTGTCCCACGATTTGCCGCCCAAAAGCGTCGTGTTCGGCACCCCGGCTCAACCGATCAAAGACGAGATGAAATGCCACGCGGCCCTTCGCCAGTTGCCGAAACTGATGGAAGAATTTCGCGCCTTGAAAAAGAAAATGGGATGGGGATCATGAAAATCGTCACCACGGGAGAACCGCAACGCACCTTGGCCCGCGAGGCCGTTTACAAAGGGATCGGGCTTCACACGGGGAACAAGTGCCAATTGGTGTTTAAACCCGCCCCGGCCCACCACGGGGTGGTGTTCGTGCGGTCGGACCTGCCGGGGCAGCCCCGGTTGCCCGCCCATCATTCCATCGTCTCGAGCGTCATTCGCGGAACCACCCTCAGTTTGGCGGGAGAGAAAAACCACGAGGCCCGCGTCCACACGGTCGAACACGTGTTGTCGGCCTTGTCCGGTTTGGGCATCGACAACATGATCATCGAGGCGAACGCCAACGAGCCGCCGGTGGCCGACGGCAGCGCCATGCCTTTCTTGGAGGTCTTGGAAAACGCGGGAATCACGGAACTGGGCGAGCCGCGGAAATTTTTCCAGCCCGACCCCTTGGAATATCGTGCCGGGGAAACCTATTACGAAGTGCAGCCGGCCGACGCGTTGACGCTGGAGACCGTTATTTCCTTCAAGCACCCTTTCATCGGCGAACAAAAAATAGAATTCACTTTGAAGCCGGGGTCGTTCCACGCCGATATCTCCCGGGCGCGCACGTTCTGTTTCGACTACGAAGTGGAGGCGCTGAAACGGCAGGGGCTCGCCCGCGGCGGTTCCCTCGACAACGCCGTGGTGGTCGGCATGGATCGCGTCCACAACAAAGAGAAGACCCTCCGTTACCCCGACGAATTCGTCCGCCACAAGACCCTGGACCTGTTGGGCGATTTGTTTTTGCTCGGCATGCCCCTCCTGGCGCGCATCAAAGCCTACCGCGTCGGCCACGGGCACAACGTCAATTTGGTGAAACAGTTGGCCGCGCAGATGACGGGCGACGCCGCTCCGTCACCGTCGCCGGTGACCACAAACTATTAACCCTGGAGGCCCCATGCCCGACACCCCCCGCACGCTCAACGCCGTCGATATTTTGAACGCCATTCCCCACCGCTACCCCATTTTGATGGTCGACAAAGCCACCATCGTGGAGGACGACAAAAAAATCACCGGCTATAAATCCGTCTCGGGCAACGAGCCGTTTTTTCAGGGGCACTTCCCCGGGCGGCCCATCATGCCGGGCGTGTTGATCGTCGAGGCCATGGCCCAGACCGCGTGCGTCCTGTTCCTCTCCAAGCCCGACGCGAAGGACAAACTGGCTTTCTTTATGGGCATCGACAAGGTGAAGTTCCGCAAACCCGTCGTGCCGGGCGACCAATTGGAATTGCGCGTGGAAATCCTCCGCCCCGGCCGTATGGGCAAAGCCAAGGGCGAGGCCTACGTCGCGGGGGACCTGGTGACCGAGGCGGAGTTTATGTTCGCCATCGTGGACCGGCAGGAAACCAAAAAGTGAGCGCCGAGACCCGCGTCCACCCGACGGCGATCGTCCACCCCACCTCCCGCTTGGGCGTGGGCGTCGAGATCGGCCCCTACGCCGTCATCGGGCCCGAGGTCCAGTTGGGAGACCGGGCGTGGGTCGGCCCCCACGCCGTCGTTGAATACGCGGACGTCGGGGCCGAATGCCGCCTGCACCCCCACGCGTTCGTGGGGACCGAACCGCAGGATTTGAAATTCAAGGGGGAGAAGACCCGCGTCCGCGTCGGGGCGCGCACCCACGTCCGCGAGTGCGTGACGATCCACCGCGGCACCGCCGCGGCGGGGGAAACCGTGGTGGGATCCAACTGCCTGCTTATGGCCTACACCCACGTGGCCCACGACTGCGTCCTGGCGGACAACGTGATCATGGCCAACGTGGCGACCCTGGCCGGGCACGTCGAGGTGGGCCTGGGCGCCTTCATCGGCGGACTCTCCGCCGTCCATCAATTTGTCCGCATCGGCGCCGGCGCCATGATCGGGGGCGGGGCCATGGTGGCGGCCGATGTGGCGCCCTTTTGTCTGGTGCAGGGGGATCGGGCCAAAACCGCCGGTTTGAACGTCGTCGGGTTGCGCCGCCGGGGCACGTCCCGCGAAAATTTGGCGGCCCTCAAGGCGGCCTATCGCACGGTGTTCTCCCAGGGATTGCCGCTTCAGGAAGCCGTCGCGGAGATCGCCCGGTCCCCGCGTCCACCGGAGGTGGAGCTCTTCCTCGATTTCGTCCGGAAAACCGGATCCCGCGGACTCTGCCGCCCGGCGGCCAAGCCCGCCGCGGGGGCCGACACCGAGCCGGACGAGGACTAACCCCCACCCCATGAACGCCCTGGGCTTGATCGCGGGGAACGGACGGTTCCCGTTTCTCCTAGCGGAGGAGGCCCGCCGCCAGGGGCGGCCCGTGGTGGCCGCCGCCATCGAGGGCGAAACCGACCCGGCGTTGGCCGAGCGCGTGGATCGCCTGGAATGGTTTAAGCTCGGGCAGATCAAGCGCACCATTCGGTTTTTCAAAGAGGCCGAAGCGACCGACGCCGTCATGGCCGGACAGGTCAAGCACGCGAGCATTTTCGATCTTCGGCACCTGGACGCCGCCGCCGTGAAAATATTGGCCACCCTCCCCGACAAAAAGACAGACACGATTCTGCGCGCCGTGGCCGACCTTTTCGCCCAGGAGGGGATTCGGTTTATGTCGTCGGTGGCCTATCTGGGGGACGCGCTCGCCCCGGCGGGAACCATCACCAAGATCCGTCCCACCGGCGACCAGAAGCGCGACATCGCTTTCGGGTTTAAGACCGCCAAGGCGATCGCGGGTCTCGATCTGGGTCAGACGGTTTGCGTCAAGGACCAGGCCGTTCTGGCCATCGAAGCCATCGAGGGCACCGACGCCTGTATTCGGCGCGCGGGCGAACACCAACCCGGGGCGGTGGTGGTGAAAGTGGCCAAGCCCCGTCAAGACCTGCGCTTCGACGTGCCGGTGGTGGGGCGGCGGACTCTGGAATCCCTGATAGCGGCCAAGGCCGCCGTGTTGGCCGTGGAAGCGGGGAAAACACTTTTCTTCGATCGGGACGAATTTATCCAAGGCGCCGACGCGGCGGGCGTGGTGGTCGTGGGGGTGGCGGAATGAGGTTGTTTGGCCGCCCCGCGCCCCTTCCGGAGTCTCCCGTTCCCGAGGCCGATCGCGTTCCTATCGGGGTGGTGGGCGTCGGGCAAATGGGGCGGCATCACGCCCGGATTTTGTCGACGCTTCCGCCGGCGCGCCTGGTGGGGATCGCCGACCCGGACCTGCCGCGCGCGGGCGCCCTCGCGGCGCAGCACGGCACGCGGGCGTTCGCCTCCGCCGCTCAATTCCCGCCGGAAACCCGCGCCGTCGTGATCGCGGCCCCCACGCCGGTCCACCACACGCTGGCCCGGGAGTTTTTGGAGCGGGGATGGCATTGTTTCGTTGAAAAGCCCCTCACGGAACGGGTGGAGGACGCCGAAGAGATCATCGCTCTGGCGCGTTCGAAGAATTTGGTTCTGCAGGTCGGGCACATCGAACGGTTCAACCCGGCCGTGATGGAAATGGCGCGCCAGGCCAAGGATCCGCTGTTTATCGAAGCTTCCCGCCTGGGTCCCTACGACCCGCGGGTCGCTCAAGTGAGCGTGGTGCTGGATCTCATGATCCACGATATCGACATCGTGTTGGCTCTGGCGCAAGACAAAGTGATCCGTCTGGACGCCGTGGGCGGCCGCGTGTTGTCGGGCCAGGAGGACATCGTCAAGGCCACCCTCTTTTTCTCCCGGGGCTGCCGGGCGGACCTCGTGGCCAGCCGCGTGAGCGTCAAAAAATTCCGCAAGATCCGGGTGTTCCAAAAAGACGCCTACATGTCGCTCGACTATTCGGATCGAAGCCTCAAGATCCACCGCAAGCGCCGCCCTGAGGTGAAGAGCCTTCTGGACATCGTGATCCAGCGGCCCCGGTTGGACAAAAAAGATCCGCTGGAAACGGAGTTGCGCCACTTTCTCCAGTGCGTGCGGGAAGGGAAACCGCCGCTGGTGGGCGGACAGCACGGGCGCGACGCCTTGGAACTCGCCCTGGAGATTCGGCGCGAAATGCGGTTGCACACGCTGTGAGCGCGTTTTTTTTCGTGGCGGGGGACCCGTCGGGCGACGAACGCGCGGCCGAGGTGGCGCGGGCGCTCAAGGCCCGCGCGCCGGAGAGCCGCATCGTGGCCTTGGGGGGGGCCTCCCTGCGGTCCGTGGCGGATCGGTTCCTTTATGATTTGGTGGGGGAAAGCGTGATGGGTTTTTGGGAGCCTCTCAAGAAAGTGCCCCGATTTTTGCGGATTCTCAACACGGTGGTCCGACCGGCCCTCCGGGAGGAACCCGCCGTGGTGGTGCCCACCGACTTTTACGGGTTCAACCGCCACGTGGCCGCGGCCGCCAAGGCGGAAGGCCGTCGCGTGGTCTACTACGTGAGCCCGCAAGTGTGGGCGAGCCGCCCCGGGCGGATCGACGTTTTGAAAAAGGTGGTGGACCGGATGCTGGTGATCTTCCCCTTCGAGGAGGCCTTGTACCGCGCGCGGGGCGTGCCCGTGACGTTTGTGGGGCACCCGTTGGTCGACGCGTTGCCCGAGGTCGACCCCGAGGCCCCGCTCAAGGTCGATCCGACGGTGGGGTTGTTGCCGGGCAGCCGGCCGGGCGAGGTGCGCCGGCTTTTGCCCGTGATGCTGGAGGCGGCCGAACGGCTGACGGCCCGCCGGCCCGGCCTTCGGTTCGTCCTCTTCGCGGCGGCCAATTTGCCCAACACCTTTTACGACGATCTTTTGGCCGCTGCCCCCCGCCGGAATGTCTTCCTGGAAGTGGTCCGCGACGAAGCCCACCGCTGGCGGCGGGGCCTCGACGCGGCCTTGGCCTGTTCGGGCACGGCGACGCTCGAGAACGCGCTGTTGGGCATCCCCACCGTGGTCGCCTACAAAACGTCTTGGCCGACTTACTTCTTGGCGCGGATGATCATCCGCGTCGGGCACATCGCCATGCCGAATATTTTGGTCGGGCGGGAAGTCATGCCCGAGCGGATTCAAGGGAACGCCACCGCGGCCGGGCTCGCCGAGGCCCTCGCGCCCTATCTGGACGAGCCGGCCCGTCGCCGCGCTTCCCGTCGAGAATTGATGGACGTGCGGGGTCTTTTGGGGGGTGGGGGCGCCGCGGCGCGGGCCGCCGAGGCGCTTCGGGAGGTCGCGGCGTGAGTGGCATCAACGACGCGCCCCTGGGCCGCCGCCCCTTGGACGACAAGTCCCGGCGTTCGGCCTCGCCGTGGGAGGTGACCCGACGGTTGCTTCCCTATTTCCGTCCCCACCGGGCCCGACTCTTTCTGGCGTTGGTGGCCATGGCGATGGTGGCGGGGCTCACGGCGGGATCCATGTGGATCCTCAAAAAAGTGATCGACGAGGCGCTCATGGCTGGGGAATTGTCCACCCTGGCGAACGTGGTGGTTCTCGTGGTCGTACTCTATTTCGCCAAGGCCGTGCTCTCCTACGTGCACGATTACGTGACGGCCTTCATCGGCCAGTCCATCGTCAAACACATTCGGAACGAAGCCTACGCCAACATCCACACGCTGTCCCTGGATTTCTACACGGGCACCGACTCCGCGCGGGTCATTGCGAGGCTCACCAACGACGGCCAATTGCTCCAGAACGCGCTCACCAAAACGCCCATCATGATCGTCCGCGACGGGTTGACGGTGATCGCGCTGACCGGGTTCCTGTTTTATCTCCATTGGAAATTCGCCCTCGTGTCGTTCACGTTGCTGCCGTTATCGGGGTATTTGATCGCGCGGTTCGGGAAAAGTTTGCGGAAGTCCGCCAAACAAGGCCAAGCGAAAATGGCCGATCTCTACACGATGATCCAGGAAACCATCAGCGGCGCGCCGGTGGTGAAGGCGTTCCAGCGGGAAGATTATGAAAAGGAGCGCTTCGCCCGGGAAAACGAAGCGTACTTCCGCATTTACATGAAGAACGCGCGGGTGGAATCCCTCTCCAGCCCGGTGATGGAGTTCATCGGCGCCATCGGCATGGGCATCATCCTGTGGTTCGGCGGCAAGGACGTGGTGGCCGGGGTGTGGACCACGGGGGCGTTCTTCGCTTTTGTGGGCAGCGCGCTTTCTCTTTTTCAACCCATCAAGAACTTTTCCCGATCCAACTCGACGATCCAGCTCGCCCTGGCCGGGGCCGAGCGCATTTTCGAGGTGACGGACGCCCGCCCCACGGTGCGCGAGGCCCCCGGGGCCCGGGCGTTGGCGCCCTTCGCCGATCGCATCGAGTTCGACCGCGTTTCCTTCGCCTATCGCTCCGACCAGCCGGTGCTGAAAGACGTTTCCTTGACCGTGCGGCGCGGCGAGATCGTGGCCCTGGTCGGGCCTTCGGGGTCCGGAAAAACCACCCTGTCCGCCTTGTTGCTCCGCTTTTATGATCCCACGGGCGGGGCGATTCGATTGGACGGCGTCGACCTGCGCGAGGCGACGTTCCTCGGTTTGCGCCGTCAAATCGGGTTGGTCACCCAGGAGACGTTGCTTTTCAACGACACGATCCGGGCCAACATCGCCTACGCCCGGGCCGACGCCACGGAAGAGGACATCGTGGCCGCGGCCCAGGCGGCCAACGCCTGGGAGTTCATCCAGGACAAGCCCGAGGGGTTGGACACCCTCATCGGCGAGCGGGGACTGCTCCTCTCCGGCGGCCAAAAGCAGCGGTTGGCCCTCGCGCGGGCGATCCTTAAAAACCCGCCCATTCTGGTGTTGGACGAAGCCACGAGCGCGCTGGACGCCCAATCAGAAAAATTGGTTCAGGAAGCGGTGGAGCGGCTCATGAGGAACCGCACGGTGTTCGTGATCGCCCATCGGCTCGCCACCGTGAAGAACGCCAGCCGCATCGTGGTCATGGAACACGGCCGCATCGCGGAGATGGGCAATCACGCCGAGCTTTTGGCCAAGGACGGTATTTACAAACGTCTGTACGAGCTCCAGATCTTGGAGAAATAATGGGCCCTCTGCTTTACGCCATCGCCGCGGTCATCGCCACCTGGCTGGGGGGCGTGGTGATTCTCCGTCGCAAGCAATGGGCCGAGCGCAACTTGTGGCGCGTGCTGGCGTTCGGGAGCGGCCTGCTGCTGGCCATGACGTTTTTGCACCTGCTGCCCGAAGCCTGGGCATTAAACCCCCGCTGGGCGGGCGGGGCCGTCGTGGCCGCCCTGGTGCTTCTTTTTGTCGTCGAATCCTTCACGGTCGTGCACGCCTGCGGCGAGGTCACCGAACACTGCCACGTCCACCGGGTCGGCTACGGGGCGATGGTGGCGCTTTTCGTCCACAGTCTGGCCGACGGGTTGGCCATCGCGTTTTCGTTCCTCTCCTCGCAGCCCTTGGGCATCGCGGTGGCCTCGGCGGTCACCGTGCACAAATTTTCGGACGGCATGACCCTCTCCTCCTTGTTTTTGGGCGCGGGGCACCCCCGGGCCCGCGCGCGCTTGCTGGTCGGGGTGTTGGCCCTGGCCACCCCCCTGGGCGTGGCCTTGGGCACGTTGGGCGGAAGCGGGTTGGGCGGCGCGACGCTCGCGGTTCTGTTGGGATTCGCCGGGGGCGGGTTCCTCTACGTCAGCATGGCGGACGTGTTGCCGCGCATCCACCGCAGCCGCGACCCCTGGTGCTGGGCTCTGCTGGTGGCGGGGGTCGCCGTGACGTTGGTGTTGCCCCACCCGTGAAGATCACGGTAAACGGTGAAGTCCGCGACGTGGCTTCCGGCGCCACCGTGGCGGACCTGGTCCGGATCCTCGGCCTGTCGACGGGGCGGGTGGCGGCCGAAGTCAACGGCGACATCGTGCGCCGCGCCGACCACGCGGCGGCCGTTCTGCGCGCGGGGGATGTGGTCGAGCTCGTCCAAATGATCGGCGGGGGGTGAGCGTGCCGGATTTTGAATGCCCCTTCTGCGGCGGTCGCGAGGGGCGCGTGGTGGTTCCGGCTTCCCGCACCCCCTCCCGCCTTTCTGTCGTGCGCTGCGCGGGGTGCGATTTGATTTGCGCCCATCCCCGGCCCTCCTCCCTTCACCTCGAAAGCCGGTACACCGCCGACTATTTTCGAACCCCGACCCCGAACGACGGGGGATATGAAGATTACCGGGGGGACGAGCCCCTGATCCGCAAAACATTTCTTCGGCGACTGCCTCTTTTTCAATCCCTCTCTTCCGCGTCCTCCGAAAAGAAGGCGCTGCTGGACGTGGGGTGCGCCACGGGGATCTTTTTGGACCTCATGGCGCGCCGCGGGTGGGACGTCCATGGCGTCGACGTGTCGGAGTACGCGGCGGCGGCGGCCCGGGGGCGGGGTGTTTCCATTCTCGGCCGTCGGCTGGACGATGTGGAGGGGTCTCGCCCGCGTTTTGATGTCATCACGCTGTGGGACGTGATTGAGCATCTGGAAAACCCGTTGGCCGCCTTGGCCCGGTGTTACGCGCTCTTGCGTCCGGGAGGGCGTCTCGTCCTAACGACGCCCGACGCCTCCTCCGGGCTGGCGCGCTTGTTGGGGCGTCGATGGCTCGGTTTTCGGCCCGTGGGGGAACATGTTTTTTTCTTTGGAAAAAAAACGATCCGGGCGCATGTCGAAAAAGTCGGATTCCGGGTTCTTCGGGTTGCGCCCGTGGGGAAATATTTCAATCTCGAGCGATTATTGACGCGCCTGTGCTACTACACGCGGCTGTTTCGATTCTTTGAGCGGTTGGCCCGCCGGCTTCCGCAGGGGGCGGCCTTCTATGTGAATTCCCGGGACACGCTGTGTCTGGTGGCCGAGAAACCGTGAAGAACCGGACGCGCGCCGCGCTGTGGATCGCGCTGGGCGTGGCGGTGTTCGCCGGTTTGTCGGCCCGGTATCTCCACCATCGTTACGTCGGTTATTACAACGACGATGCGTATAACATCATGGCGGCCAAAGCCATTTCCCAGGGCCATTACCGGTCGTTGAGCGACCCGGGCCGGGAGCCCATCCGGTCCTTGTTGCCGGGCTACCCGATTTTCCTGTCCGCGTTCGTGGCCCTGGTCGACCCCCGCTGGGAGGCGTTGTCGTGGGTCTCCCTGTTTGTGTTCGTTTTAACGGTGGCCATGCTCTGGCGGCTTCTGGATGGGTGGGTGGATCCATCGGCGCGGGACGCGATTGCCCTTCTCTGGGCCACCCACCCTTATGGATGGATCAACAGCGGCGCGGTGATGGCGGATCCGTTTTTCCTTGCCGTGACGCTGGCTTTTTTCCTTCTGGCGCGTCGCGCGCTGGAGGGAGACTCCCCCACCCTCTTCCAAGGGATCGGCATGTTCGTTTTGGCCCTGTTCGCGGTCGCGACGCGGCCCCACGGCCTTCTTCTTTGGGGAACGCTGGGTCTCGTGACGGCGATGCTTCGGCGAAAAGGCGGTCTGGCCCTTTGGGGGGGAATGACCGCGGCGGGGATCGTTTTCCTGGCGTGGGGGTTGGGACGTTCGCCGGCCGCGGGGCACACCGCGCTTTTCGTCGAGAGTCTCTCCCGGCTGGGGGGGGGCGCCTCCCACGTTATCCATTCCCTCGCTCGTTTCGCGGCGACATTGTTGGGCGCGTGCGTTGTCCCGTCCCTGGAGGTTCGCGGCCCGGTTCGCCCTTGGGTGTGGGTCGTGGCGATCCCGGTGGCCGGTCTTGTCGGACGGGGGGTGCATCGCCGCTTGTCGGAGGGGCCGGTGGGCGGCCGGCGTTTGGCTTTTGCGGTGGCTGTTTTCGGTTTGGGGGTTTGCCTTCTCCAGGGTTTGTGGGCCACGGTCGATTTCCGTTATTTCCTTCCCGTTTTGCCCTGGGTGTTGTTTTTTATGGTGGAAGGCGCCCGCGGTCTCCGTTTCCCGGGGGGAAAAGGATTTCTCCTGGGGGGGATGGTTCTTTGTTTGTCGGGGTACGCGGGCGCCCACGCCCGATGGTTAATGCGGGACGAGTCCTCCCCCGCCTATCGCCCGCCCCGAGCGACCTTTGAATGGGTTCGGCAAGGGAACGACGCGCCCTATTACTGCCTCGGCGGGGAATACCAATTTTGGCTCCACACCGGGCGACGGGCCCGGCCGGTGCCCGGTGGGGTGGGGGACGTGGACGAATTTAGGGCCCTCCTCGCCCGCGACAACGTTCGGCGTGTTTTCATCCGCGCGCTGGGGGGGAAAATGGCTTTTGCGGGCGACGATTCCTACGATCGTTTCCTCGCCTCGTTCCAGGCGATGTTGGAAGGGGCGCCCGCTCTGTTCGCGCGGGTGTACACCAACCCGGACGAGTGGACGCTGGTGTATGAAACGCGTTCTTCCCCCGGGTTTCTGTCGGCTTACGGTGAATACGAAGAGGCGGTTGTCGAGGCCCGCGGGGGGAACCTGGGGGAGGCCCGGAAGCGGGTCCACGCCGCGCTTCGGGCGGAGCCGAATTTTCCGGCGGCGGGACGATTGCTCGGCGTTCTTTCCTTGATGGACGGTCGGGAGAGCGCGACGGCGGGAAAGGCGTTGAACGACGCGATGGCTTTGGCGCCCCGCTCGGTTCCCACTCTGTTGACCCGCGCCCGTTGGTGCCGCCGGTTCGGCCGATCGTCGGAGGCGCGCGATCGGCTGGCGGACGCCCGGCGGCTGGCGGATGTCGATATTTTTGCGGCGCCCTACCGATCCGCTGTTCAGACGGAAATGGCGGAATTGGAAAGGGAAGAAAACTGATAAAATCCCCTTTCTTGCACCGGGAGGCATTGTGAGCGAACAAAAATCAGACACCGTTGTTATCGCCGGGCGGTCTTACGCGTCCCGTTTAATCGTGGGAACCGGGAAATACAAAACCCCCGAGATCATGGAGGCGGCCTTGCGGGCGTCGGGCGCCGAGATGGTGACGGTGGCCATTCGCCGCGTGAACCTGAACGATCGAGGGAACGACGCTTTTTGGACGCACATTCCCAAAGGCATGGTGGTTTTGCCCAACACCGCCGGTTGCTACAACACGGCCGACGCGGTGCGGGTCTCGCGGTTGGCGCGGGAGGTTTTGGACACGCCTCTGATCAAATTGGAAGTTTTGGGGGATCCCAAGACCCTTCTCCCCGACACGCACGCCTTGCTGGAAGCCACGAACGTCTTGGTCAAAGAGGGATTCCAGGTCCTGGCCTACACCAACGACGACCCGATCCTCGCCAAGCGGTTGGAGGAGGCGGGGGTCGCGGCGGTCATGCCTCTGGCCGCGCCCATCGGGTCGGGGCGCGGAATTCAAAACCCCATCAACATTCAGTTTATCCGGGAATCCGTGCGGTCGGTCCCCGTGATCGTGGACGCCGGCGTGGGCACCGCCTCGGACGCCGCCGTCGCCATGGAGTTGGGGGTCGACGGCGTCCTCATGAACACCGCCATCGCTGAAGCCGCCGACCCGGTCCGGATGGCCGAGGCCATGCGCTGGGGAGTGCACGCGGGGCGCGCCGCCTTTTTGGCCGGGCGCATGCCCCGGCGCGAATACGCGGCGCCCTCCTCCCCGTTGGTCGGCGTTGTGGGGTCTAAATGAGACGCCGTTTCGCCGCCGTCGCCCTGGCCGTGTTGACCGGGTCGGCCCTGATGGCCAAACCCCGCTCGGGGCTTTTGTCGTCGGACTTCTTGGCGAAACCGGTGGGGGCCCGCTACATCGGTTTGGGGTTGGCGGGCATCGGCCTTTCGGGCGCGCCCCAGGCGTATCTCTACAACCCGGCGGCGCTGCAAGACCTTTCCACGAGCGCCTTGGCCGTTGATTTTCAATTGGCCAATCAATCCAACCTGCCCACCGACGTCGTTCTCAACGGGTCCTCCCTTCGAGGGAAAAAGCTCACGTCGCTGGCGTTCGCCGGGCCTCAACGCGCGGTCTTTTTTCGACCGCTCACCTCGTTCGATCAGTTCACGGTCACGAACACCACCGACCCCGCCAACAATTTTCAACGCAGCCAGGCGCGCGTCAATCAGTTCGGCATCAGCGCGACGCAAAAGGCCGAAAAAGGCTATTCCTTGGGAATGAATTTGTCTTACCTCAACGCCCAGCGGGGCCTCGCCGTCGCGTCCACGGGAAACCCGCCGGACTTGAAAATCGGGAGCGGCAATGGCTTCGCTTTGGATCTGGGGTTTCGGGATCAGCGGGACTATGTTGTCTACGGTGTCTCGTTGATGAACCTTCCCGGCTTGATCTATTGGGATGATTTCAAGACCGACCAATTGCCGACGGTGGCGCGGGCGGGGTTCGGGTTTCAGCCCGCTCCCGCTTTCGCGTTTTACACCGATTACGAAAAACGTTATTACCCCGAATCCAAGGACGACCCCGACCTTTGGCATTTCGGCATGGAGTTGGCTTTCGCCCGGTGGTTGGTGTTGCGCGGGGGGTCCGAGAGTTCGGATTTCAACGACCGGGAGAAAACGAATTACGCCTGGGGTTTTTCCGTGTCGACGTCCCGCCAGCACACCCTGGATTTGGCCACCCGGGTCGTGCGCATCAACAAAGAGCCCGTCTACGAATATTATCTGACCGTGGTTTGGCCCCTGGCTGTCGACAAAAAATAAAAAACCCCCGCCGCGCGACGCGCGACGGGGGCGGGGAAAGAGCGCTTTAGGCGGCTTTTTTCACCTTGCCGGACCGCAGGCACGTGGTGCAAACGTATTGGCGTTTGGCCCCGGCGGCGGTTTTGACCTTCACCCGTTGAAGGTTGGGGGAAAAGCGGCGGTTCGTCTTGCGGTGCGAGTGGCTGATGGATTTGCCCATTCGAACGCCTTTATCGCACACGGTGCAACGGTAAGCCATAAAATCTCCTCGCGCGCGTGACCGCGCGTCCACGTCATTTATTTTTAAAATAGTACCACTTTGACGCCCGAATCGCAAACCCATCGACCGACCGGCCCCCTGACCCCGGAGACCCCCCTTCAATTCATGAAAGGGGTCGGTCCCGCGCGCGCCAAGGCCTTGGCCAAGCTGGGCCTCTCCACGGTGGGCGACCTGCTGTGGCACCTGCCGCGCGCGCACGAGGACCGGCGCCTGCGGGGGGCCGGGCTCTGGGGTCCGCCGGGCACGCCCGTGGCCCGCGCGGGAAGCGTTTCCCATTACGTGTCGACGTCGGCGGGGAAAAACCTTGTGGTCGGGCGGGCGGTCCTCGCCGGCGACGGCCCGCCGTTCGAGGCCCTGTGGTTCCGGCGGCGCAGTTACCGCTACGACGCCTTGTCCGCGCTGGAGAAAAAGTTGATTCCCGGAACCCGGGTCGCGGTGTACGGCCCTTGGCAGCGGGGCTCCCGCGGTCCGGAAATCCGGGTGGAGGATCAGGAGTTTCTCGTCGGCGGCCCGTCGCCCCACATGGACCGGTGGACGCCGGTGTACGATTTGACCGCCGGGGTGGACGGACGGCTGGTCCGCGCTCTGGCGTGGTCGGCGATGGCCGCCGTCGATCGGATGGAAGACCCGTTGCCCGACGCCCTGCGGCGGGCGTGGGGGTTTCCCGGTTTGGGCGACGCCTTGCGCGATTACCATTTTCCCTCGGACCCGGCGCGTCGGGACGCCGCGCGCCGCCGCCTCGCTTTCGACGAGTTTTTCTTGTTGGAACTGGCCCTCGCGCGCGCCCGGGACCGCCGTCGGCGCGGGCCCCCGGCGCCGACCTGCGCGGCCAATCGGTCCCTCCTGTCCCCCTTTCGCGCCCGGCTGGGGTTTGACTTCACGCCGGCACAAAAAAAAGTGATTCATGAAATTTTTGAGGACATGGCCCGGCCCGAGCCCATGAACCGGCTCCTCCTGGGCGACGTGGGCTCGGGCAAGACGGTGGTGGCCGTGGCCGCGCTGTTGCTGGCCGTGGAAAGCGGCCACCAAGCGGCGTTTCTGGCCCCGACGGAAATCCTGGCCGAGCAGCACGCTCTGGGTCTGACGCGTCTGCTGGAGGGCCTTCCGGTGCGCTGGGCGCTCCTGCGGGGAGGCGGCCCCGCGGCGCAGAAAAAAAAAGACAAGGCCGCCCTGGCGGCGGGGGACATCCAAATCGCCATCGGGACCCACGCCCTGCTGGAGGGCGATGTCGCTTTCAAAAACCTCGGCGCGGTTGTGATCGATGAGCAACACCGCTTCGGGGTGTCCCAGCGAGCGGCTCTGGGCGCCAAAGGTTCGGCCCCCCACACGCTCCTGATGACCGCCACCCCCATCCCCCGGACTCTCGCCATGACGGTGTACGGCGACCTGTCGGTCTCCACCATCGCGGGGCGTCCACCGGGGCGGGGGCCCGTGCGCACCTTCCGCGCGACGGAGGGGGAAGCCTGGGCCGCCGTGTCCCGGGCGGTGGCGGCGGGTCGCCAGGCCTATGTCGTTTTCCCGTTGATCGACGAATCGGAAAAATCGGATTTGCGCGCCGTGGCGGAAGGTTGGGAACGGCTCAAAGCGCTTTTCCCCGGACGCCCCGTCGGCCTGCTGCACGGGCGCATGAAATCCGAGGAGAAAGCCCGCGCCATGGCGGATTTCACTTCCGGTCGCGTGCCGATACTGGCGGCCACGCCGGTCATCGAGGTCGGCATCGACGTGCCAAACGCGACGGTGCTCGTGGTCCTTAACGCCGAACGCTTCGGCCTGGCCCAACTCCATCAATTGCGCGGCCGCGTGGGGCGCGGGGCGCACGCGTCGGAATGCCTTTTGGTGTCCCGAGCGGGGGGCGACGCCGCCGAGCGCTTGACGCTTCTTTGCCGCACGTCGGATGGCTTCGTTTTGGCCGAGGAAGACCTCAAGCGCCGGGGCCCGGGAGAAATGTTGGGCGAGGCCCAGCACGGCTTGCCGGACTTTCGCGCCGGCAACCTGGTGACGGACGGCCCGTTGATCGAGGACGCCCGGGCGCGCGCGACGGCGGTGCTCGCCGCGGATCCCCGCTTGGAGCTCCCGGACAACACGGTTTTGGCGGCCCATTTGCAGCGGCGGTTCGGCGCGCGGTGGCACCTGGGCCGGGTGGCCTGACGCCGTTGACAGACGCCCCCCGGGGATCTAGAATGCGGGCATGACATCGACGGGGCGGCGGGTGGTGTATCCGGGCAGTTTTGATCCGGTCACGAACGGGCACCTGGACATGGTGTGTCGCGCCTGCCAAATATTCGACCGGGTCACGGTGGCCGTGTCCGAGAACCGCGCCAAAAACCCGCTGTTTTCCATCGACGAACGCTTGGAAATGCTCAACATTGTCCTGGCCCCGGTCATCAAGAGCGGCCAGGTGGAGGTAGACACCTTCGACGGTTTGTTGGTGGACTACTGCCGCAAAAAGGGCGCCGTCGCCGTGGCGCGCGGATTACGCGCGCTGTCCGATTTCGAGTACGAGTTCCAAATGGCGTTGATGAATCGGCACTTGGCTCCGGAACTTGAAACCGTGTTCATGATGTCCGATGAAAAGTACACCTACCTGTCTTCCACCCTTCTCAAAGACGTGGTCCGTTTGGGCGGCGACGTCGCGCGGTTCGTGCCGGCCGCCATCGCCACGCGCATTCATCGGAAGTTGACCTCGGCGTGACCGCGCGGGCGGCATGAGCGAAACGCACCCGCGGGTCCTCCTGCCCCGCACCCAGGGGCGTTGTTCGGCGCGCCTCCAAGGTATTCGCGCCCGCGGTTTCGCCGCCGTTCCCCGCGTTCTGCTTCCCGAAGCGGAGGACGCCCGCGTGCTGTCGGCGGCGTCTTTCTTGGCGGCGCGCGGGTGGGCCCGCCCGATCTTGATCGGGGAGCCGGCCCGGGTGCGGGACGCGGCCGACCGATTCGGCGTGGCATTGACGGGCGTGGACGTTTGGAACGCGGCCGCGGCGGACCGCCGCGCGGCGGGCGCCCGGGCTCTTTTGGAAAAGCGCCGAGCCAAAGGATTAACGGACGAGCAGGCCGC
>Ga0268298_10002099_pt1 | contig 22293 bp, 21 predicted proteins | sample WWTPWeurt_MetaG_FD_194462 | JGI IMG/M metagenome (GOLD analysis project Ga0268298, IMG submission 194462) | Activated sludge microbial communities from WWTP in Nijmegen, Gelderland, Netherland - WWTP Weurt | ecosystem: Engineered > WWTP > Aerobic digester > Activated sludge | place... | reverse complement strand
TGCTCCCAAATTCAAATACACAGGCGAATTTCACGAGCATCTGGCGCCGGTCTGCCCCTGATCAATCTGCTTCTAAATGAGACTGTTTATAAACTAGATGGGCACGCTTGTCAGCAGCGTATTTCCCGCAGGAATTGTCCGCTTTTGGTCACGCGTCTGTAAGAAGATTTGCAGCGAAAAGTACTGCACTTCTAAAGTGCAATATGCCATCAGGCTGAAATCAACGGAACATAGTAAACCGCTTACAACCGAGTTGGAAGCATGGCGGTACAACCACGACCGAAATTGCTTCTTCCAGCCTGGGCTAACCGTTAAGCAGGGAGTCTTTCTTATGATGAGCAGAAATAACTGCCGCCTCCTCTTACTTAATCTTGCCTGCCTGACCTCATTGCAGTCAGCTGACGCTCAGAACGCGCAGTCTCTTGCTTATCTTGGCCCAAACAGCAGCCTCGGCAGTACCACACTCGATACCGAACGCAGCAAAGCGCAAAACCTCTATCAGAGCGGGCAATTCGCTCAAGCTCTCCTTCTTTATCACCAGATCTGCTCGGGGCGCTCCAACCCGCCTACAGCCCTCGACTTTTACTGGCTCGGCGAAAGTTACGCCCATACAGAGCAATACGACCATGCGGCAAAAGCATTCAGTGAAGCCATGAAGTTGGAGACCGGCAACGAAAAACTGCAGGTTCGCTATGCCGAATCACTGCTCTCCAGCCACAAACTCGAGCAAGCAGCAGAAGCCTGCAAAGCCGCATTGGGCGTGGTGAAAACTGAAGCAGCAAGACAGAAGCTATTGCTTCTCCTCAAAATATCCTCCAAGCCCGAGCCGGAAGCCGCCATGCAGCGCGGCAAGTTGAACGGTTTGTGGCAGCAAAAATCAATGGAGCGCTGACGAAGATGCGACAGGCAAGAACGAAAGCAAGCGCAAAGAAGCAAACAGAATTGAGCCGCGGTCGACGAGAAAGAGCTTCGGTGGCGGCGGAACTGCCCCTGGTGCTCTGGGTTCTTTTCATGGTAATTGGTTTTCCGCTCTTAAACTTAAGCGCCGCCTTTTTGAGGGTGACCTTCCTCTATGCAGGCATACACTTTGCTAGTTTCTCAGCCGCCAGAGCCAACACCTTCCTAACACCCGTTGACGGCAAACCTTCAGCGGTAGCGGAAGGCAATGCAAAATTGGCGCAAGTGAAAGCGGCCTTTTCTGGTCTCGATGTGCAAAACATCAAGACCGAAATTCTAGTCACCAATGTCAACACCCTTGCCACCACAAGCTCGGCGCTGCCCCTCAGCAAGCCTGCCGACCAAAGCGTCAACACCTATCAAATTCAAGTAACGGCAGACTGCCTGGGCGCGCCCCTTTTGCCAATCCCGACACCGGTGCCGATTGCCGGTGTTTCTAAGCCGATCGTCTTCACACTATCGGCCAGGCAGTACTGCGAGAACCCTCAGGGTCTAACCCTGTGACAGGTGCGCTCACTCAGATCGGAAACCGCCCACCTACATATTTGCTGAAAACAGAAGAGCCTCATCATGCCAAACTATTTGAAGACTACAAAGAAGACAAGCAAAGTCGAAAGCGCTAACACTGGTTCCAGGCTCGCACGTAAGGCTGATGGTCAGGGCATCCTCTCCCTCCTGATGTTATTCTCGCTCACACTCTTTCCCTTGATTGTAGTTCTCTCCTTTGAATTCAGCCGCCTTTATCTAGCCAAACAAGAGTTGCAAAATGCCTGCGACGCAGCCGCCCTCACAGGCTCGGCCACCCTGGCCAGCTCGGATAACGTTAATCCCACTCAAGCCCATCTTGACGCCATCGAGAGCGCCCTCAAAATCTTCAAGGCAAATACCAATCTCGGTTTGCCCCTGTCTAACTCCAGCGTCGTTTCATCGCCGGCAATGCTTGCCTGTAATATCGGCGAAGCAAAACTCTACTTCGAATTCCTCAACCCGGTAACTTCGGCGGTGGAGCCCATTTCCAGCCCCAATGGCAAGGTGGTGAAAATAAGCTCCTGCACCGGCGCGGAACTGGCCTTCGGCAAATTTCTCGGCATAAAATCATGGGGAGTCACCGCCGTCTCTACCAGTGCCGTACCCAAGCTAGATATCGTCGTGTGTTTTGACGTCTCCGGCTCCATGGATGACCAGACCCCGGTCACCTTTATAAAACGCAAATGGGACGACACCCTGGGCTCGGGCAAAATTGTCTATTCACCGGTGACCGGCGCCAACGGGCCCATGCAGGGCAAGATCTTCGACATCATCAAACCGGCCGCCACAGGCACCAGCCTCAATGCCACCTATCCGCAAATTCTGACCGAGTCTTACTGGAGCGCCAAGAGTTATTTCACCGAATATTTAGCCGCCTATTACGGCGTTGTCGGTCTGCGCTCCGGCGGTGCCTATCCGGAAGCAGGAGCGCCTCCGGGCAACTGCCCGCCCGGCAATGCCTTTACCTTTGACGGCTTCAAATCCTTCACCGATGTAGTGGTAAATATTGATGGCAATAAAACCTTCGGCGGCACTACATATGACGGCTACTATTTCCCCGACATCAATACCCTGGTGGAAGCAGCCCGGGGTAACCTCGAGTCGGACACCGTCTTCAAAAGCAGCAAAGCCAACACATCGGTTTCTGTCACACCCAGAGCCGGTTATCAAAAAGCCTATATGAATGCCGCGGCGCTACAGTTGAAACCCATGGCGGAAGCGAAGAGTGCGCTTCTGACCATGAATCAAATTCTCAACACTGATGCCGATGTGCATTTCGGCTTTGTGGCCTTCGACTCAGAAATAGGGGCGGCCGCAAGCAGCACCGAGACCTGGTACAACATCGACGATTATGCACCCTTCGGCACCAAACAGGGCTTTCCTATCCCCCATGTGCCAATCAGTCCGACCGCCGGCAATACGCAGTTCGACAAAGTCAACGACGCTCTCAACAGTTGCGTGGCTATGGGTTCCACTAATATCGGAGCGGCAGTCCATGCCGCCACCCAGGACCTCAAAACCAATGCTCGACTGGGCAGTGTCAAAGCCATACTGCTCTTCACCGACGGCGAACCGACGGTACCAAGCGGGCCCCTCAGTGCCGATCCCAAAGCCAATGCCAGAATGGCGGCGGTAGAGGCCCGCGATGCAGGAATTGCCGTCTACACGGTCGGGCTGGCCCAAAATCCCGTCATCATTCCCGACCAGAAGGATATCCTCAACGACACCAATTCTGACCCCACCACCGGTGGCATGGCCGGCATCGCCGGACACGGCGGTACCTTCACCCTGGTCACCGACAGTTCCGAGTTGCGCACTTCCTTTGCCAAAATTGCCAGACACCTGGTCAAGCTAATCTCCAACAAATAGTTTAAACGAGTACTTAGAACAAGTAATTAAAAGCAGCCCCTGGAGCCGCACCATGAAACAGTTGAAAACCCAAAACAACAGAAACCGCAGCCACGCTCGCGCCAGCGGTTCCCTCTCGGTAGAGCTGGCGTGCGGCAGTTTCATGACGGTAATATTTGTGCTCCTGGGGCTGCACCTGGGCATTATTATCTTCGGCGCCTATCTAAATGACCGGGTTTGCCGGGATGCCTGCCGTAACGCCGCCCAGGGACAGGATTTGACGGAATCGACCAAACTGGCAAATGCCGTCATCAAAGGCTACCAATCGACAACCTTCCTGTCGGCCCCGCAGATTGCGGCCCCGATTGTCTACCAGGATTTCGGCGGCACACCGCCGGCCCAAACTTCACCTTATGTACAGGTGCGCACCACCACCTCCGCCAGTATGCCTTTTGGTGTGCTGGCCTTCTTCAATGCCGGCGTGCTGCAAGACGGCAAATTGACTTTCACTAAAACCTATACTTTTCCAATCGTGCGAACAAAATAGTGGAAGACACAGAGCCAACCAATGCAGAGGGGCGTAAAAAAAGACGCCCCTTTCGTATTGTTACGCAAAAGAAGGCGTTCAAATCAATAAAATTGTCCGAGTTTCGTCACGCATGTGACTTATCTTTCATCTACCGGAGGCGCCTTTCATAACCCCCGCCTCCCACTTAGTACCAATATTCTAGTAATGGAATCAGAGAAGGGCGTCCATGACGGCCTGGTACGCACGCACAAAAGATCCAGGAGGACACATTATGGCAAGTTTCGAGCAAGGCGAAAACATTCAATTGGCAGACGCCTCAGGTATTAACGATGGACTGGCAGGAGCCCGTGACGACGCTTACGGAAGAGGCGCCGTAGAACCACATCCAGGTGGTAGCGGAGACACCAACATAAATAAGGCTAATGCCAATGCAAATGCCAATGCCACCGGTGGCGACGTCAAAATTACGAACCAATCAGCCTTCGTGGCACCACCATCATTCGGCGGCTCCGAGTGCTCTGAAGCGAAGAGCGGCGGACTGGGCGGCTACGGAGCGGTGATAAGCTACGGTGAAAGCAACCTCAATGGAAATTGCGAACAGCGTAAAGCCTACCAGGCAATCTGCGGAGACGCCAATGCCAAAACAGCGCTTTCCCTCGAGGCTCTCAAAGTATCGGCAAGTATTCCAGACACAAGAGCGGAGCACTATGCAGCCCAGGGCATAGCCAACGACCAGGCCACACGCGCCATGGACGCAAACGACAACTGCTTCTCGAGAATGGGCATCGAACATAAAAACAAACCCTTGCCGCTGCAAGAGAAAGCCACGCCTGGTCCCGATGCCGCCAACTATTACACAAAGCAAGAAGTAAACACCATCGTCAACCGGGCATGGGAGCACGGCATGCGCAAATAGCATGAACACCACTTCTATCCTAAGGTATTGACCATGAATCATCAGCGACCAGAACACGCAGAGCAAGGGCACCGTCACCACGGTAGCGCTCTTGACGGACTGCAACAAGAAGCAGCGGCTGATCTCAGTTCAGAGGTTCATCGAAAATCGAGAAGACTTCAACCGCTGGAGTTGGACAGCAAGGGGCAATATGAGGTACAACCCGGCGACACGCTGTGGAAGATTGCCAAACGCTCCCTTGCTGGAAAAGGGCAGAACACAAAGGACGAAGAAGCGGTGTGGGACGAAATGTCTCACATCGCCACAGATAACCTCGTAGATCATCCGGAAATCTATTTCGATCCCCATGCCCTCAAGCCTGGCATGGTATTGAAAATCGAAGGCACCAGAACCGGCCGCCACAAAGACGAAAATGGCTGCGAACAGAGGAACTACGAAAGCACCCACGGTCAAAAAGTTGCCGGTGCCTGCGATACCGTCACAGCACTGCCGGGAGCAAAAGTGGTGCTGCACCAGGGCTCAGAAGCCACAGTCACCCGTGGTGCAACGGGCTTCGGCTTTCCAGGCAGCAAAGCACGAGTGCTTGCCGGCGGCAGGTTTATTGCAGCCGGAGGAGAGGTGCAAGTGGAAGATGGTGCCATGGTCATGCAAGCGGCACCGTCAGAGATCGTGGCAATGAAAACCCCTAATTAAGACAAAGCGCCCGAGGGACCCTCATATGAGTTCTTTAGAACATTCAGAGATTGATTCGAAAGCAGGAAGCCCTGCCCAATGGACACAAGACGCCGCCCATCAAGCGTGGTCCGGCGATCAGAACCGAAACACCGGCAAAAGCCTGCTTCAAGAGCCTCAGTCCCTAGACTTTACACCTGTGGCAAACGGCGGGAAGGGCTCTGTTGAGCCACACGCTTGCGATACACCGGAAAAACCGCCGGAAAAGCCCCCGGAGAAACCTCCTACTGAGCCTCCGCCGGAAAAGCCTCCGGAGAAACCTCCTACTGAGCCTCCGCCGGAAAAGCCCCCGGAGAAACCTCCCACTGAGCCTCCGCCGGAAAAGCCTCCGGAGAAACCTCCGACCGAGCCTCCGCCGGAAAAGCCCCCGGAGAAACCTCCCACCGAGCCTCACTGCACGGTGGATTGCGGACCACCGCCACCACCACCGCCGCCGCCTGAAAAGCCAGAGGAACCATCCAGAAACGTCAACACTGCAAACGCCGATGCCAACGCCAATGCCGCGGGCGGCAAAGTAAACATGGTCACGAGGCAAGGTGCGGCCACGATGCCGGTCTTGACCAGCACAAGCGAGTGTGCAGAAGCTAGAGCATTTGGCATCAATCTGTTTGTCATCGGAGTAGGAGCGGGAGAACAATGGCTCAATCAAACCTGCGAACAGATCAAAACCGTAAAGGCGGTTTGCGGCATCGCCAATGAGAATACCTCTCTTGCAATTGAAGCCCTGAAAATAGCCGGCTCTGTCAATGAAAATCGCTTCGAACAGAGACTAGCCACCAGAATATCCCATGATAAGGCCTGGGATGGACGTAGGGTCAACGCCAACTGCGCAGTGGAAAAAACCAAACTTGAAAACATGCTGGCAGAGCAAAGAGAAAAGACTGAGGAGGACTGAGACTAATAAGGAATGGACAGCGGTTAACAAGATGCGACGACTTAAACAGACGTAACGGTAAGTCACATCCGTTGACAATGATGCATCTTGATTGCCACTGACTCAATGCCTCAGTAGAATAGAGGAGAAGACCCAGCGGAAATATCCTCGGCATTCATGTCCAAAATCCTATTAGTCGAAGACGATTTAGACCTTGCCAAATCGGTGGCAATCTGGTTTGAAGACGAGGATCATATAGTTGAACACGTTAGTGACGGAAAAGAAGCCATCAACCGCATTTGCACTGCCAGCTACGACGCCATCATTCTCGACTGGGAATTACCCGGCACAAGCGGTCTGGAAGTGTGCCGCAATATTCGCGACCAGGGCATCAACGTACCGATTATCATGGTTACCGGTCATGGCGAAATAGACAGCCGTATCACCGGACTCGATGTGGGAGTGGACGACTACCTGACCAAGCCTTTCAGTTTGAAAGAGTTGGCAGCCCGCATCCGGGCCCTGATCCGCCGCTCCGCCGGCAGCGCCAGCCCAGTCTTGAAAGCAGGCAATATAGAACTTGATCCGCGCAGTCACCTGGTCACCAAATCCGGTGCACCAATCCAGCTCATGCCCAGAGAATTTGCCGTGCTTGAGTTTTTCCTCAGACACAAAAATCAAATCTTCAGCACCGAAGCTCTGTTACAAAGACTCTGGCACACCGACTCCGATTCTTCTCCGGAGGCAGTCAGAGCCTGCGTCAAACGTCTGCGCAAGAAAATCGACGATGAAGGTCTGGAAGATTCTAAGTCTATGATTGAAACGATTCCCAAGCTTGGTTATCGTCTCAATGGTTGAAGCCGGTATAAATTCTCTGCCTTGACTATAAAGTAGGAAGGAAACAAGTTGAAAGCTCTTTGCCTCGACAAGCCGGGCCCTATCGAATCGCTCTACCTGACTGACCGGGAAGAGCCAAAACCAAAAGCCGATGAAATTCGGGTCAAGGTGAGAGCGGTCGGACTCAATCCCGTCGACTACAAAATCGCCCGCACAGGTCATCCCGCCTGGCAATTTCCCTTTATATTAGGTCTAGATGTGGCCGGCATAATCGACAGCGTCGGCGAAAATGTCAGAGAGCTCAGCCCCGGTCAGCGAGTGGTCTACCACGGTGACCTTTCAAAACCAGGAGGCTTTGCCCAGTATGCCGTGACAACCGCCCGCGCCGTATCGGTTATTCCAGAGCAATTGTCCTTCACCGATGCCGCCGCCCTACCTTGCGCAGGTTATACGGCTTTTCAAGCCATTCACAAGAAATTGAAAGTGGAAAGCGGTAAGTCTATTCTCATTCATGGTGGCGCCGGCGGTGTGGGCGGCTTCGCCCTGCAACTATCCAGACTGGCCAATTTGAAAGTCTTCACCACTTGCTCCAAGCGCAATTTTGAATACGTCATGAGCCTGGGAGCAGACCAGGCCATAGACTACAACACGGAAGACGTAGCGGCTCAGATCAAAGCAGCCACCGGCGGTCGGGGTCCCGACTATATTTTAGATACGGCAGGTCCAGAAAGCGCCACAGCCTCACTGGCAATGCTGCCCTTCGGCGGTGCTCTAGTGTGCTGTGCCGGTTTTCCCGATTTCAGCAAAATTATCCCCTTCAAGTCGGCTTTATCCATTCACGAAGTAGCCCTCGGAGGCGCCCACCTGAGCGGCGATCACCAGGCTCAGCAAGAGCTGGCATACATAGGCACGAAAATGCTGGAACTTGCAGTCTCAGACAGTTTGAACTGCCTGGTAGAAGAGATAATAAGCCTAGAGGAAATCCCGGCCGGTCTCAAGAAGCTGGCAGAGCGTCATACCCGCGGCAAAATTGTAGCCACAGTGGGAGATTAATCTCCCGCATTGGCAAACTACCAGCGAGGACGTTGGGCGGCAAGCCGACTGGGGCGATCCAACTGCAATTCGTCACGTTGATTGGTAATTTGAGCCTCCCTTTGCGCCGGGCTCATTCTCGCCCAGTTATAGTGAGACTCAAGAGCCCCTTTAGCCATAGCCCCACCAAAGCCGCCAAGCCCAACACCAGCCAGCCTACTGGCTCCCTCCACCGCAGCGAATGCGAAGGCCTTCACAGTGGCTTTCTCTGTATTAGAAGGCTTTGCCTGCTCAGGCTCAGCAGACTTGCCGGAACCGGCAAGAGAACTAGTAAGATCTTCAGCCTTAGAACTAGCCTTATCACCGCCAGCAGCCGCTTGTCCTTCGCCTCCTTGTCCGCCGCTTGGCACTTTGCCTGTCTGGGAGTCATAAAGTTCCAGGGGCGGAACTGTGGCCGTATCTGCGCCTTTCATAGCATCGCGGGCGGCATTAAAGCCATCCAGACTGCCGACCGCTTCAGACTGAGCATTGGCAGTGTTCTCGATGCGCTCAGGTTGATTCTGAGACGATGATTCAAAGTCTTCTCTCATGGTAAATGCACTCAAAGAAAATAGAAAACCGCGAACGGTTTCACGCTATACCAGCAAAACTCGCACAAGGGGGGGGGGTGCTTGCGTCTGAAAGAGAACTCAGCGCCAGCCCCCTTGTTTGCTCAGCCGCCCCCGCTAAGGCAACGCTCGAACCAGAGTATGGCGAGTCAACAGTCTGCAAGTAGTTCTACCACTGCGGACGCTGGCTGCCGGAACCGCCTGTGCTTACGGGACTGTTGGAAGGGCCTACGGGCAGGCTCTGGAGGGGCATCGATTGATTGCCGTTCTTGTCCGGAACACCATCTTGAGATTTGATGTCACCTTTGGAATCTCCAGGATTTTTGTCACTTTCATAGGCTCCAGGATTTTTGGCATCCCCATTTGGTTTGCCATTTTCATTCACCGGCGGCTTGCTGCCGGAATCACCCTTACTGGTGCCGCCGTCACCGGCTCCCGGATTTACATTGCTTTCACTCTGCGGGGGTGAAAAATCACCCTCGTTAGGGCTACCAGTATCACCGCCCGGAGCCGTAGTGATCATATCATCGAGGTCATTAACCGGATTCTTAGACATAGCCTCAACGGACTTGTTTGAGTTGCCATCATTCGGATTTTCGCCGCCGCCTAACTTATCTACTGTCGACTTATCAATCTGAGAATCTACATCACTTTTTCCAGACTTATCACTGTCGGCGCTGTTCTTACCGGACTCATTACCTTCCTTGCCGACACTCTTATTCTCTGCGTCGGAAGAGGCTTCTATGCTCTTGTTGTTGGGATCGGCGGGAGCGGAATCAGTGGCGCTCTTGCCGTCGTTACCGGCCGCCTGGGAGTCCGAGGAAGGCTTGCCATCGGATTGACTACCGGCGGAGCTATCAACGGATGGGGCTTTCTGCTCGACAGGAGCTGAATCAGTGGCACTCTTGCCGTCGTTGCCGGCGGCCTGAGAGTCTTTACCTTTACCGCCGTTAGCATCGCCGCCGGAAGAGGACCCATCTGCACCAATGCCGACACCTGAGTTGTCACCACTAGGGGTACCATCGGCCTGAGATTTCTGCGCCCCCTTACTGCCGCTTGAGTCAGTACCAGCTTGAGAATCATACAATTCCAGGGGAGGAACTGTGGCGGTATCAGCGCCTTTCATGGCATCGCGAGCGGCGTTATATCCATCAAGACCACCAACAGCTTCGGTCTGTGCGTTGGTAGGAGCTTCGACACGCTCCGGATGCTGTTGCTGAGACTGTGATTCAAAGTCTTCTTTCATGGTAAATACTCTCAAAGAAAATGGGGTAAAGCGGTGGATTTCACGCGATACTGCAAAAATTCTAGTAAGGGGCGGTGCGTGAGGTTGATGCCTTACAAGTTACACAGCACCACGTGAAATGACCGTGAAAGTCCCACTTGCCTAAGCTTCGTCCTTTTCCCTATGAACAACGCCACACCAGATGATCAGCCCAATCCACATGTAGGGCACAACCAGACCCAGAAAATTCCACAGAAACACCTTCTTCTTGATGCGTAAGTCGTGCTTTCTGGCGATGAAACTGGGAATGAAGGCGATACAAAGCGGGCCGGTCAGAGCAATGGCGAAAACGGCAAAATAGCCGAGCAAGGCACAAACGAAGTTGAAAGTCTCATTGGAATTTTTCAAAGACTGATAGACAAGAATAGTCAGCCCTGGAACAGCAATACCATAGATGATGGTCAACAAACTTACGAGAATCACTCGCGGTGTATAGCCCTTGAAGCCAAGGATAGCCGGCAGCCAGCAAAGCAAGAGCGCGGGCACGCCGGTGGCTAGGGAGAGCATCTCAAGGAAGTAGGATACGCCTTCCAAAATCGGCTTCCAATCATTCAAGATTTGCTCCTTTCTTGAGAGCGTCCGTGAGCCAGGCTTCTACAGCCACTACCGAGCAGCCTTGACACCAAAGAGTCTTCCATGGGGTGCAGACAAATGACAGCTCATGCATGAGGCCATCCGCCCTGAACCGGTCACGGTCTTCCCATCAGGCGTAACGGTACCATAAATCCAACCGTCATCAGTGCCGACTGCCTGCGGCGGCATCTTGAGCATGATAAAGAGTCCATGCATATCGCCACTCATATATTCAACCTTCTGCGACGTCCCCGTCTTAGTGGGGATAGCCTTAAATGACTCTTTTACCAGTGCCTGACCGGGCTTGACCTTGTCATGCTTGAGGTAGGCAGCCAGGTCTTTGGCATATAGATAATAGACCTTCTTGCCGTGTCCGCCGCCATCACCGCCTGCACTGAGCCTTGGGGGCAAGGGCGCCGGCATGGCACAAAGAGCAGGTGCCGGCTTAGGTACATCGTCAAGCTTCTGATAGCCCTTATACTGCCCGGCAATCTCAAGCAGCGCCTTGTGGAAAGCCGGATTATTCTCGTCTTTTGCCTTTGGTGCACTATTTACAGGCTCCACCGGTCTGCCGGTAGCCCCATGTTTTGGCACCGGCGGCGGTTTGTCGAGAGGGGCAGCCTGGGCAGTAATTGCCGCGCCCAGAAGACAAATTGCCAGAAGACTGCAAGACCCGGCGTGGCAAACTCTCATAATTACTCCCCGGCAGTCATTTCAAAGGATAATTCTACCTAGTTTGAAGCTAGTCTGGCGAATCAGAGTGAGAAAACCTAGAAACCGAGTTTTACTGCCATTGAGTCTATTCTCGCCCGCTTCGATGGGCGGACGGGCTAGACGCTCGCCGTTTTTGGCGGGGCAAGCCCGAAGCCCCGTGGAGAATGCGCTCGGCGGGGCATAAGTATAAAAGTAAGGCAGCTCTTTTCCATCCCCGGGCGCAATCCGTGACAGGAGACAAACAGTCTAAGACTCAGTTGAGTGACGCAAAAGGCGCCACTCCAGGCAAACTTGAGCAGGCGGAGGAAAAGGTTGAAAGCGGTAGAACCACAAAGCCCGCAGAAGATCTCAACTTGCTGACCATAAGCGGCATCACCGTCACCAAAGAAGATGCCGTCAAGGCGGCGGCAGTCGGCACGGCCGCTGTTCTAGGGGCGGCAGTACTGGTTGCCACACGAGGGAAATCTGGACTTACACAGGGCGCAAGAATGGCCGAAGCCAATCTCGGCACGAGCGCCGTCGAAGGTCTCGCCGCTGCGACAAAGGCGGGCGCCTTACCGCTAGGGAAAGAAGTGGCACTACAGGGCAGAGCCGGCTTGACGCAAATGGGTGCCCTTGAGGCAAAGCAGGCACTCAAGCTGGAAGCAGGCAAGACAGGCGGCACTTACGCCAAGATAAGCGATGAAGCAGCCCGCGCCGAAATTGCTCAAATCAAGGCCACCTTTGCCCCCGAGCGCACCGCCGGCAAGATACTGCGTGACAAAGCCGCCGCCGCCATGCAAGAACAAGAGGCAAAGGGCTTTGTGCCAAGGCATCCGGTATCCGGCGAGTTACTCAGTAAGCCTGAACACTTTAAAGTGGCTTACATGGATAACCTGCCCGTCAAGTCAGCCCCGGAGTTCAGCCCCACAGGCAGACTGATGCCGGGCAAATACCCCATGGACTGGCAGACCTTCAGCAGTCACTTCGGTCAGGGTAGCGAACGTCAGAAACTTCTGAGCGAATTTCAGTCGACCCTGCAAAAGCTGAAAGAGATGGGTGTGAAGGAAGTGAATGTGGGAGGCAGCTTTGTTTCTAAGAAACCGGTGCCGGGCGACATTGACTTTATCTTCGACAGGGGTGCCCCCGGTGTCAATCAAAAACTGCTGCAGTCAGCCCACGACGGCATGTTCTCCCTCTCGAGCGCACCGGCACTGCGAGAGAAGGGAATGCAAATGATGGTGGGTCCGACGGATAATGCCACCTTCAAGAGCCTGCAGTATTTCATGTCCCATCACAACGAAAGCCTGTCGGGCACCATAAGAAGTGAGATTCGCCCCAAGCGCCTGGCCATTCCAAACGGGCTTGTGGTGCTGAGGTTGTAGACACTTGTCCCTCATTGGGTATGCCATGGACGATCACAAGAAACCAGAGAAAGTCAAACTTACCAAAGAAGAAAGGCAGCTAGCGCTTCAGTTAGGCTTTCCGGAAGAGGTACTGAAAATCGTTAAGGCTAAGCTTGATCCATTGACGATGGGCGTAATTAAGAAAGGCGGACTAGAACCGGAAGACACCTCTTTCATTGGTAGAAGATGCAGTAGTTTGAAACCGGCGCTTTCAGAAAAAGACAGAGCCAACTACCTCAAGATAGCCCTGGAGTACCCAGAACTCAAGGAGATTGTCTACAACAAACTTAAGCGCTATGAAACCGATCTTAGCGCTGACGGAGCGGGAGCAATTGCAGAGCACTTCCAAATCAGCCGCATGGGAAAGGCTGCCTTCGAGAGATTAAAAACTTACCAGTCCGCAGCTGAGAAATACGCTCCAGTCGTGAAACAAAAAATGATGGACGACTCCGGCATAGACTGGAAGGAGCGAGACGAAACGAAAACTGTTCTGACGTTTGATATTCCCTGCCTGGATACCGATGAAGACTTAGAAAAGGCCCTTGAAGAGCTAGATAAACACTGCGGAGAACTGACCTTGAGGGAAGAAAACAGGGCAGTAGCAATGCTAGCCATCAAATACAGGCGTACTGCCCCAGGAGAAGACAGTCGAATTAATGACCTGAAGTGCCAATTGAAGGAGCTTGGCTACAAATTCAAGCAAGAGATCGGAATAAGAATAGCAAAACGATTTGATAAGGAAGCAGAGGCGCTAAAGTTTCTCAAGGACCATGGCTCTTTGCCTCACGAGTTAACCATGGTCGTGCAAACTCCACTCACCCATGAAATAGCCTACCCATCTTCCAATACAGTTGCCTGGATGTCGAATTCAAGGGCTTCTGCTTTCGGAAAGGAGCTATTTGATCTGGCGCCCGGTTCACAAGTCAAAAAACTTGGTCCGAGACAATGGCTCATAGAACGCCCATACAGGTGCGAAGCATATACCAAGCTCATGGTCGCCAGCATAACCAAAATTCAAACCCGAAAAAACTCACAGGCGAAGAAGGGAAGACGCGGCAAGAACGGCTAAAAGGGAAATGAGATAATTCGCCGATCTCGCTACATCGTATAGTATTAGACGACAACCTGAATACCCCATACGCAGGGAAAGTGACAGGACTTAAAGTATCGAGAGGCGCAGCAGATGCAGGATTGGCAAAGATGGGAGATTGATCATCTTTAACGCAAAAAAGAGGTTTTAAAGCTGGAAAAGGTTCGCAAATTGGCTCAGAATGCGTGGTTACGAAGCAACACAAAAGAGCGAACAAGGAACCTTTTCGATGAAGAAGTCTACCGCAGATCAAAGAATCTCTCAACTTAGCCTCGATATCTTGCCGGAGAAAGAGGTAACACTGGCGTTTGACGGCGAGGATGTATCAGGAAATGCCGGATTACTGCTTGTGGCGCAGGCTGAAAAGCTAACGAAGCTACTCCGGGGTGCGGCGGAGCGATTGGACGACCACAGAACGCAGTCGCTAATCAAGCACAACATGTTCGAGCAAATCGCTCAGCGGGTATTTCAAATCATTGCAGGGTGTTCGGCAACTGCAGACAGCGACAGCCTGAGAGGAGATCCGGCACTGAAGGCGGCAGTGGGAAGGAATCCGCTGAGCGGAGAGGATCTTGCCGGTCACTCAACACAGCAGAGGCTTGAAACTGAGCGCCAGTACAAGGAGTTGTACAAGTTAAGCCAGTGGCTGGTGGAGTATTACATTGAATGTCATCGAAAGCCGCCCAAGAGGTTGGTTCTGGACTTCGACGGTAGTGCCATTGAGACCTACGGAGTGCAATTGAACGCATTCTACAGAGGCGGTCCATATGGGAAGTTCATGTATTTTCCGTTGTTTGTGTTTGATGAGAATGGCTGGTTGCTGGTTGCAGCGCTACGTCCAGGGGATCATGGAGAAGTGAAATGGTCGCTGCCGATCCTGAAAAGACTGGTGAGACGGTTAAGACAAGCATGGCCGCGGGTGGAAATTGTAGTGAGAGCGGATGGGGCATTCACGGACAATGAGCTATACAAGTGGATGGATGAGAATCGAGTTCGGTACGTACTGGGCATGAAGGACAATCATTCGCTTTTTGTCAAAACGAAACAGTTTCGAGCCAAAGCACAGAGCAAGTTCAAAAGGAAATACGAGGAGCCCAGATATCTTGGCAAAAGTGGGAAAAAGGCAAAGAACAAAAGGCTGAAAGAGATATCGTCAACGTACGACAAGGACAAGCGCCAGCAGGCAAGACAAGAATTCGAACACCGGCGGGCGCGGGTGTATGGAGAAACCAGTTACGCAGCCCGTTCATGGGACCGGGAGCGAAGAGTAATTGCCAGGTGTGATTACACAGACAGCGGGCTGGAAGTGAGATATGTGGTAACAAATCTCACAGGATATCAGGCAAGACAGGTGTATGAGGACGTGTACTGCAGGCGGGCCAGATGCGAGATGTGGATCAAGTCAATCAAAGAGACACGATGCGATCGGCTTAGTTGCAGCCAGTTTAAGTCGAATATGTTCAGACTGTTGATGCATGCACTGGCATACATATTAATCCACCAAGTGCAAATCAGACTAGAGCAAAATGGCAGTGTTACCCAGTTTCAGCGCACATTCATACATGTTGCGGTGAGAGTGCGCGAGACGCGAAAAGGGGTTGAATTTCAAATAGCGAGAAGCTATCACGCCGCACGAACGTTCAGGCTGGTGTCAAAGAGGCTAGGGGCCAAAACACCGTTAGCTGCTTGATCTAAGCAACAATGGAAACTTCACAACCTCAGCAGCTGCATTGGGAAAAATCACTAGAATACTGATTGTAGAGCTGTTTGAGCCTGGTTAAAGTGAAAAATACGACATGGAAACGAACCCGGCTCACTAGTGACCACCTCTTGGGATGCCATTTCTCGCGGAGATCACTTCTCGACAACTATATGTATGGGTAGACCAGGGGAAAATAAGAAGTTTCCAGAAAGCGCGTTTCAAGCCGGCAAAATCCAAGTCCGGTTGTTATAGGAACAGGGCCGGGTCTAAGGGGCGGACTCAAAACAGGCGCGAAAAGACCGTCAGCAGTCTCCGGGAGTGGAAAGTTGCTGACGGCAGAAATCTTATGGTTCCCTAGAGGCTACTTTTCGGCAATGGGAACTTCCCGCAAGCGGTCTTCAGAGGCGATAGAGGTGATGCAGCCGACCGAAGATATCCAGCGTTACCGGGTGGTTGTTGCCCAGGTGCTTTTCCAGAATGGTGAGAGCCTCGACGAAGGTGTCGCGGGCCCGGATTTCTTCGCCCATGGACTCCTGAAGTTGAGCCAGGTCGTTGAGGGCATAGCCGACGGCCTGATGCTCCGCGCCCAGTTGCTCTTTGGCAAGGGTGATTGCGTCGACGTAAAAGCCTTCCGCCTTTTCAAATTCCTGCCAGCGCTGGTGGTCGGAGCCCTGCTTGAGCAGGTTGGATACTTCGAGGAGAATCGGGCAGGTGGGGGGAGTCTGGTTCATACTGTCTTCCTTTTGATTGTGCTTCAGAGAAGCCGTTCCCAGGCAGCGGTTGCCGCCCTGGACAGAGTTGCGATTGTCAAAGAAATCCTTGCGTTCTCGCTCTTTCAGGCAGAAAAAACACCGCGTCGGCAGCCGCAACACTTGAGAGTGAGGGCTTTGGCTTGGAAATGGGCGGGGGGGCGCTGGTAAGCGATTTAGTTAGTGATACCTGAAAAGAAAGGAGAAAGCAAGGATGCTTACTGTTCTAGCGGAGGCGGGCTCCACTTCAAAGCACTTTTGTGAAGGCAGATTACGAGCGATCGTTGCTGGTTCGCAACATTTGCCTTTCGGTTAGTTCTGCAATGTGGCGCTTTTCGGCTGTTAGAAAGGGCATCCAATTAGCATTTGCCAGTTTGTTGGATACCCCATAAATGTGCTTGGTCTCGGGCTCAGACAATTGCCTCCCGAGCATTATGGCTTTGCTAAGATTGTCGGGCACGCTCAAAATGCGCCTAGCGCAATTACGCAATCCCAGTGCAAGCCGGAAGCCGGGTACGAACCGGAGAACTTGAGAGAAGCGATGTCTGCCGTCATTGAAGTGCGAAACCTGGCTAAGAAGTTCGACAAGGCAACTGCCGTCGAGGATATCTCCTTCACCATCGAGAAGGGGGAATTCGTGGGGCTTCTGGGCCAGAACGGCGCCGGCAAATCAACTACGATTCAGATACTTCTGGGCTTGATTACGCCCACATCCGGTGATGTGCGTATATTTGGCTACAGCCCCTGGAAGGAGCGAGTAAAGGTTTTAGAGCGCAGTAATTTCAGTTCGGCTTATGTAGCCATGCCGCCCAATCTACAAGTACGGGAGAACCTGGAAGTTTTTGCCAGACTTTATGGCGTGCGCAATCGCTCCCGCAAAATTGATGAGCTTCTCTCCTTGTTCGCCGTGGATCATTTAGCGCGAAAGATGACCGGTGCCCTCTCGTCCGGCGAATCTACGCGGGTGAACCTCTGCAAAGCCTTATTGAACGACCCGGAGCTCTTGCTTCTGGACGAACCGACGGCCAGCCTTGATCCTGATATTGCCGACAAGGTGCGGGGCCTGTTGCGTCAGATTCAAAAGGAAAGGGGGCTCACCGTGGTCTACACCTCGCACAATATGACCGACGTTGAGGAACTCTGCCACCGCGTGCTGTTCTTGCACCGGGGGCGAATAATTGCCCAGGGTACTCCCGGCGAGATAGTTGAGAATCTGGGTGAGTCGTCACTAGAGGAGGTTTTCATAGCCATCGCCAGAGACACCCTGAAGGTTGCTCCTGGTCCGTCCTCTGTTCCCGGAACTGCTCCTGATGTTGCGCAAGCTTCTACTTCGGCCCGGAACGATGGCGAGAGTAAAAGCGAGGATGCGTCGGTGGAAATCTCTGGAAGGCCGGGACGGGAGAAGGAAGAGCTATGCTGACAGTTCGCCCGGACCGGGTCGCCGGCCTTTGTTACCGTTATTATCTTGTGCTTTCTCGCAGCAGTTTCAGGGTCATGGATATAGTCTTCTGGCCGGTAATGGACCTTCTTGTTTGGGGCTTCGTCAGTAACTACTTCTCCAGCCTGGGTGGTTCGGCACCACAGGCAGTGACCTTTCTGGTGGGTGGAATCATCTTTTTCAATGTCCTCTATAGGGCGCAGCAGTCTATATCGGTGTCATTTTTGGAAGACCTGTGGTCTCGCAATCTGCTCAGTATTTTTGTTTCACCGATCACGGTAGCAGAGTTTGTCAGCGCTACCTATGTGGTAGGAGTGGCTCAGGCACTGGCTGTCACGCTCATAATGTCGGTTATGGCCGCGTTTCTTTATGCCTTTAATATGCTCAGTCTTTCCTGGTATTTGATACCACTTTTCGTCAACCTGCTGGTAATGGGCTGGTGGCTGGGGCTTGGCACCACGGCCTTGATATTGCGCTATGGCTATCAGGCGGAAGCCCTGGCATGGGCTGTGCCCTTTCTGTTGCAGCCCATCTGTGCCGTCTTTTATCCGGTTTCGGTTTTGCCCGCCTGGCTTCAGTCTGTGGCCTGGTTTGTGCCGGCTACCCATGTCTTTGAGGGCATGCGCCATATCCTTTCCGGCGGCAATCAGTGCGCTGTTTATTTGATCAAGGCTTCCCTTCTGAATGTTCTTTATTGGGTGGCTACTACAATTTTCTTCGGGGCGATGATAAACAGGGCCCGGGAGCGCGGCTCCCTGGCCAAGATAGTCACTTAGTTGCTTTCCTGGAAATGGAAACAGTTGTCGTTCCTTATGTTAACGGCGTAAAGCACACTTTCAGCTGTGCCGAGAAGATTTTATTTTGGGCGTGAAAGCCTGCCGGTTGCAGGTTTGTCTGCTATGGTGGCGAAGATGGTGGCGCTTGTGGTGTTGACAGACCTGTTTTGGAAGCGTATCAATGTCTGTAGAACCGCATGGCGGTGGCTTTTGAAGATGCTTAGTTTTGAAAAGCATTATCGTTTTTAAAAAGCCGAGTTCAAAAAACATAGTATTGATTTTCATTTTCAGGAGATTTCAAATGACTTGCGGAAGCGAACATAAAGGACATGACCATAAACACGGAGAAGGTTGTGGTCACAAGACAGTCGAGCATGATGGTCATAAAGACTATCTTCATGACGGTCACCTCCATAACGTACATGGCGATCATGTACACGATCACTCTTTGAGCGTTGGCGGTGCCAATGCTGCAAACTGCACACCTGAGCACAAGTGCGGCGGCCACGACGGCGGTCACAAACATGCTGCCGGCTGTGGTCACGAAGCCGTGCCCCACGGTGATCACGTTGATTACCTGGTGGAAGGTCATCTGCACCATCCCTGCGACAGCCACTGTGATGATCACGGTCCTGTCAACGTCAAGTAGGAAGCGCAACGGTATTTATTCAACTGTTGGTCAAAGGGGTGAGCCAGGCGGTTCACCCCTTTTGTCACGGCGTTTTTCCAGCACGCGCTGCTCTTAATTCGGACCTATCTTTTGGTGGCCATGATGGCGTCAGAGAGAGTCTTGCGTGACAGGCAGTAATAGCGGTCTGCTTCCGATTCTCTCCGCATGCGGCTGAGGAGCACGCCGTGGTCTTTGTATATGGCTGCCAGTCGGCGTTTGAGCAGACTGCCCAGGGTGCATTGTTCGCCTTCGTGGGAGGAAAGCAGCAGGTAGCCTCTCAGCGATGCTGTCTGCATGTACTCGGCCGCCTTTTTAAAATGCTTTTCGGCCTTGAACAAGAGACCCAGATGGCAATAGACCAGGGCCAGGCGATGATAGACGAGCCCCTGCAGTGCGTCGCCGCGATCTCCTCTTGTTTCCAAAAGCAGCAGGCAGCGCTTGAGCAGTTTTTCAGACTGCCAACTCTTGCCGGTTTTGAGATGGTGGCAGGCCAGGAAAGAAAGGTCTTTGAGGAGATTTGTCTCTAATTGAAAAGTCTGGGAAATGGCCAGGCTTTCCTCCAGAAGTTCTTCGGCAACCAGGAGATCGCCGCGTTTGAGGAAGACTTTGCCGAGACGGGAACTGGCATCATGAAGAGCGCTGAAGAACTCCTGTCGGTCTGCCGGTACATAGCTATAGGTACAGATGGCCGGGAAAAGATCCGTGTACTCAACTACTTCTTGCTCGCCCTCACTGGTCTCTGTCTGGAAAAGCGCTGCTGAGAGTCTTTCGAATTCGGCTCTCAGTGACTGATCAGCGTTGTGACCTGCAGTGTTTGCCGTTTGACCGTCACTAGTTCCGGACGGGTGTGCCGCCGCGTTGAGGGTTGTTCTTCTATCTTCTTCCGTCTTTGGCGGGGCGAATTCGGCTTCCGAAGCGGTGTCCTTCTCTGCTCCGAGCTTAGCCTGCTCTTTCTGTTTGCGCTCGAAGTATCTGCCTCCCATGGCCTGCAAGGTCTCTTCCAGTCGCTGGGGCGTCATGGCCGGTAATTCATTGACGGTCATGGTGGCGCGTTTTTCGGCTTTCTTGAAATAGCCGTTCAACTCGCCGGCAGTGATTTGGGGCGGCAGTCCTAGCTTTAATTCGGTTGCGGGCTGGGATTTGACCAGGTTCAATTCCAGAATGCATTCCGATACGGTCTTATCGCTATTGAAAACTTTGACCATGCAGGCGGTTGCTTCTCCAGCCGTCAGTTGGAGATTTTTGACCATGGTTTGCAGTCCGAGGGCGGCGTCTAGCAGGGCTCTTGTGATAAAGCCGCGTGCTACCAACATTTCGCCGATGGGATGACCATGGGCAAGGGAAAGTTCTAACGCCTGGTTAATGTCGTTTTGCCCGAGTATGCCGGCCCGCACAAAAAGCTCGCCGAGGAGGATGGTATTCTCGCTTTTCTTTACCAGTGGTTTAAGTGAGCGACTGTCAAATGCCTCACTCTCAAAGGTTTGACTTTCGAAGCTTCTGCCGCCGGTGGCGGCAGTGGTAACTGTGAAGGCCGCGTCTGGTGAAACCATGTCCAGAAACTTGCGAGGGTCTTGTTTGAGAGCTTCCACCGCCTGTTCGCGGCTGAACATGCCGTCTCGCACTCGAATCTGTAATTCCAGTGCCGCATCTAAATACGATTCCGAGAGAACCCCTGTGCTGACCAGATGGAAACCCAGCGGGTAGCCCGATTCAACGGTGGCCACTGAGGCGCTCTGCATAATTTCAGGTGTGACGGCACCTGCTGCCAGTAGTAATTCGCCCAGTTTGCAGGTCTCTGTGCGCGATTTTAAAACAATGGCGCGGTTGCCGCTCACTGATACCGAATTCAGTGCTTCTTCAAAAGTAAGACCGGCGGCGCAGGCCGTCGAAAGAGCCTTGAAAGCGCTGTATGTGTCAATAGCGCCGTCTCTTATGAGAGACTGCGCTTGCAGCGCTGCTCTCAAGTGTTCGGGGCTGATATAACCCCGGTTGATCAGTGTTTTGCCTATTAATCTGTCTCGTGTGCCGGAATCTTTCACGGCATCATCGATTTGGTTTTGAGATACTAGTCCAGCTTTAACCAGTAGCTCGCCGATTGGTAAATCGGAAGCATACCCTTTCAAGGTTCAGACCTCGGTTTAATTTTCTAGAGAGGAGGTTAGTTTCCAATAGGGATTCCGAAATGTATTGTCTTACATATCTATCGCATAATAAGCCTAAAACTTTATCAGAATGTCGGTCGGCAGAGGTTTAGAGACTTCTGTTTACATTGATGGACAGCGGAGTTTACAAGGGAGCCTTCGCTAATGACTACTCAATAAGCTGCTAGAATCTGCCTCTGGACCGGAGCTATCATGCATTCGTTTTCGCAGACTCATCACTGGAGAGCCAAGTGCCTTTAGCTGAGAACAATCTCAAGCCTTTAGGAAAATTAGTAAAGCGGGCATCGCTTGCCTGTTTTGTTCTGGGCTACCTTTGGGGCGCAGACCTGGGACGCTTTCAGCTTGCGCAAGCTTCTGACCCCAGGCAGCCCATCGAAAAAGAACCGGATGTGGCTGATTTTTTTGCTGTCGGCAAGCAGTCCGTACCGACTCTCTCAAATTATCGTCCTACATTGGTAACGCCGGGAGATCCTTCTTTCGAAGCTTTTGCCAGGGGCTGTGAATGCGCAGAAATGAGGAGCGGCGATGAGGCGCTCAAGTGGTTCGATCAGGCTCTCAAACTCAATCCGCGTGATGCCGAGGCCCTTTCAGCGCGGGCCGCTGCTTACATTTTCAAGGATGATTTGAAGCGTGCCCTCAAGGATCTGGATCAGTCCATCAAACTAGCGCCACAGATGATGAAGTCGTACAGTCGGCGCGGCTATGTCTACCTGGCTTTAGGGCGTAGAGAGGAAGGCATAAGGGATCTGACCCGGGTGATTGAGTCCGATTGGGTTGACCCTATAGATCAAATGCCCCACAGCGACTTGCTGAATCGCAGTAAGGCTTATCGCGCCAAAGGCATGTTGAAGGAAGCGGCACGTGATGCAGCGCTGGCAGAGAAGTATG
>Ga0268298_10002098_pt1 | contig 22320 bp, 17 predicted proteins | sample WWTPWeurt_MetaG_FD_194462 | JGI IMG/M metagenome (GOLD analysis project Ga0268298, IMG submission 194462) | Activated sludge microbial communities from WWTP in Nijmegen, Gelderland, Netherland - WWTP Weurt | ecosystem: Engineered > WWTP > Aerobic digester > Activated sludge | place... | reverse complement strand
GGTATTTTCCAGCCGCGCGGCCGCTCCCGGAATCGTTCACGTCTTCCGCTACATCGGCAGCGGAAAATTCGAATCCAAACTCCAACTCACCACCTCCCCAAACCCCTGGGGCCTCGCCATTGGGGACGCCTGAGCCCATGATGAAGTGCTGATGGATGCGTACAAGGAAGGATGGGGGTGTTTGTCATGCGGAGGCCGCTTTTGTGAGACATCGGGTAGGAGGAAGGTTGCCGCTTGACTTTGTATTCGCCCGAGAAGCAACGCCCACCCCCGATGAGCAACTCGTCAGGTTTGTGAGCGGTTCAGGTTTGTGCGTACCGGGTTCGTTCACCGTATGTTTTGCTGCTCACGTTCGAGCTGTATCAATGGAGCCCCAGATAGGAATCCAGGGAAGGGGAGCCGCCCTGATAGGGCTCCTGGGGGACAGGGACTGTTTCAATGGAGCCCCGGATAGGAATCCAGGGAAGGGATTCGACCAACGATTGGGAAAAGGGGGACGTAAACGTTTCAGACCCGCCACCTGCCCAAGCCCGCACAGCGTCACCGAGAGCGGCCCCGGCTCTCCCGATTCCCCGACCACAAACGGAGGCAGATCCCGTACCGCCAGCAGCGCCGCCACCTCCGACGGCAAAAATCCCGCCGGAGCATACACCACGACATGCGTAACTCGCAGCGCACCGTCCTGCGCGTGGCCTGCTACCCCGCGACAGTCCGCCACATAGTGAGCATGGCGATGCTGCCGAATAAGAGGCGTCCCACTTGCATCTTTTCCCGCCAGCGTAGCCGAGGGAACCCGATGCATCGCCAGCGCCGCACGCCGAAACGCCTCTCCCACCACCCCCGCCCGCGTCAAAAGCGGCAACATCCGCCCCGCAATCGCCAGCTCAGCCACCGTCGGCAAGCCCAGCAGTCCCGATTCAGTCCTCGCGTCATTCATCATCTCGATCCGCACCGTATCACCAGGCCCCGCACTAGAATCGAATGAAGCTGTGCTTCCTGTTGTTCTCCAGCAACTGCTTGCGCACATCCGTATCCGTAGAGGATTTGGCCAGCTCGTGCTGTGGCCAGGCATCGAACAAGCCAGGATCATCGGTGGCGATGAGGGTCAGCTCGGGGAGCTCTCGATGCAAGTGGCGCAGCGGAGATTCGCTGAGGTTGCCGATCCGTTGGTTGGAGGTGGGGCACGACTCGACCGCAATCTTACGGGCTCTGAGCGTACGCAGTACCTGTTGGCGCATGTGCTCAAAGCGATTCAACCACTGATCATCCAGGATCACCCACTCGCGATCCTCGGGCTCCAAGAAAGCCGGGTCTTTGAAGTGTACCGCAGGGAGCAGGAGTCGAACGGGATGCTCGTCACCATCAATGGCAGCAAGAAAGCGCTCGCTGTTCACTGGACTCCCATGGGCGGACATCGCAGCGCTGCGCAGCTGCGCCTCTACCAGCTGCTGCTCGATGGTTGGACTTTTCTCTTTGGCCTTCGGACTGGCACTGGCTTCGTTGTGCATTCGCCACTCCCAGGCCAAATCTAAGAGGTGAACCCCACGCGGCTTGTGAAGGCGCCAGCGGGCTCCTCTGGGCTGCTTGACAGGTGCAGCGTCGCTCTGTGAATAGCGCCGAGTGAGTAGATCTTTCAGAGCTTCTGGTGCGAGCGCAGCGGCTAGCGCATGTCCAATGCGGTCGCCTTCCCGAAGACCAAGGTGATGCAGCGTTTCCCAGATATGACGTAGACCTGTCATTGGATCTACGAAGTCTTCCCCTGCATGGATGGTGATGCCGAGCCGGATCGGGGCAACGCTCCAGCGACGAAGCAGCTCTGCAACATCTTCGAGTTTGTTCGATTTCTGATGGGCTTTGACCGTCTTCTCAAGGTCTTCATTGGTCATATGCCGACCAACGGGGAGACTGCTTTGTCCCTTGTTGTATGTGCGAATCTGCTGTAGTGCCTTGCTCAGCGCACGGGGGGGACAGCCTTGTTCTTGGCCGGCCGCATCGATCCCCACCACAAAGTAGCGATAGAGAGCATTCTCACACAGCAGCGTTAACAGAGTCTCTACTTGGGTCTCCCACTGCTGGACTTGCGTGGTCCAGACCTCGGGGTTCGCCAGATCAGCTCCTTTTTCAAACTGCGGATCTTTGCGCAGGCTGAACACGATGCCGAAGCGAGGCCGAGGAGCGTCCCTGACAGACTCTAGGAACTCGAAGTAGCCCGCGATGAGGTCGTCGAGAGTCTCCCTGAGCGTTATGGCATTTCTGCTGAGCATTGGGCGTAACTCCACCGCGTCTGCGCCCTCTTGGTAGAATCGCTGAAGCGACGCCTCGACCTGCTGTCGTACAAAGCTGCGCGCGGGGTGGGCTCGGGGTCTGCGAAGATCTCCCACTTTGCCAAAGAAGGTCGAAAAGCCAGCCAGGCCGGACACACTGCGGTCGAACGCCATGCTGCGGCGAATGCCGATGTAGATCGACAAGTATGCGACCGACTCGGTTAGCGGACTGTGGGTTCGTTCCACATGCTCGATAAGCTGCCCCCGAAGCGCAGCATCGTTGCCATCGCTGGGTTGCGACGAAAAAAACTTGAGTAGGTACTTCCTGCAATGCGCCGCATTACTGAGCAGCTCAGCATAGGTAGTCTTCCAAGTCCCCATCCCGAGGTACCTATCGACCGTCGATTGCTCGATCGGGTAGTCGATGTTAGCCCTCGGTCGCAAAAGATCCCCTGTCATCCACTGCTGCCACAGCCATTCATAAGGAACGCAGCCGTCCTTATGAACGTGAACTTCGACATAGCCATCGGTTCCAACAGCTTGGGAATCGGCTGGCGTTGGACGATCCGAGTTAGGAAGGAGATCGCATGCTCCACCACTGCTCGCAACCTCTCGATACTCGGACCTCTGCCGAGGGTTCGCGGCAGTCGAATTCCACTCAGCAAGAACGCAGCGCAGCGCGACAGCGAAGAACTCCGCAGGGGTCAGGCGTGAATCGAAGATGTCAAGACCAACTGATGATTCTGGGCCTTTAGTTAGGTACCGTTGACGAGCGTCCTGTCTATGAGGATCTGACGCGATGGCTTGCTTAAGTTTTTCCCATGCCTTTGTACGTCCCTCTTCAGGGTGCAGGATGGTGGGAGCCAGTGAAAAGAACGCGTCCTCATAGATCCTGAGTGGCCAGCACTCTACCGAATGATCGGTCTTACCGGTCTGGCACGGCTCTACATACAAGCGCACAAAAGCCGGAGCGCCGAGCGCTGTGAGTAGCCAGCAGAAGCAGTCCGTTCCGTTGCCCTGTTCCTTTCGTGAACGAGAACATGCAGACATCGAAGAGTTACTCGCTTAGGTCGAAGACGTACAGATACTGGCTTTGGTCAGCATAGAACTCGTAGAGACTGATGGTCCACGCATTGAGCTGCTGACCCAGGAAGAACGCGAGCACGTCAGGGCCGATCACCGCCAAGTGGAAGCGCTTAATCCCTTGGTCCTGAAGCTGGTAGAGGTACTGAAGGACATCTGTCATGACCTCATAAAGCTGCTGGTTCGAGCTAAGCGGCTGTACTTCACCCATCGGAACCAAGCGGGTCCGTACTTTGGTACGAAGTGACTGCTGTTCTTTGTCTTGGAATTGATCGAGCTGCTCGGGCTGACTGCGGCCCAGAAAATCAATGACCACCAGTGCTTCCTGGGGATGGAGCAAAGACTCGGCTGTTTCCGCTACCAGCGACACTGGCTGAAGCCGGAGGTACGCTCGCTCTGATGCAGGCCGATGGATCGGCTCGGGGGGGCCCTCGAACGGCACGAGTCCTCTTGGCAAGTCGTTGAACATGGTCACACGACGCAGGTAGCGCAGCTTAAAGCCCAGCCACAATAGGAGCGGTAGTTGCGCCTTGGCCAGGATGTCGACTGGGGCTCGGCTATCCTGAAGAAGCGCTAGCTTGGGCAGGTTGTCCGTGGCCTTAGCGCGGGCGTGCCGGAGCTGTTCCGGGTCGGCTCGTCCTCCCTTGGCAAACTCGGTCAGCTCGAGCACTTCGAGACTATCATAGCGGGTTTCCCTCGGCAGAGTTTGGCCGCGATCTTGCGCATTGGAATTCAGACTGATGTAAAAGAGGTGGCGCGGTGTTCCCTCTTCGCTGAGCCCATACCAGCTTTGTGCAAGCGAAACCAGGCATTCATGCGCCTTGAGCAACTCCAGCGCCCGCAGTGGGCGGAGCCTTTCTGACAACAGGGGAGTTCGATTGGGTGGAGGCGTACTCCGCTCCCTGCTCGCTGGGTCTGGCCTGTCATCAAGACTTGCATCACGATCGCGGTCTCGATCGGACATCGGTGTCTCGAGTGCAACCATGTCCTTCAGCTCGCCCAGGAAGCTTCGCTCAAAGTCTGAGAGCAGGTCCAGCAAGGCGAGCTCGGGCTGTCTCACCTCGATGCTCAGCAGCAAGGACAGAAAGGGTTCCACCATGGCATGTTCCAGCCCAAACTGTGGCTTGCTGTCAGCACTGACCCATCGCTTCTTGTCAAACGTGCCAATTCGGTTGTGAAGGTAGATCAGGCCCCGATAGGTATCAGGCAGCAGCGGCGTCACATGCTTTTCCGCAGTCTTGGCCAAGGAGTCGTTGGGGAATCTCTCCTGGGCGGTCTGCCAGTACTCGCTGACCAATCGATCGGCGATCGATTCCGCATTCTGAACCGACTGGGGCCGGAAGTGCCAGCGCTCCTTGATGCTGGGGCGAGGAAGCGAAAACTCGATTGGAACCCACTTGCGCAGTAGGGCTTGTGCCAAGCGCTCAAAATGGGAAACCGCTGTCGAAGTATCACCTTTCTGCTGTGCCTCTCGGTGATGCAAGGAGACAGCCAAGCTGTGTAACAGCTGCTCACGATCTGCGGTGAGAACCACGAGTACCCGTGGATGGCGCAGGAAGAGCTGGATCAGTTCTAGCAAGTCGAGCGCCCGCTGCGGCTGCAAGTCCAGATCGTCCACAAACAGAATCAGGCGACGGGGGCCATTCTTTGGCTCGGTAAGGAGTGCATCGAACAGCGAGCGGAACGCTTCATGGATACGCGCTGTTGTTTTTGCGACCCGGATCTGTGACCCCACCAATCGACGAGGCAGATCTCGGGAGGAAACACTGGAGTCCTTTTCAAACGCAAAAAACTGATCCGGCATGCGCCGCCGCACTTCTGCCCCACGGATGCGCGCCAGTGGACTCCCCTTGCTGCGTTCCTTCAAGCGATGATTTGCATCGGGCAGTAAGGGCTGGTACCGAGCTTCCAGATAGGCCAGCAGCATGAACAGCAAGTCATCTTCTACTCGACCGTACTCAGGCGCAAACAGCTGCCTGGGGGAATTCTCGGGCTCATCGGGAGACGAAAAACGAATAGGGAGCAGCCATTCAATCTGCTTGGATCGGTCTGCCTCCGCCAGCTTTCCCTGCGCCACCCCTTCATCACGAAGCAGGCGTAGCAGAGTGAGGAGTGCAGAGGTCTTGCCAGTACCACGCCCACCATACAGTGCCAGCACCTGTCCGTGCGTGGACACATCTAGCTCCGACATTCGATCACGTACAGAGCGGACGAACTGACCGAGCGCGCTTTCTTGCGAAACAACGATCGGACCTTCAGGGACCAGGGTTGGCTTTGCTGTCGTCTGGCTCATTAGGGGTCCGCTCCTTATGCAATCACAAACCGGCCATAGCCCGCAGAGGTCTTGCCACCGACGCCCCACTCGCTAAGCACCAGCATCAAGTACTTCTTTGCATCATCAAGGGTCTTGAGTGCCTGGGCGATCTTGGCATCGAGCTTGCCGCTTCCTTGGGACGCATCCTCTCCATCTGCTGGCGCTATCTCAACAGCAAGCCAGAACTCGAAAGTCGTCTCGACCACGGTCAAGAAGGAATGCGGAACAGGGTTCATCCGCTCGCTCGGTGGTTCGTTTCCGGTGTAATACTGGCCATAGTGAGGCGTGACTACATCGAGCGCCAATGTGAAGGCCCCATCCTCTGGCAGCGCCTCATAGAACACCACCTGAGAGGCCGCCCCTTCGGTCCCCATGGCCGCCACGACGTCCGCCCCTTCGGCTTTCGCTAGTGATAGCACGGCTCCCTTTAGCGCAGAGCCCGCGATGCGTGGGACTCCCCACTGTGGATGGAACGACAGGCTGGTGGACAGCGGATGTGCCCGTCCGCCATCCATCAGGAGTCGGCCATGCTGCTTCGCCCGCACACTCACGGCCAAGCTCTTCTTGTTCCCCTGTGAGTCGTAGACAGAGTGAAGCGCTGTCACGGATTCGCGCTGGCGTGCAAGGGCCTGGCTAGCAAGCTGCGACTTGTGGCGCCTTCCACACCAGGCTGTCAGTGCGAAGTGTCTGGCTTCACCGCTCAAGCCCCAGGGCTCTTTGCGGTCAGCATGGTTTACAGGAATCAAGCGATCCAGCCACAGCCCAAGGTTCTCGGGCACAAACTCCGAGCCCAGTAGCTGCTGCTGCCTCTCGATGAACTGGACCGTCTGCGCGGGAAGCGGCAGTACCAGCTCGAAGGCATCACCGTCTCTGCGGGGTGGACCGGATCGCTGCGGAAAAGACGACTGCATCGCCATGGTCAGTCCTCCTTCTGGAGTTCGGCACCTTCGGTGTCAATCCGACCATCGGCAAAGCGCTTGAGCAGCTCGGCACTCCTCATCAGCTCATAGCTGATGCGCCGATAGTCAGCTGGCGACATCTCGGTCACGACCTTCATTCCCTCGGCCCGGCTTTTGGCCCCCAGCATGGTGCTGATGCGACGACTAAGCTGGGTAAACAGCTTCTCGTTGGCCTGCTTCTTGGACTTAGAAAACAGAAAAGCCATGGTCTGTCCAAGCCCGCTCACCTGCAACCAGCTCGGCAACTTCTTCACCAGCAGTCCATACTCGGCCGCCTTTTTCTGGCCGAGATCTCTTACCGCCTCTTCGATGGCCTGCCAGGCCCAGGCCGCTCGCTCTTGCGCTTGGTTAGTCACGGTGCTCATGGAGAGACTCCTTGTGACAGCCGAACGCTGAGCATGCCTCGACCAATGGTGCGATCACCGCCCAATCGGATGCGGCTCTTCTCTGTGACCACCGCATCAAGGCACGCAAGCATTTGCTGGGACGTCAGCTCTGGCTTCTTGTCACTAGTTCCGGCTGCGGTGGACTGGTTGCTACTCTTACTGTCACGTCGTAGCGGGCGACGGTCTTTGGATACGAGACCCAGGCTCCATAACAGAGACTCTGACGGCAGGCTCTCTTCGGTCCACAGGGCACCCTTGGCCACTGTGCCAGTCTGCGGATCAATTTTAATCCGCGTGACCACTTCGGTTGCATGTTGACATAGGAAAGCAAACTCCTCATCGCTCAAGATGGCCAGCTGAGCTGCCAGACGATCACGAAACGGAGCGTAGGAAGCCGTCTTAGGGAGTGCATGTTCAGAGAGCCAGGCTGCCAGCTCAGAAACGGCCTTCTCGGGAACCACCGGATACTCCGTGTCTTCGATGAGCAAGCGGTTGTTCGGAGAAATCCGACTGGACGGGCTGACCAAACCCAACGGGGGCTTGTCAGTGTCCGACTTTGCTGGCACGAGCGTCTTTTCCGCTGCCCCGTAAAAGCTCGGTGCTGGCTGTCCCAAGCACTCAAGGTCGCGCACCAGCCGTGACAGAATGAGCGGACACGTCGCCCACGCCCAACCGCCGAACACGGTACGGACTGGCAAAAGCAACAGCCGGGCATCGCCTATCGAAAGCGCTCCGGCGTGCGTGATGGCATCCTCGACTTCTTTGTCATTTCCCTCCGGCTTAGCGGGGGGTTCAGGGCCAAAGGTCGCTAGCGTCAGTTCTTTCCAATTTTTGGCAGTCACTTCTGGAATTTGAGCCTTATCTAGGATTCCCTGCTTCACCAGTTCATCCAGGCTGCGATAGACCTCACGCAGCGAACCCTTGACCCCGGAAGACTGGACGAGCGGCAAGTTGCTCATCCGCTCGCGCTGCAAGGGCAAGTCCACCGCCCCCAGAGACGTACCTGCCCCGGCATGAAGGGGCGTTTCAGTATACAAAAAAAGGAGTGTTCCGATCGGTTTCATCTTGGCGATTCCTTTTGTTCTGGTCATCAGGGGTTTAGCAAAGCTGTTCCGTAGCCAAGGCAGCGGTCCTCTGCCCATGTGGAAGCACAGAGTCCGCTGCGCACAGACTCCCAGGACGCACCGTCGCTTAGGAAGAGGACACTGCCTGCTGGCAGGGCAAAGCGGAGCGGCTTGGGACAGCGCTGCGCTTGGTCAAAACCCCCGATGACCTGCGGTCGATCACTGATGAAGGTTAGGAGGTCTGCGGGTCTTTCCTGCTGGCCAGCAGGCCACAGCAGCGGCGTGATCAGCCACACGCTTCTTGGCGATGGGGTCTCTGCTTGTGAGTTCATGGATAAGCGAGAATCGAGCGGATCGATAAGATTCCCTTCACTGACATGAATCCTCGCCCGGTGACCGCGACCTCCCAGCTGGATCACCCGACCGTGAAGATCACGGAGCGCCGCAGTCATTGCCGCGCCCTCTTCCGCAGTGACTCCATCTGGCGTGGCATCGACCTCGATCGCCAGTCCGGCTCCCCGAGCAAAACGGAACGACAAGGCCAGATAGAACATGCCCTCCTGCACCGTCAGAGAGTCTGGCTCGCGGGCAATTCCGATCCGCGACTCGACTTGATAAACGGCGTTTCGTTGGAGCAGTGACACCGGGTCCGCTTGATTTTGAACATGCCTCGCCAGGTAATCAGCTAGCGACTTCGCCTTGGCAAGCACAAGGTCGTCAGTTCCAGCGTGGGAGCGATAGCGATCTACCCCCGCTGCCGTCACCAAGTACTGCCCAGCGAGAGACTCCTTCACTAGCTCTTCCGAAGTCCATGGCAGCTGTGAGCCAGCAGCAGGGGCCAGCAGATTTTTGCCAAAGTGCCAGCGAGTGGGGGCCACCTTCTCTGGAATGGTCGCTAGGTCGCGGAGTCGAAGGCGACGGACACAGGCGCTCTGCTCGCTGCTCTGCTTCTTGCTCTTTTCCGTAAACACTAGATCTTGCGGCGGTGGAAACAGAGGCAGCGGCTTCTGCCTTGTTGCCGAAGCGGACTTGTGAAGATCCGGGCTCACCGCAATCAGCGGACCCCGAACGGTCACCAAGCCAGGATCGCTACGACCCCCGAGTAGTTTCTGGGCCCAGACCTCTTTGACTCCGTAGTACTGATCCTGGCTGCCAAAGTCGGCACCAACCTGGGACAGAAGCGCACTGCGCAGCGCCGCTCGTAGCGAGCCCGGCGTTGGAAAGCTGCTCCGCGACAGCACATGCAAGCCCGCATCCCATGGGCGCGGCTCCCGAAAGTGCAAGACATCGAGTGGTTCAAAAAACAGGGTAAAGACAGAGCTCATGGTGTTTTCTCTTGCGGTAGCTTGCTTAGCAGCTCGCCAGTCTTGAGCCCGCGTTCTTCGCGTTGGAGGAAGCGGACAAACAGCAGCACATCGATAAACCGCTTGAGGTTCTGACTGCGTAGCTTTCTGACTTCTTCCGGTCGAGCCCTCTCTGGAATTCCTTCCCACAAGAACGGCTGACCAGGCCAGGGCTCGTCTCTGGCAAACCCGCACAGCACCCGCGTCCGATCGAACAGTGCATCGAGAACCATCACGGAAGGTGGCGAATCGTCAGATCCAGCCAGCAGCGGCAGCAGCTCGATCTCTAGCTCATAAGCCGCTTGGGCAGCGCGGGTCGCCGCTTGGTCTTTTGAATCGGACTGTTCTTTGAAGCCATGCCCCAGCAGTGCCAGTAGCGCATCGATAGAGTTCCTGGTCGAGGTCTTTGAAACCGACGGAGTCTGTAGTTCCCACGGCAGATCGAACAGAGACGCAGTACCGGAGCGCTTGTGGAGCGAGATCGCAAAGCGGTTCCCATTCAGGTGCTTTGCTCGCTCTTCGGCTTTGCGCGCAGACTCGATCGCGCGAGTCAGCGGGTCCCTCCAGTGCATGATGTGAAGGCCAGCGCTCAGCGTGACCTTCGACCCCAGATGCTCCTCTTTTCGGATCGCCTGATTCAATAGGTTCAGGCAGTGGAGCGCGGTCTGGAGCGGCAAAAACGCCAGCAGATCATCTCCACCGCTGTACACCACTCGTCCTAGGCACTTCGTCTCAACAATCTCCAGGAACGTCTTGGTTGCCAACGTGCCGAGTCGCCGCGACAAATCCGCACCAAGAGCTGGGTACAGCGGACGCTTCTGGTCGTCTACGTCTTTTAAGTCCTTGCGCAGAAGTTCAGCGGCTGCGATGTCTTTCCAAAGCGGAGCGTTACGTCCGGTCAGCCACTTCCCCATCTTGTCCACGTCAGCGCATAGGACCGCCAGGTACGTGCTCGGCTGGCAGTCGGCGGTGGCGAGGATGCCACTCAGCGCCTTCCTTGCTTGGCCGAGATCCGCGCTGACCAGGCTTCGCTGGTCGTCAGCAGCCGTTTTATCGGGAAAGTGGGACCGCCACACCGTGTCGAAGACATAGAAGTCTTGGTAGAGCCAACTTCCATCGACCTCCAGCAGCCCATTGCGAACCGGATCACTCTGCGGCCACTTCCGTAGCCCAGGCAGGAGGTTGCCAGGATGGGTGAAGGCGAGTCGCTCCTGATTCTGAAGAGTATCGAGCGTCCTGGTCCATTCTGGGATTTGGCTCCGCAGGGTGTTGCGCTCATCCTCAGTGCTTTCCCAAACCCCGCTCAGCTTGGCTGCGAGTACGTAGCGAACGGGGGCGGTAGCCAGTGCAGACACCGAAGGGAATCGCAGCAAGAGGCGATCCTGCCTATCGGTCCAGTCTATGTCTAACTGCGCTCCCTCACGGCTCTTGTTTCCGTAGTACACTTTGGGCAAGAGTCGCTTCACCAGACAGACCGCACACAGTCCTTCGCCTGCGGAGAGATGGAGGGAGTGCCGATCATCCTGACCATCTGACTGCTCGGGCGTGCCCCCAGCCTGTTTCTGGAGTGCCTCACTGTCAGCCTTTTTTTGGAGTGCCTCACTGAGCTGGGTAAAGAACGTTCGCGACAGGTGCTGCTGGCTACTCGCATTTTCAGAGATAGGACCCATCTGCTCGCGGCGAACGCACTGCACACACTTGGGGCGGGAGTCCCCCTCCGCGCTCTGCGGCGTCTGCTCCAAACGATGCGCCGCCATCAGTCGATGGCTGTGATCGAACAGACAGCCATAGAATGAGCCGACCGGCCTGTTATTTGGGTCGATTTGCGGAGTACCTGCATCCTTGACAGACAGTGGTCCACAGGGACGCTGAAGACCACTGCCTACGATGAACTGGCTCAGCGCTTCCACATCCTGCGGCCACGGCTGAATCACCACATCCATTTCCAGATGCGATTCGATCTGCTCATCCCATTTCCCCCAGGGTTCGACGAAACCGGTGGTTCCCTGTAGCGCCCTATTCAGCTCGTGCTTGGCTGCCTTGGCCATGGTCTTCCATTCATTATCAATGGCTTTGGTGGCAGCCTGGGCAATCTCTTCGGCGCGCGCTCTCGGCACAATGGCGAGGAGCTTGTTGGCTAGCGATGAGTGGGTGAGTGATTCCTGATCGGATGCCTTCCCAAAGAGACGCTTTTGGGAAAGTGGCAGCTGCGCCAAATCGGGGAAGACGAGCGCGTCGGGGCCAACCATCTCCGCTACCTTTTCCACCCCGCAGTAGGTGAGAAACGCGACCGTGAAGCTACCGCTCCACAGATCATCGGTTCGGCGAGCTGCTTGGATAAACGATTGCACTGGACCGACATGCAGATAGAGCAGCGCGGCTTCACCCTCTGAACAACGCGACCCGTGCAAAGCTGCCGTCAAGGAGCGATGGGCCAGCACGCTATGGTCCGGCATCAGCACACTACCGGGCAAAAGTGAGAGTGGCTCTTTCGCGCTGTTGTGGGCCGTCATCACTGCAAGCCACAACTCACGGATGAACTTTTCGAGATCAGTAGACTGGGTGGGAAGCCCTTGTAGGAACAGCTCGAAGTCGTCCCGTACCTGATCTGGCTTGACTCGAGAATACACAGTAGGAAGCGCATTTGCGGACAAGGGGTGCTTCAGTGGAACCGGAACGGGCTGCTCGCGAGGTGGATCCGCTTGAACGTGTGACTCGGATTCGTACGCATCACCCGCTGCCTGCAAACGCGCGGTTGCTTCGGCTTCGCTCTCTGCTGCAACAGCTCCCAACGCGTCTTGGAATCGTTCCGCTAGATACTGTTGCAGTCGCTTCTGGCGCTCGGCTTCGCCGGCTTGATCGATCGCAGCGAAGGGCGATGGCAGAAGGAGAGCCCGCGCTTTGCGAATCCATGTGCGACTATCTGTGCCGTGGGTGGTCATGAGCGACCTCCGCCGCCGGCCTGTGCCACAGCAAAGCGCACAAAGTCGCGAAGATAGCTCGTGTCAGGTACCGGAACTTGATGAGTCCCCTGCTTGGTCTTCATCACTAAGAAATCCAGGTCCAACAGCGGGCTCACCCGCGGGTCCGCTGCCAGGTTGATGAGCATCACCGCAAACTTGCCGCTCGCCAGTCTATGAACGCGAATGTGAAGAGGAGAGGGAACTTGATCGCCTTCCCCTCTGGGCGGGAGAATGGTGCAGTTCTGACCCGCAAGCGATGAAAAGTAGAACCGCAGCGGCAGTCCAAACGCAGTCCGACCGACCGATTGGTTCGGCGGTGTCCCGGTCTGGAGAGCATTGCGGACAACAAAGTAGTCCTGCAAGCGGGGCTGATTCTTTGCCAGACGAGCCTTGGTGGAGCGGAACTGCTGGAACAGCGTCCCAACTCCTTCTAGCGCATCCTGACCACTCGGGAAGGTACGTGGTAACACCGTCAGCTCGGCCCCCAGCAGGTTGCGAATTGCGCGATGGGGACGACCATCTTCAGGATTGGCGTAAAACTCCGGGCCCAGCTGCTCCTCGAACACGTCGAGTGCCCAGTTCAGTCCCGTGCGCTGCTGCATCTCCAGCTCTGTCACATTCTTGCAAGGCGACTGGAGCGCACGATCGATGGCCTGAAGCCCGGTCGAACGCGTGAGTTCCATCGAGCCAAACCCCCGTCGGCTCCGCGCCCCGATGCCACCGAGATGCGTCCATAGCCACACCGTTGCAGACACCAGCTTCTCGATTTGCTGACGCTGCTTTCCATCGATTCCAACCGGGCGTATGCGCAGAGAAAGTCGGCAGCGCTTCCCGACCGGTAGAACGGTAGGCGTCCCCCGCTCGAACAGACCGTAACCCAGATACCGTAGTCCAGAGGTAGGTGATTGGGGCGATGGGAAAGGCTGCGTTTGTGGGGCCTCATCCATGGAAACCATCAGAGGTGAGCGATGCTCTGTGGATCCAAAGACCTTGTTCTCGACCTCCCGCAGGATGCTCACCAGCTCGGCTTGCTGGGAAGGATTGTCTCCCGTGGGCCAGAACACGGCCGTGACGGCCATCCGAAACCACGTTCGCAACAGACCACGCACCGCACTCGGTCGCAGCGGCAGATAGGGATCACTCTGTCGAGGAGTCGCCCCGCCCACAAAGCCGGGCGTCAAGAACTCAAGTGAGAGCTCCATGTGTGAATCAGTCATCACGTCTCCCGTCGAAAAACCACAGAACTTTGCGGACTGTATGCGCATCCGCGTCTCGATAGCAAGAACGCGGTGGGATGCCATATATACGGTGGGATGCCATATATAACGAGACGCAACCCGGAACCAACCCTCACGGACCATTTTTCGACTTTTTCAATCGGCTCTTGGGATATGGTCCGGTTCGGATGGTTGACGACCAAGAGCCAGATGAGCTGTCGCTGCTGCTCCTTGCTGCTCGGCAAGGAGACCGAGGTGCGCTCAGCAGACTTCTCCGTGGGCTGTGGCCCTGGTTGCGGTGGAAGGCGGGCTCCTTGGTATCACGAGCTGCGCCGATCGGGGTATCCTCCCTCACTCAAGAAACTGCGCTGCGCTTCTCTCGCAAGCTCAGCAAGGTGCGGGCAACGGACGCTCCTTCTGTGAAGGCGCTGTTGCACCGAATTATGAGGAATACCGCTGTGAGTGCTCACCGTTCGGCAGCTGCAGCCAAGCGAGACCCGGCCCAGCGGCTGCTCGCAGAGCTGATTCCCGAATCAGCTGCGAGTATCGAGGAGCAGCTCGAACAGGCAGAGAGCCAGCATGGGCTGCGTGTAGCGATTCTTCGACTGCCGGACCGACAGCGCCAGGCCATCCAGCTCATGCTGGATGATGTCTCTATCGATGACATTGCCAAGCACCTTCAGTGCTCGCCGGGCGCAGTCCATATGCTGCTTCAGCGAGCCAAGTGCCAGCTCGCCGAGTGGCTGGCTGAGGCAGGCCCGGAAGCTATTCAATGATGGCGGCAAGCCGATATTCGTGAATGTCTCGCACTTCGTCATAGAAGTGGATCGGTCCGGCGGTACGCAGGTGATATGCAATCAGTGGTGCAAGCGCCAGTGGATAGCCCGAGATCACCTCGATGAGTCGAATTCCCTGACACGCACGCTTCACATACCGAATCGCGCCGACGCATTCTCTCACGAGCTGTGATGCTTGCTGTGGGTCGTCAACATGGTTTGGCAAAAGGACCGGCTGGATCAGAGTCTGTGGCCGCGTGCTGTTCCATCTTTCGATGTGCCGCAAGTATTCGACCGCGCGACCTTCCAGCAAAAAGGCCATCACCATGACATCATGGCGCAGCGTCGCCGGGCGATTCATCTTGATCAGCTTGGCGCTATCTGGCGACCAGTTGTCGCTCAGTAGAAAGTCCTGCGCATCCGTGGTCCAGGTCTGATGGACGCAGTTGAAGAAGTTATCGCTGTGGAGCCGCACAGAAGTGCCACGATCCCACACCTTTCCGACCAGAGTTCCGACTCCCAGCGGGGCTTGACCACAGATGTTGATACGCTTCAGCGAAGTCAAGTAACCATCGATGGCGCGGAGTCCGTCCTCGATCTCTTGCCACTCACCCCGCGTACCCTGCTCTCCCTCTGCTGGGCAATAGAGCCGCTCTCCGTGAAGAGATACCCGCAGGTCCAGGGTGGGCGCGTGGGCATACTGCGCTGGAACCTCGACTGTCCAGCTTGGGTTGCGGTGTCCCAGACAGAGCGTCACTTCCTGCGCAGTGCTGGTGAGTCCACCGGCGGCCCAGACACTCCGGGCATACTTCTCTAGGAACCGCTTGTCACTCTGCGGCTCTAACCACAGCGGCTTGTTTTTCAGCAGTCGACGAAACGCCGAATTATCTGGCAGATCAACAGCAATCTCATCTGGTGGATCAAGAAAGATCGGCAAGATCCGAAATCCATCACCACGCTGTTCCATCAAGCGCTGTAGCGCCCACTCGACCTCTTGCTCGATCCACTTGCGGGTCGCAGCTTGCTTGGACAAAAAGAGCGACATCGAAGTGCAGGGACCACGAAACACAGCCTCTTGCAGCTGCTCCTTTAGGGGATGACCGACCTGTTCGCCCAAGTCAATCTTATCGAGCCAAGGACGGACGCCGCGTGGTGCAACAGCACGCAGGATGGGTTTCACTCGATCTTCATACTCCCCGCCGTGATGACTAACAAACGTGCGAATGGCGGACATGACTGGTTCTCTCCGGTTTGGTGGTTGCTACAGAGGAAGACGCGATCACAGATCATTTCTCACGCACCCAGCTTCACTTTCCAATGTTCCAGATGCACATCCCCTTGCCATTGGCCTTGCTGTTGCATCTCGCGTACGACTTCGCGGGCCTGCTCGATCCAGTCCGTCCGCGCTGGCTGATGTTTGATGGCTTCCATCAGCAATTCGGCATGGTCGTGGCCTATTGTGGCGCGGCGCTTGTCGACAGACCACAGCGCGTGAAGCGGAGTCAGGACTCTCTGCATCGCTTGGGCATCATGGGAAAGGAGGGCGTGGCGGAGCTGTGCTCGCACCAGCGCGATCTGTGCTCGTCTGCTGTGAGGAGACTGATTGACTGCCTGCTGCCCATACGTGATCGCCGACAGGGCGAGTCGCATCGCCGCAGGCTCGGTTGGGAGTGCCGCCAGTCGTTCCTCGGTGCGCGCCATCAAGAGTGGTTCGGTCGATGGTGCTGCGTCTTTGGCCAAAAGGAACAGCTCGCTTGCCTGGTCGAACTGTTGCAACTCGGTAAAGTACAGGCCGAGGTGAAAGAAGGCCAAGTGAACCTCATTGCCCCGCGCCAGCTCTGGCCTGGTCAGCACAGCCGAGTGATACCGGGATGCTTTGTCGTACAGATCGTAGGCCGGCACTGACTCTCCCAGATGGACCATGAGATCCGCTTCGCGGATTGCGCACGAGGCCCAGTCGCGACGAATGCCCAGCTGCTGAAAGCGAGTCCGAGCCTGTTGATAGATCTGTCGCGCCCCTTCCAGCTGACCCAACTCTCGGGCCAGGTCTGCTTGCTTCTGAAGGAGCTTCGCCGAATGTTCAGGGGACAGCGGCAGCGCCTCTGCCTGTTTGAGGAGTGTGCTCGCATCCTCGAGACTTCGCGTATCAAGGGCCAGTCCGAACGCTTCAAACAGCTCCTTGGGAGTTCGCCGCGCAGGGTCAAGCGAACCCCGCATACTCGATGCTTCGGGCGCTCCCATTGCAGGTGGGTTCGGGGGGCAACTCAGAGGCAGATTGCTCAGAAAGAGGGGCAAAATGAGAAGCGAGGCAAAACGACGCCGAGGAAGAGTCGGCGCATGGGGAAACGAAGTGCTCGCGAGACGTTGCAACACTTCCTGCGCGCTGGGCCGGCGGTCGTGGAAGCGCTCCAGCATGTGAGCCACCAGCACCACGAGTTGCGGAGACAGAGTGACGAGTGGAGACTGAAGCCGTGGTGCTCGCAGCGTAAGACGGAGGTGGGCCAGTTCCTCGGCGCTCTGGGCGTGAAAGGGAGGCCGACCGGCAAGCGCCTCGAACAGAATCAGCCCCAGCGCATAGACATCGGCACGGCCATCGACGGACTTGGCATTGAGCAGCTGTTCCGGCGCGGCATACGCATGCGTGCCCAGGAACGCCCCCGTTGCTGTGCTGTGCGGCACCACGGCAAGCTCATCCATGGGCAGCTTCGCGAGTCCGAAGTCCGCCAGCCGCAGCGAGCCATCGGGAGCAAACAGAATGTTGCGCGGCTTCACGTCGCGATGGACATAGCCGCGAACATGTAGCTCGTGGAGGATACGCGCCAGCTTCCCAATCAACGGCAGAATCTGCGACGGCAACAGCGGTGCCCCAAGTCGCTCCGCCAGCGTCGTCGGCAGATACTCCATGACATAGTAGGGCCGCCCCTCAAAGTCTCCCTCGCCAAAGAGTCGAACCACACCGGCGACATCCAGCGTCCGCAGCACCTCGGCCTCGTTGATGAGTCGAGCCTGCTGCGCCGAGTTCGGGCGATGCTCCTCCTTCAGAATCTTCAGCGCAAACGCCACCCCCTCCCGTCGCGCCAGGTACACCTCGCTGGTCCCTCCCTCACCGAGGAGCTCCGCGATGACGTACGAACCGATGCGCTGACCGACCGGAAGCCTCACACGCGGACGCTACCACAGAACCCCGAGCACAAGCTCGGTTCCGCCCTTCGAGCACGCCAGGGCCAGCAAGACAGCCAGTCGGGCGAGACGCACAAGCCGACTGGAATGAACGAGAACTTCTGGAAGTTTCAATGCCCTTTACGCTGGCTGTTGGGGCTGAGCAGCTCCGCAGCCTGGCCCCCGAAGGTGCCCTAGGTGACTGGTGTTGCCGATACGCCTCCGCGCCATGGCCACATCGTCGGACCCACAGAAAGCCAATCGGGGGCGAGTGCGGCACGATGGCTGCCGGAGCTATGTGGATATCGGAAATCGCTCCTAAGTGGCTATCAGCCGTCGGATGAACATTTCGGCGATTCTTGGCCACCATGCTTCGTGTTGGCAGCGTGGATCTGCGACCGTGCTATAGTTCGGGCACAATGGACCGAGCTGCTGACCAAACCGCGAAGGCTGCTGCCCGTCTGAGAACGGCGCTCGAACTGCAACGGACGGGAATCGAGATGATGCGACAGTCGCTCCGTCGGCGCTTTCCTGATGAAAGCGAGAGTCAAATCAGTCTGCGTCTGACAAGCTGGCTGCGCACTCGAACTGGTGCGGAGTTTGGTGATGGCGTCGGGCATCCGGTCGCCTGGCCTCGGCTCGCTCGATGATTGTCATCGAACAGCTCCTACAGCAGCTCACCCGTTTTTTCGCAGAGACAAACCGTCGCTGGGCACTCGTGGGTGGGCTCGCGGTGTCGGTACGGTCCAGACCTCGGTTCACAAGTGATCTGGACGTGGTGGTTGCAGTCGAAACCGACCAAGATGCGGAGTCGCTGGTCTATGCGCTGACGATGCAGAGCTACCGCGTACTGCTCTGTCTGGAGCATGAGCGCGTGTCTCGTTTGTCGACGGTGCGGCTGCTCCCTCCCGGCCAGGATGAGGAAGGAATCATCGTTGACCTCCTGTTTGCCTCGTCGGGAATTGAGAGGGAGTCGGCGGAAGCTGCGACACCGCTGGAGGTGTTGCCGGGTGTCTCCGTGCCAGTGGCGACGCTGGGTCATCTGCTCGCGATGAAGCTACTGGCGATGGATGATGTGACGCGCCCACAGGATCGCATCGACATCCTTGCCATGCTGGAGTTCGCCGACGCCGAGGAGCTGGCGCGGGCACACGATGCGATCGACCTCATCACCGCCCGTGGCTACGACCGCGCAAAGAATCTCCGCGAGCGCCTGGCGTCGTTCCTTCCACACAAGCCCTAACGGCGCAGTTTGCAGTGGCCAGCGGTATCAGCGCTGAAGAAGGCGAGCAAACCTGTAACGATCTTGAGGGTTTGGACACCGGCGAAAGATCCTGCTTTTTCGACGGTCAATCGCTGCTGTCCCACTTGAGGGGAAGCCGGGGCCTACAATCACCCGGAGTAGGAGTCTTGCGATGGCCGATGAATCCGCCGCTTGGACATGGAAGGGCGTGATTGCGCGACTGCGCGAGGCACCCACTGGCAGCACCGTTCAGATTGCGGTATCAGCCATCGAAGAACCGACGAGCGTGGGCCTACACCCAATGCCGACGGGGGCCGATGGCCGTCCGGTGTTCGGTGTCGTGCTTGATGAGCAGGTGGGAATCTTGGTCCAGGTCTGTGACGAAACCTACGAGGCCCGTCTGTGCCAACTCCCACAGCTCGCGGCGACTCCGCCCCCAGCATCGGCGCTTTCGCTCCCACAGGCTACGACTCTGTCGCTCCCTCGGTCGGTGGCGGTTGCTCACCAAAACACAGATGCGACGTCGCTACCGTCGGTTCCCGTCGTGCTCGACGCTCGCACCGATTTGGTGATTCAGCGACCACGTGAACCACGCTCGCTGGTCAGCATCCCCGCCCAATTACCCAGCGAGACGATGCTGACGACTACTCTCTTGGGAACACTCCTCGGGTTCGCGTTTGGTGGAGCACGGGGGGCCTTGGCTGGCGCTCTTGCTGGCGGAGGGGAGTCGCGAGCAGTCGTCATGGCCACAAGTCCCCACGCACTACCTTGCAGAGAGCGCAGTCATTTTGCACCTGACCACTCACTGATGATCGCGCTCGGCGCCATCCACTCACCTTCGAGGCAAATTCATGGACACGTCACATCTACCAGACAACCTTCCCGAACTGCTCGATCTCTGCATTCAGAACACCACAGGCGAGATTCAAAAGCGATTCATCGCCATCCGAGACGAGCCAGACGTCGATAGCAAAACGACTCTCTTTCAGGCGTTTCGGCGAGAATCTTTCGCTGACAAAAGACTCACGGAAGCAGATCGCTGGCTTACAAAGCTCCGACCATTTTTTGAGCCGGCGGTCTACATTCCGCTACCTCCTGTGTCCTAGCACGTTCAGGGGGACGAGCGTGACGCATGGCCATGGTCTGACACGGTCACATGAGTGACCTGCTCCAGAATTTTCATCGCGTCGAAGACGGCGTGGCTTGCTCTATCTTCACCACCGAGGCCAACTTCTGTACCGCAACCTCGGCCGTCGCATAGTCCCGCCAGCACACCGCCGTCTCCGTCAGACTTATCTCGGCGAGCGCGAACGGCTTCGATTCGTCGTTGGGATGAGTCCACCGAACGACGCACAGCAGCACGTCGCCGTGTCGTCGCATATCGAGGATCGTCCACATCTGGTCCTTCGGATTCGTGGTGCGGAGCAGAAACTCGTGGGCTTGCCGCTCTCCCGGTTTGCTTAGGTCGAGCATCGCGAGCGGTGGCCGCGTCGGAGCCGGACGAGCCTTGATGCGACGACGACGAGACACACTTGCACTACGGATGTGACAGCACATAAAGTCCTCCCGTTCGCGTCGGACCATGACTTTCCACGGTGAGGGTCTGACGCGGGCGATGGGCTCCCGGTTTGCGCCGGGGGCCTTTTGTTTTTGGCCCGATCTTGCCGGGCTCAAGTGCAAGGAATACACATGGATTACATTTCGACGCAATGTTTAATCGAACAGATCCGTTAATAAAAATTTCTATTTTTTTGCCACCTTCGGCGCGTGCTACGCCACGGCCATGGTTCGTGGCCAGAGAAACCCCGCCCACGTTGGCCTGCCTTCTCGCCTCAAAGCTGCTCGAAGACTACGCGACGTCAATCATCGACCGTTGGCGACTGCTGCCAACATCGCACCTTCGACAGTCGGAGCGATCGAGAAGGGCCTACAGATCCCGACGGTTGGGAAGATCGCGCAACTGGCGTCAGCGCTGTCGGTGTCGGCGGCATGGCTGGGGTTTGGAATTGGGGAGATGTTGACCGATGACTCGCGCTCGAACTGCGATGGCATGGGGGGCCGCTTGCAGGCAGCGCGAATGGAGCGTGCCATCTCGAAAGCTGAGCTTGGTCGGTTGGCTGGACTTACGGCACCTTCCATCACACAGATCGAGAAGGGCGGGCAGTCAGGCGTCGAGGTCATTGAAGCCATCGCCCAGGTGCTCGGCGTGTCTCCCGGCTGGCTGGCCTTCGGCATTGGCCCGCAAGTCGTGTCCTTGCCGCGTCGCGGGCGTCCTCCCACGCAGTCATCCGCCTCGGTCGACTGATTCATCGAGCGCCAGCAGCGCATGAACCTGCGCTGGGTGCCAGATACCGCCCTCCTTCGGCAGAATGCCCTCGGCCACAAGACGGATTCCGATTTCGCGTAGTTGCATGCCCTGTGCCCGTAGCTCGATGGCTCGACGGGCTGCCGCATCCCGGTCGCCACGACTGGCAGTGCGCAGCAGTTCCGAAACCTGCGCCGGGTGCCAGATGCCGCCGCGCAGTGGTGTCAGCCGCTCCTTCCGTAGACGTTGGCCGATCTGACTGAGGCTCAGCCCTTGGGCGCGTAGCTCCTTCGCTCTCGCCGTCGCAGCTTCGCGGTCATGGCGTAGCGGAATCCGAGGGCCAGATGGCCTAATTGGGTGTACCTGTTTGGTGCCGTCCCGTCGTAGCACGATGCTGAGTCGCTGCGCTCTCCAGACTCCATCACGCCGGGCTGGGATCTTGGCCTCGTTCAACCGTCGGGCGATCTCATGCAGCTTGAGCCCTTCGGCGCGCATTCCCTTGATCTTGCGCAGCACTTCCTGCTCATGCGCCAATGGGACCAGCAGACGCCGTCCCTCTGCGTCGACGTCATGGCTGAACTCGTAGCCGTAGGGCGCAGGGCCGAGTCGAATCCCTTGAGCCAGCATGTGCCGCAGCGCGTCCCTTGTGCGCTCAGAGATCATCTCCCTCTCAAACTGCGCGTAGTTGGCAAGGTTCATCAGCACCATTCGCCCTGCGGCGGAGTGCGTGTTGACCATGCCGCACAGCGACAGCAAGTGATACCGTTCGTCGGAAAAGAACTCCTCGACGAGCGTGCAGACATCTCGGAGCGACCGACTCAGTCGATCCAGCTTCACGACGATCAATGTATTCGCTCGCCCCCGACGAATCATTGCCAACGCAGCTTGCAGCCCCGGACGGTCCAGAGTCCCGCCCGATATACCTTCGTCTGCTTTTATGTCGATAAGTTTGATCCTATGCAACTTGCAATAGGCCCGAAGCTTATCACGTTGTGAATCAAGGCTCACTCCCTCGGATACTTGCTCCTGAGTGCTCACCCGAACGTATCCGATGGCCGTTTTGGTGACGTTTGTATTCTGATGTATGCGCATGCTGCGCTTAATAAGAAGTTTTCATGGACCTAAACGGGGATAAGAAGGAGGAAATTGTGGTGGTGGGGAGTTCGGGGTCGAAGGTGGATGTGTTGATGAGTCAGGTGAAGTAGATTCTGTGTGTCCTAAAAGGGAATCAGGGCACGAATGCG
>Ga0268298_10002097_pt1 | contig 22331 bp, 16 predicted proteins | sample WWTPWeurt_MetaG_FD_194462 | JGI IMG/M metagenome (GOLD analysis project Ga0268298, IMG submission 194462) | Activated sludge microbial communities from WWTP in Nijmegen, Gelderland, Netherland - WWTP Weurt | ecosystem: Engineered > WWTP > Aerobic digester > Activated sludge | place... | reverse complement strand
TGGCGCCGGGGGCCAGGGCCACCTTGGCCGCGCGGCCCAGAAAATCATCGTCGCCGATGGAGTGCAGCACCGTGCCGCTGCAATCGGTGAGCACCACCATGCTCTCGGTGTTGACGATCTGCTCGTAGAGCATCTCCATCACCGGCGCCGCGTGCTCGTGCAGGCGCAGGTTGCGATCCCGCACCACGTTCAGGTCGGAGCGGCCGATGGTGGAGAAATCCGGGCGCTCGATGCGCGAGACCCCCAGCGCCTGGCTGCGCTCGTGCGACTGCTCGATCTTGTCGATGTGCTCGTGGCTCAGGTTCAGGCCGCTCGCGATCGGGCGACCAAGGTCGTCCGCCACGCGGCGCGAGCCTGGTGGCCCGAATGTGGGGGGCTTGATTGCACGCATCTTGGTCACCTCCGCCGTCCGCGACGGCTTGTCTCATTGAAGCAGGGGCTTCTCGATGAACCCCTGTCCGACACCATCGCAAGTGCCGGGCCGACCACGATTGCTTCGAAATCGCACAATGAGGCCGATGCGGATGCGAATGCTAGTCGGTTTGCAGCGCATTGGGGCCTTGCCGCGTGGTCTTTCGGAGCAGGATGGGGCGGGATTCCCCTCGGCCCGGTCGCGGGGCTTGACGCTTTGAGCGCTGCAGGCCGCCTGGCATGGCCTTTGCAAAAGTGACGGCAGTTTGTTCACAACATGATGGAGACTTCACGATGACCTTGCACGCTCAACAAGGCTTGCGGCACTGGACACTCGCGGCCTGCTTGTCGGTGCTGTGCACCACCACGTGGGCACATGGCGATGTCACGCCGCAGGCTGTCGATACCAAGGAACTGCCCGCCCTGGGCGAAACCTGGCGCGGTGAGAACCCCTACCGCAAGAACGACAAGGCCATCAAGATCGGTTCATCGGCCTACAACCAGAACTGTGCGCGTTGCCATGGCCTGGAGGCCATCTCGGGCGGCATCGCGCCCGATCTGCGCAAGCTCGACAATGACTGCAGTTCACTGAAGGACGCGGTGCGCAAGGCAGCCTGTGTGAAAGAAATGGACGACTACTACGTGGGCAGCGTGCGCCGGGGCAAGGTGCGCAATGGCGCGGTGTACATGCCGCCGTTCGAGGGCATCCTCAACCAGGAAGCGATGTGGGCCATCAAGGCCTATCTCGAGACGCGCCGCGAGAAGCCACTGTGATCGAGCCGCAGATCAAGGCCAAGGGCGCGCGCAGACGCTGGATGGCTGCTGCGGTGGCGGCGCTGGCCGGCGCGGCGGCACCTGCCTGGGCGCAGAACGCCGAGCCCTCGGCGCTGGACAAGATCCGCGCCCGTGGGCGCCTGGTGGTGGGCATCTACAACGACATGCCGCCCTTCCATGTGGGCGGGCAGGGCATCGACGCGGACCTGGCCGGTGCCCTGGCCAAGGCCCTGGGCCTGCCGCTGAGCCTGTTGCCGTTCAATGCCGACGAGAACATGAACGACGACCTGCGCAACATGGTCTGGAAGGGCCACTACCTCGGCTTCGGGCCCGCCGATGTGCTGCTGCACGTGCCGGTGGACCGGCCGCTGATGGCCGAGAACCCGCGCGTGAACATCTTTGCGCCCTACTTCCGTGAGCGCATCGTGGTGGCGCGCGATCTGCAGGTCGTGCCGCGCATGGATTCGCTCGATGATTTCGCGGGCAAGCGCATCGCCGTGCCGGGGCAGTCACTGGCCGGCTGGCTGCTGATCGGTGCCGAGAGCGGCAAGTACCGCGAGCAGTTGCTCACGCAGTGGAAGGACGGCGCTCAGGCCGGCCAGGCGCTGCTGCGCGGCGAGGTGGCCGCGGCGGCCGGCATGGCCAGCGAGCTGGAATCGGTGTTCGCTGGCAATGCGCGTTATGCCATCGAGCCCCTGCCGGTGCCGCGCATGCGCGACGGCTGGGCGGTGGGCCTGGCGGTCAAGCGCGAGGCCACCGATCTGGCGCAAGCGCTGCAGGCGGCCATGAACCAGCTGGCTGAATCGGGTGAACTGGGTCGCATCTTTGCCAAGGGCAAGGTGGCCTGGCGCCGGCCGTGATGGCCTCGGCGCGCTAGTTGTTGCTGATGGCGCGCACTTCTTCAATGGCGGTGACGCCCAGCAGCACCTTGACGATGCCGTCCTGACGCAGCGTGCGCATGCCGGCGGCCATGGCGCAGGCCTGCAATTGCTCGGAGCGGGCGCTGGTCTGGATCAGGCGGCGCACGTCGCGGTCCACCATCAGCAGCTCGTGCAGGCCGGCACGGCCCATGAAGCCCGAATTGCCGCACTGCGGGCAGCCCGGCGCGTGGTGGTGCATGAGCACGCCGTCCTTGGCGGCCACGCGCTGCCAGGTGTCGAGCACCTGCGCCTTGCTGGGGCGCTGCTCGGCATCGGGGTAGGCGTTGAGGTATTCCTGCACCAGGGCGTCGATCTCCTCGGCCTCGGCCGGCCGCGAGACCACGCAGTGCTTGCAAAGGCGTCGCACCAAACGTTGGGCCAGCACGGCCAGCAATGAATCGGCGAAGCTGAACGGGTCCATGCCCATGTCGAGCAGGCGGGTGACGGTCTCGGGCGCGCTGTTGGTGTGCAGGGTGGACATCACCATGTGGCCCGTGAGCGAGGCCTCGATGGCCATCTGCGCGGTCTCGCCGTCGCGGATCTCGCCCACCATCACCACATCGGGGTCGGCGCGCAGAAACGCGCGCAGGGCCTTGGCGAAGGTCCAGTCGATCTTCGGGTTCACCTGCACCTGGCGCAGGCCGGCCTGGGTGATTTCCACCGGGTCCTCGGCCGTCCAGATCTTGCGGTCGGGCGTGTTGATGTGGCCCAGCGCGGCGTGCAGGGTGGTGGTCTTGCCGCTGCCGGTGGGGCCCACGCACAGCACCATGCCGTAAGGGCGCTCGATCACGGCCTTGAGGTTGGCCAGCACATCGGGCGCCAGGCCCATGCCATCCAGCGGCAGGGTCTTGGCCGATGCAAGCAGGCGCATCACCACGTCCTCCAGGCCGCCGGCGGTGGGGATGGTGGCCACGCGCAGTTCCAGGCGCTGTCCCTGCATGTAGCGGCTGAAGGCGATCTTGCCGTCCTGCGGCTTGCGACGCTCGGAGATGTCCAGGTCGCACATGATCTTGATGCGCGCCACCAGGGCCGAGCGGTAGTTGGGCGGCAGCTCGATGTAGGGCTTGAGCACACCGTCGCGGCGGAAGCGGATGCGCACCTTCTCGTTGCCGGGCTGGCACTCGATGTGGATGTCGGACACGCCGGTCTGCTGCGCCTCGATGATCATCGAGTTGATCAGGCGCACCAGCGAGTTGTCGGACTGCTCGATGACGCGGTCTTCGGCAAAGCTGCTGCCATCGGACTTGTTCTGCTCGAGGTGGGCCAGCAGCTTGTCGGTGCTCTCCTTTTCGGCCTCCGGCAGGCTGGGGCTGCCACCCTGGGCCGGGCCTTCGTCGACCTGGCCCTGGTAGGCCCTGTCGATGGCTGCTGCCAGCGTGCCGGCGCGGGCCAGCACGGGCACCACCTTGCACAGGCTGCTGAACTCGGCCTCCTCCACGGCCTTGGCGGAGGTGGGGTCTTCCATGGCCAGCATCAGGCGGCCGCCGCGCACCATCAGGGGCAGGGCCAGCAGCCGGCGGGCGATGGCCAAGGGCAACTTCTGCTTGGCTTCGGCCTCCACCGGGAACAAGGCCGCATCCACCACCGGGTAGCCCATCTTGCGGGCCAGCGCGGTCTGCAGGTTGGCGCGCGTGACCACGCCCTTGCGCACCAGCAGCTCGCCCAGCGGAAGGCTGCGGTCGGCCTGCTGGTGCAGCAGGGCATCGTTGAGCTGCGATTCGGTGATGTAGCCCAGCGCCCGCAGCGCCTCGCCGATGCGCACCATGGGCATGCGCGCCTGCTGCTCGATGGCCGTCACCAGCTGCTCGGCGCTGACGATCTGCTCGTTGACCATCAGGTCGCCGAGCTTGCGCTGGCGCAGCGCCTGCTGATCGGCCGCGGCCTCTTCCACCTGCGCGGGTGTGGCGGCCTTCTGCGCGACCAGCACATCGCCGATGCGCGAGCCCATCTCGGCATGCGCCAGGCTGGCGCGGGGGTAGAAGCTGCGCAGCACGCTGCCAGGCGCTTCGGCCGGCGGAAAGAGGAACAGGCCGGCCGCGTGGTCCACATGGCCCACGCTGTCCAGCTGCGTCACGCCGCCGGTGCGGAAGCTCAGGCGACAGCCGTGCACGCCGCCCTGGCCGGCCACGGCCACATCGGCAGGCATGTCGGGCGGGGTGGGCAGGGGGGCGATCGGGCGCAGCAGGCTCAAGCGGCGAAACTGGGACAGGCGCAGCGGCAAGGTGCCCCGCGCCGGCGGGATCTGCACATGCACCACGCCCTCGGCGGGGTCGAAGTGCATCAGTCGCCCATGCGTCACGTTGCCGTTCGGGCCTTCAATTTCGCACAGCTCCACGTCCACATAGGGCCCCGGCGCCGGGTAGGCCGCGAACGGCGGCGTGGGCCAGAGAAAGCTGTCCTTGCCCGACGTCTCGCGCGGGGCAGTCGGCGGGGCGCTCGCGGCTTGGGCGAGCTGCATCCCGTGCATCGACAGATCGGACATCCGGAAGACCTCGTTGGGGGCGTGACTTGAACAGCGGCACCGGCGGGCATGCACATGCTCACCGGATGCCCCGATCCTAGGCAGGGCCCCAGGCCCCAAACGCCGGATATGTGGCCGTCTGACCGGCCAGTTCCCTGCGGCTCAGTGCTTCATCTGCGCGGGCAGGATGGTGACGATCTGCGGGAAGAACCAGATCAGGCCCACCGCGATCACCATCAGGTAGAAGAAGGGCATGGTCACCTTGGCGATCCAGCCGATCTCGCGCTTGGTCATGCCCTGCAGCACGAACAGGTTGAAGCCCACCGGCGGCGTGATCTGCGCCATCTCCACCACCAGCACGATGAAGATGCCGAACCACAGCAGGTCGATGCCGGCCTTCTGCACCGTGGGCAGGATCACGCCCATGGTGAGCACCACCATCGAGATGCCATCCAGAAAGCAGCCCAGCACCACATAGAACACCATCAGCACCAGGATCAGGCCAAAGGGCGACAGCCCCAGCGTGCCGATCCACTCGGCCAGGTGGCGGGGCAGGCCGATGTAGCCCATGGCCAGCGTGAGGAAGGACGCGCCGGCCAGGATCAGCGCGATCATGCAATACAGGCGCGTGCCGCCCATCAGCGATTCGCGGAAGGTCTTCCAGTCCATCGAGCCCTGCGCGGCCGAGAGCAGTAACGAGCCCAGCACGCCCACGCCGGCCGCCTCGGTGGCGGTGGCGATGCCGGCGTAGATCGAGCCCAGCACGGCAGCGATCAGCGCCACCACCGGGATCAGGTGGCGCGACTCGTACAGCTTCTGCGTGAAGCTCATCGGCGCATCGGCCGGCGGCACGCGGCCGGGGTTGAGCAGGGCCCACAGCATCAGATAACCTGAAAAAAGAGCGGCCAACATCACGCCAGGCAACACGCCCGCCATGAACAGCTGGGCGATGGACACATCGGCGCTGACGCCGTACACGATCATGATGATGGACGGCGGGATCAGCAGGCCCAGCGTGCCGGCGCCGGCCAGCGAGCCCACCGAGATGTCGTCGGGGTAGCCGCGGCGCTGCAGCTCGGGCAGGGTCATCTTGCCGATGGTGGCGCAGGTGGCCGCGCTCGAGCCCGACACCGCTGCGAAGATGGCGCAGCCCACCACATTGGTGTGCAGCAGCCGGCCGGGCAGGGCCTGCACCCAGGGCGCCAGCCCGCGGAACATGTCGTTGGACAGGCGCGTGCGGAACAGGATCTCGCCCATCCAGATGAACAGCGGCAGTGCGGTGAGCGTCCAGCTCGACGACGAGCCCCAGATGGTGACCGCCATCGCGTCGCCCGCCGGGCGCGAGCTGAACAGCTGCATGCCGATCCAGGCCACGCCGGACAGTGTCAAGCCGATCCAGACGCCGCTGCCCAGAATCAGGAACAGCGCGCCGATCAGAAGCGCTGTAACTGCGACATCATTCATTGTGCAAAGCCTCTTCGCTGCTCAACTCCACGCGCCTGCCACGCAGCTCGAGCACGAACTCGTCGACAAAGGCCAGCGTGAGCACCAGCGTGCCCAGCGCCATGCTGAGCTGCGGGATCCACAGCGGCGTGGCGTCGTTGCTGGTGGACACATCATTGAAGCTGTGCGATTGCCAGGCCAGGCGCACGCTGTACCAGGCCGACAGCGCCGCCAGCGCACTGGCCGCTGCCAGGGCCCACAGCTCGAGCAAGCGCTTGGGCGTGCCCTTGAGCGCGCCCGAGAGCAGGGTGACGCGGATGTGCTCGCCTCGCTTGAGCGTGTGCGCCAGCGCCAGAAAGCCGGCGGCGGCCATCAGGTAGCCGGCATACGCGTCGGTGCCTGGCACGTGAAAGTGCAGCTGCCGGCTGACGATGGACAGCAGCACCATCACCAGCAGCCCCACCATGCACAGGGCCGCCAACGCGGCGGCCCCGTCGTAGACCGCGTCGAGCAGGCGCCTCAAGCGCCGCTCACTTGTGGAAAGCGTCGACGAGGGCCTTGCCTTCGGGGCCGGCCTTGTCCAGCCATTCCTTCAGCATGGTGTCGCCCAACTTCTTCATGTCGGCCTTGAGCTGGGCCGTGGGCGGCTGGATGGTCATGCCGTTCTTCTTGAGCAGCTCGATGTACTCGTTGTTCTTGGCCTTGGACGAAGCCCAGCCGCGCACCTCGGCATCCGCACCGGCCTTGAGCACGGCGGCCTGCGTGGGCTTGTCGAGCGCATCGAAGGCGGCCTTGTTGACCAGCACCGCGTTCTTGGGCAGCCAGGCCTGCGTGTCCACCCACACCTTCAGGTGCTCGTAGGTCTTGGTGTCGTAGCCGGTGGAGCCGCTGGACATGTAGCTCTCGATCACGCCGGTGGCCATGGCCTGGCTCAGCTCCGCGGCCTGCACGGTGACGGGCTGCGCGCCCACCAGCTCGGCGATGCGCGCGGTGGACGGGCTGTAGGCGCGCCACTTCACGCCCTTCAGATCGGCCGCCGAGTTGATCGGCTTCTTGGCGTAGATGCCCTGCGGCGGCCAGGCCACCGAATACAGCAGCATCATCCCTTGCTCGGCGAGCTTCTTCTCGAGCAGCGGCTTCTGCACCTTGTAGAGCTTGGCGGCCTCGTCGTAGCTGTCGGCCAGGAAGGGCAGGCCGTCGGCCGCGTAGATGGGCCACTCATTGCTGTAGGCCGTGAGCAGGATCTCGCCGATCTGCGCCTGCCCGCCTTGCACCGCGCGCTTGATCTGGTCGGCCTTGAACAGTGCGGCATTGGCATGCACGGTGATCTTGAGCTTGCCGCCACTGGCCTTGTCCACGTCGCCCGCGAACTGCACCAGGTTCTCGGTGTGGAAGTTGCTGGCGGGGTAGGCGGCGGGCAGGTCCCACTTGGTCTGCGCCTGGGCCAGCAGCGGGGCGGACGCGGCCAGCAGCACAGCGGCGGCGGCAAGCAGGGGGCGGCTGATCGTCATCGGGTGAATCTCCATTTTGGGGCGCACGAGGGCGCGTGAGGGCGCGAGTACAAGGCGCGAAAGCATGCAGTGTGCCTGCGCCTTTGGCGATGGGTGAATGCCCCAGGCCGGTGAGCCGCGGGCCCGCGGAAGCGGGTAACCTGCGCGCCATGAATCCCAAGCCTCACTCAAGCACCTGGCAATTCTGGATCGACCGCGGCGGCACCTTCACCGACATCGTGGCCCGCCGACGCGCGCGGCCTCGTCGCTTTGAGCGCTGCTGCCAGCGGCTTGCTGCCACAGCCTTGAATCGAGCCATGAATCACATCCTGTAGAGATGCCGCCCATGGAAATCTCAAGTACACCCCCGCGCGCCGACCTCGAAGCGATCATTGAGCAAGACCGGCTCGACGAATTCAGGATCCTGATGGACCATTGGAGCGGTCTGCCAAGCTGGACGGGCGGCCTTCAAAAGCGATTGGCATCTCCACCCTATCCCCTGCTGCTGGCCGCAAGGAGCGGTTCGATCTGCATCATTGACGCGATTCTGGACGCAGGCGGCAACATCGGTGTGACCGACAAGGCAGGCCGGCCGGCGCTCTTCCACGCAATGATGGCTGGTCAATGGGATGCGGCGAGCCGACTCGTTGACCGCGGTGCCGACATCCACTGCCGAAGCAAGCAGGGCACATCAAGCTTGATGTTGGCCCTGCGAGGGGACCATCGAGCATGGATTTAGAAGTGCATGCATGCAGGGTTGGAGCTGGCAAGCTTGAATGCCAAGGGACGCAGCGCGATGCACTTCGCTGCAGAGTCGGGCTCGGTTGAACTGCTCGATTGGGTGCATCGCCAGACCGGCTTGCCCCATGACTTGTGCACTTCGAATGGCGAGCGTGTGCTGGATTGCGCTTCTTCCGTGGAGGCTTTTGAACACCTGCGCCAGTTGACGCGCATCCCGCCATCGGAGGCGGCCATCAAGATATTCGAGGATGGCGACTGCACCCTGCTTCAGGCGGCTGAAATGGGTCGGCAGGCCATCGTCTTGCACTTGCTCGACATGGGCGCCGATCCTGCACGCTGGACAAACAAGAAAGACAAGACAGCCTTGGCACATTGCGCCGTGAGATCAGGCAGTCTGGACCTGCTTCGAGCTGTCGTGGGCCGGAAGCTTGATTTGGAAGCGCGCGACAACCGCAACCATCGTGCGCTGCACATTGCCGCGGACCTGGGCCGGTTGGACATGGTGCAGTGCCTTGTGGAGGAGGGCCATGCGGCGGTCGATATCCAGGCCAATCAGACCTTCATCGTCCTGCAAACCGAAACGCCGCTGTACCTGGCCATCTGCCAGCGACATACGGCGGTCGCGCTTTACCTGATCGAGCACAGCAAGAACTTGAATCTGCGGTGCAATCAAGTGGGAGAAACGTCGGTCAGCGCGGCGTGTGCGACCAACAACATGGTTGTTCTGACCCGGTTGCTGGACAGTGGCGCAAGCCCGAACGGTGTGAACAGTCCGCGCAACCGCCATTCGTCCGTGCCTGACTACTGGACATTTCCTTTGCAGTCGGTTCGAAGTGGCGAAGCGGTCAAGTTGCTGCTGGCTGCAGGGGCTGAAATCAACAGCGTTGGTACGCACAGTCGGTTTCCGGAGAATGCGCTGCGCGCCGTGCTGCGATTTGCCACAAAGTCTCTCTTGAAATCAGACGAGGGCGCAGGTTTGATGGAGGCCATTGCAGAGCTGCTTGCCGCCGGCATTTCGTTGGAAGATGGCGGGTCAAGTCCCATCGAGTGCGAAAACCCAAGCAAGGAAATTTCAGACTTGATCAAGCGTGTTCGGGCACAGCGGCACAGTGCAGTGGGTTGATGCCGGTGCTGTGACGAACAGGCGTTGGAGACGTCGCGCGGAGTGCGGCGCCAAGCCAGACAAATGGAGTGCGCTGTGTCGTTGGTGAGCCTTTCGAAACAGCGACGGCCCGCACTTTTTCACGCGAAATGGAAGGCTTCAAATTGACAGTTCCCTCGAGTGGATGGCGGGACGTTCTCGTCGAACTGGGCCAACAACCACGCTGGCAATTCTGGATCGACCGCGGCGGCACCTTCACCGACATCGTGGCCCGCCGGCCCGATGGCAGCCTCACCACCGCCAAGCTGCTGAGCGAGAACCCCGAGGCCTACCGCGATGCGGCGGTGGAGGGCATTCGCCGGCTGCTCGGCCTGCAGCCCGGCGAGCCCATCACCAGCGCACTGGTGGAGTGCGTGAAGATGGGCACCACCGTGGCCACCAATGCCTTGCTCGAGCGCAAGGGCGAGCGCACGCTGCTGGTCACCACGCGCGGCTTTCGCGATGCGCTGCGCATCGGCTACCAGGCCCGGCCGCGCCTGTTCGATCGCCACATCGTGCTGCCCGAGCTGCTGTACGAGCGCGTGATCGAGGCCGACGAGCGCGTGGGCGCGCAGGGCGAGTTGGTCACCGCGCTCGATGAAGCCGCGCTGCGCACCGAGTTGCAGGCGGCCTTCGACAGTGGCCTGCGCGCCTGCGCCATCGTCTTCATGCACGGCTACCGGCACACGGCGCACGAGCGCGCGGCCGCGCGCATCGCCCGCGAGCTGGGCTTCACGCAAGTGAGCGCCTCGCACGAGGTGAGCCCGCTGCTCAAGCTGGTGTCGCGCGGCGACACCACGGTGGTGGACGCCTACCTCTCGCCCATCCTGCGCCGCTATGTGGAGCAGGTGGCGGCGCAGATGCCGGGCGTGCCGCTGTACTTCATGCAGAGCTCGGGCGGCCTCACCTCGGCGCAGCGCTTTCAGGGCAAGGACGCCATCCTGTCCGGCCCGGCCGGTGGCATCGTGGGCATGGCGCGCACCGCGTTGGCGGCCGGCCACGGCAAGGTGATCGGCTTCGACATGGGCGGCACCAGCACCGATGTGTCGCACTTCGCCGGCGAGTTCGAGCGCGCCTTCGAGACCCAGGTGGCGGGCGTGCGCATGCGCGCGCCGATGATGAGCATCCACACGGTGGCGGCCGGCGGCGGCTCGATCATCGCCTTTGATGGTGCCCGCCTGCGCGTGGGGCCCGAATCGGCCGGCGCCAACCCGGGCCCGGCCTGCTACCGGCGTGGCGGCCCGCTGGCGGTGACCGATGCCAATGTGATGCTGGGGCGCGTGCAGCCGCAGCACTTTCCGGCGGTGTTCGGTGCGCAGGGCGATCAGCCGCTGGACCGCGCCGTGGTGGTGCAGCGCTTCACCGATCTGGCGCAGCGCATTGCCCAGGCCAGCGGGCGCGCTACGGCGCCCGAGGCCGTGGCGGCGGGCGCGCTGCAGATCGCCGTGGCCAGCATGGCCAATGCCATCAAGCGCATCTCGGTGGCACGCGGCCACGATGTGACCGGCTACACGCTGCAATGCTTTGGCGGCGCGGGTGGGCAGCATGCCTGCGCGGTGGCCGACGCGCTGGGCATGCGCACGGTGCTGGTCCATCCGCTGTCCGGCGTGCTCTCGGCCTACGGCATGGGTCTGGCCGATCAGATCGCGATGCGCGAGGCCTCGGTGGAGCTGCCGCTGGACAGTGCCGGCCTGGCCGCCGCCCGCGCCCGTGCCGCGCAATTGGCCGAGGCGGCGCGGGCCGAGGTGGCCGCGCAAGGCGTGGCACCCGAGCGCATCCGCACCGTGCAGCGCCTGCTGCTGCGCTACCAGGGCACCGACACCGCGCTGCCGGTGGCCGGTGACGACCTGGCCACGCTGCGCGCCGGCTTCGAGGACGCGTATCGTCAGCGTTTCTCTTTCCTGATGCCCGACCGCGCGCTGGTGATCGAGGCCGCTTCGGTGGAGGCCATCGGCGCCGGCCACGAGACGGCGCTGGCCGCTGCCGCCGTGGATCAAGCCGCGCCGCAACACCCGCCGGCCCTGGCCACCGTGGCCATGTTCTGTGCCGGCGATGACGATGGCGTGGACTGCTGGCGCGACGCCGCCCTGTACCAGCGCGAGACCCTGCCCGCCGGTGCGCTGATCGACGGCCCGGCCGTGATCGCCGAGGCCAACGCCACCACGGTGGTCGAGCCCGGTTGGCAGGCGCGCTGCGGCGCCGATGGTGCGCTCACCTTGCAGCGCACGCGCGCACGCGCCCAGGCGCACGCCATCGGCACCCAGGCCGATCCGGTGATGCTGGAGGTGTTCAACAACCTGTTCATGAACATCGCCGAGCAGATGGGCCTGCGGCTGCAGAACACTGCGCACTCGGTCAACATCAAGGAGCGGCTGGACTTCAGCTGCGCGCTGTTTGATGCCAGTGGCCAGCTCATCGCCAATGCGCCGCACATGCCGGTGCACCTGGGCTCGATGAGCGAATCGATCAAGACGGTGATCGCGCGCAACCCGGCCATGCGCGAGGGCGATGTCTACGTGCTCAATGATCCCTACCACGGCGGCACGCACCTGCCCGACGTGACCGTGGTGACGCCCGTGTTCCTGCACGCCGGCGATGCCGCGCCCAGCTTCCACGTGGCCAGCCGCGGCCACCATGCCGACATCGGCGGCATCACGCCGGGCTCGATGCCGCCGTTCTCGAAGACCATCGCGGACGAAGGCGTGCTGCTCGACAACTTTCTGCTGGTGCGCGGCGGCCAGATGCGCGAGCTTGAGTTGCGCCAGCTGCTGCTGGCCAACGCCCATCCGGTGCGCAACCCCGACCAGACCATTGCCGATCTGCGCGCGCAGATCGCGGCCAATGAGAAGGGCGTGCAGGAGTTGCGGGCGATGGTGGCGCACTTCGGCCGCGACACGGTGGACGCCTACATGCGCCATGTGCAGGACAACGCCGAAGAGTCGGTGCGCCGCGTCATCACCGCATTGCAAGATGGACAGTTCGAGCTGCCCATGGACAACGGCGCCGTGATCCGCGTGCAGGTGAAGGTGGACGCCGCCCAGCGCGAGGCCACGATCGATTTCACCGGCACCAGCGCGCAGCGCGACGACAACTTCAACGCGCCCAAGGCGGTGACGATGGCGGCCGTGCTGTATGTGTTTCGCACCCTGGTGGACGACGACATCCCGCTCAACGCCGGCTGCATGAAGCCGCTGCGGGTGCTGGTGCCCGAGGGCTGCATGCTCAACCCGCGCTCGCCGGCGGCGGTGGTGGCCGGCAATGTAGAGACCTCGTCCTGCGTCACCAACGCGTTATATGGCGCGTTGGGCGTGATGGCCGGCAGCCCCTGCACGATGAACAACTTCACCTTCGGCAATGCGCAGCACCAGTACTACGAGACCATCTCGGGCGGCTCGGGCGCCGGGCCCGGTTTCGACGGCACGGCGGTGGTGCAGACGCACATGACCAACTCGCGCCTCACCGACCCCGAGGTGCTGGAGTTCCGCTTCCCGGTGCGGCTGGACAGCTATGCCTTGCGCGCCGGCTCGGGCGGCGCGGGCCAGTGGCGCGGTGGCGATGGCGGTGTGCGCCGCGTGCGCTTCTTGCAGGCCATGACGGCCTCCATCCTCAGCAACGGCCGCGTGCACGGCGCGTTCGGCGCGCACGGTGGGCAGGCCGGCGCGCCGGGCATCAATCGCGTGGAGCGGGCCGATGGGCGCGGCGAGGCGCTCGGGCACATCGGCCAGGTGGAGATGGCGCCGGGCGATGTGTTCGTGATCGAGACGCCCGGCGGAGGCGGCTGGGGGCCGCCGGCCGCTTGATCAGCGCGGCGGCACTTCTTCTGCAAAGGCCACGCGGATCTGGGCCTGCCTGGCCGCCTGCGTCGCGGTCTGGATGCTGCTCATCTGCGCCTTGGGCGAGGCATGGATGTCCAGGATGGCCACCTTCTGGCGCTGGACCAATCCGGTGAGCGCGCTGCCCAATTGATCCGACGGCACGGCCAGGCCATTGAGCGTGTAGGCGCCGTCCGCGGCGATGTCGAGCTCGGCATGCACCACCGCGCTGGGCGCGTAGCAACCGGCCAGGGCGGAAAGGGCGGCGACCAGCAGCCAGGCTGCGCGGTGAGCCAAGGGTTTCATCACGCCGCGCCCTTCTTGGCGGGCTTGGCCTTTTTGCCGCTTGCCGCAGCGGCCTTGCCCTTGGCCGGCTTGTGCTTGCCCTTGCCGGCTGCCGCCTTGCTGGCGCCGGGCTTGGCGGCCTTGGCCTTCACCACCGTGGGCTTGCAGACCTTGGCCTTCTTGCCCTTCACCTTCTTGCACACCATCACCGTGCGCGTGCCGCCGCCCTCGGCGTCGGCCGGCCCGGCCGCCGGGTCAGGCGCGTCGCCACCGATGCCGACCCAGGCGCGGCAGCGCGGCTGGAGCAGCCCGTCGGCCACCGCCTGGTAGCGTGGCTGATCGGCCGGTGCGTCCGACGCGAGCCGGAAGCAGGGGCCCAGCGTGCCATCGCCCAACTCAAACGGCTGGCCTTGGTCGACGAACTGGGTCAGGTCATGCAGCGGCGTCTCGCCCAAGGCCGGTCGCAGCGCGGCCAGCAGCTTGTGGGTGATCAGCGGCTTGCTCAGCGGGCCTTGTCGCTGCGCCTGCGCGGCCGGCAGCATCAGGCCGCGCATCACCGAGTCCAGGCCCAGTTGGCCCCTGGCGCGCAGCGCAGCGTTCCAGCGCAAGGCCAGCAGCTCACCGCGGGCATAGGGCAGCTCCACCATCGCCGTGTCGGTGAAGAAGTTTGCGGCCACCTGCTGGTTGTCGGCGCGCAGCGCGGGCGATCGGCGGTAGCGCTCGAGCTTGCGGTTGAGCGCATTGGCGTAGTCGTCCAGCGTCCACAGGCCGGCCTGGAGCAGCACGCGGTGGGTGTAGTAGTCGGTGAAGCCCTCGCTGAACCAGTAGCGTGCGGACTCGTCGTTGCGCCCCACATAGGCCATCGGGCCGAAGCGGTCGGGGATCCAGTTGTGCAGGTGTTCGTGCGCCACCAGGAAGTCGAAGCGCTCGCCCGGTACGCGCAGGTCCTGCGGCGCGTGCATCACGAAGGCCTGCTGCACGGCGGTGCCGCCGTAGCGCCCGCTGGCTTCGTTGTTGGGGTGCAGCACCACGAGTTGGTGATCGCTGCCGGGCTCGCGCCAGAAGCGGCGCTGGGCCTCGATCAGCTTGGCCACGCGATCGGCCACGGTGTCGATGTCGGGCGTGAAGGGCTGTTGCGGCGGCAGCATCGGCGGCATGGCCGTGAACACCGGCTTGCCATCGATGCGGCGCTCGCGCACCTGCAGGTCGCCCCCGAGATAGACCGCGTTCACGGCTTGCGAGGCGCTGCCGCGCCAGCGGAACTGCGCGCTCGTACCGCGCTGCGCACCAAAGCTGCCAATCCACCAGCTGCCATCGGGCAGGCCGTCGAAATCAACGCACACGCGCTGCGCTGTGCGTTCGTCGAGGTCGTTGGGCTGCACCATCATGGCCTGCCCGAAGACCTGGAACCAGCGCGCGCCCAGGCGCGTGCGAAAGGTGTCGGCCTGGCTGCGGGCCTGGGCATCGTCGGCGTTGGCCAGCGGCGATCCCACCTGGTAGTGCAGCACCACGCGCTCGCCGGGCCGGTGGCGCACTGTGCGCTCTGCGGACGCGTCGGGCGCCGGGTCGACGGACTGGTCGCCATTGGCCGTCCGCAGCCCGGTGATCTGCGCCCCGAAGTCGTCCACGCTGGCCCAGCGCGAGGGCAACTGCACGCTGCTGCGCGTGCGGTTGCCGGCATCAAAGCTCAGGCTCACGGCCAGGTGGCGCGGCGTGGCGTCCAGGTGGGGCGTGATCTGCCACTGCACATCGCAGGCGGCGTCGGCGGCGGCATGCACCGGCGTGGGCGCCAGCAGCCAGGCGGACAGGAGAGAGAGTACGAGCTTGAAGTGCATCGGGGCAGGTGGGCGCGCGGGCAGGGCGAGTAGACGGAACCGGGGCCGGCCCGGGTGGGCCGTGAGAAGCCGCGAGCATAGCGGCAGCAGGTGAAGCGCCCGGCGCCAAGCTGGTGTTTGATGGTGAGTGAATGTCGCGGGCCTGGACCCCTTCGATGGCGTGCCACCAAGTCAGGCGATGTCCCATTCACCAGGCCTGGCCTAGAATGCATTGATCATCGTTCCTTCTGATTTGTTCATTTTGCGCATTTTCGTGCGACAGGATTTGCGTCAGTTCGCCGCTACTCGGACCTTGGGCTTTCGCATGCAAACCGCCAGACCCTTGCCGCAGGTGTTGGTCGTCGATGACCACGAAATCATCCGGTTGGGCGTGCGCCACCTGTTGGAGCAGCGCGCCCATTGCGTCGAGGCCTCCAGCCTCTCGGAAGCCCAGGCCCGGCTGCGCGAACAGACCTTCGACCTGATGCTGCTCGATCTGGGGCTTGGCGCCGACTTCAGCCTGGCCGCCTTGCCGGCGCTGCGCGAGGCACATCCGCGGCTCAAGATCATCGTGCTCACCGCCATGGCCGAGGAGCTGTATGCCGAGCGCGCCCTGAAAGCCGGGGCCGACGGTTTCGTCATGAAGTCCGTGTTGGGGCAGACCCTGCTGCAGGCGGTCGACACGGTGCTGGCGGGCGACGTGCACGTGAGCGCCCAGCTGGGCAGCGCCATGCTGCGCCGCATGACCGGGCGCGAGGCCGCGGCCGACCGCCCGGTGCTGTCCGTGCGCGAGATGGAGGTGCTGCGCATGGTGGCGGCCGGGCTGTCCACGCGCGAGATCGCCGAGGCCATGAACCGCAGCGTCAAGACCGTTGAAACCCACAAGCAGGCGCTGAAGACCAAGCTGGGGGCCGACACCCCCGCCATGCTGGTGCGCCTGGCCGTGGCCTGGTGCGGGGACGCGGCATGAGCGGCCGGCGCTTGGCCATGCCGTGGTCGGTGCTGGCGCTGGCCTGCGCCTGGGCGGCCACGGCCGCGCAGGCCGCCGATGCCGTGCCTGCGCCGGCGTCGGCCGACCCCTCCGCATGGACCTACACGGCGGTGGCGGGCGACACCATCATCGGTCTGGGCCGGCGTTGGCTGGCCGACCCGAAGCGCTGGCCCGAGCTGGCCCGTGCCAACGGCATGCGCGACGCCAATCGCCTGGCCACGGGCGCCAGCCTGCGCATCCCGCTGGCCTGGATGCGCACCGAGGCCGAAGGCGCGCAGGTGCTGAGCGTGGTGGGCGAGGTGCGCGGCCCGGGCGCGGCGGCGGTGGCGGCAGGCCAGGCGCTGGCCGAAGGCGGTGAGCTGAGCACCGGCCCCGACGGCCACGCCACCATCCGCCTGGTGGACGGCACCCTGCTGCGCCTGCGCCCCGCCAGCCGCCTGCAGGTGACTGAGTCGCATCGGGTCAAGGGTGCCGCGGTGCAGCAGTCCGGCGCGCGGCTCGAGCGCGGGCGGGTGGAGGTGGAGGCCGCGCCGGCTGCGGCGGGCCGCCCGGGCTTTCGCATCAGCACGCCCCAGGGCGTGCTGGGCGTGCGCGGCACCGAGTTCCGCGTGTTTGCCGATGCGCAGTTGCAGGTCACGCGCGGTGAGGTGCTGGGCGGGGTCGTGGTCTTCGAGGGGCGGCCCGGTGCCCCGGTGCAGCGCGTCACCCAAGGCCAAGGGGCGACCATCGGCGGTGATGGCCAGGTGGCCGAGGCCGTGCCCCTGCTCGGCGCACCCGATGTGTCGGCATTGCCGGCCTTGCAAGAGCATTTGCTGATGCGCTTTGCCGTGCCGCCCATGGCCGGCGCCACGGCCTACCGCGGGCTCATCGCGCGCGATGCCGCCTTCGAGCAGGCGGTGGCCGATCTCACCTCGCCCACGCCGGAGCTGCGCTTTGCCGTGCTGCCCGACGGCGACTATGTGCTGCGTGTGCGCGCCATCGATGCGCGCGGCCTGGAGGGCCGCGACGCCGATCACCGCTTCCGCCTGATGGCCCGCCCCGAGGCGCCGCTGCCGTCCAGCCCCACCCCGGGCACCGTGCTGCGCGGCGGCCATGCCAGTTTCAGCTGGGCGGCCAACGATCAGGCGCAGGGCTATCGCCTGCGCCTGGCCAGCGATGCGCAGTTCCAGCAGGTGGTGCGCGACGTGACCGGCCTGCGCCAGTTGTCCACCGCGCTCGATGGCCTGGCGCCCGGCACCTACCACTGGCAACTGGCCAGCCTGCGCGCCAACGGCGACACCGGCCCCTGGGGCGACGTGCTCAGCTTCGAGATGCGGCCCGTGCCGGCGGCCCTGACGCCGCGGGCCAGCATCGGGCGCACCCTGGCCTTCGCCTGGGACGGCCTGCCCGGGCAGAGCTTTGATTTCCAGGTGGCGCGCGATGCCGACTTCAACGATCTGGTGGCCGAGCGCCGGCTCGAGCAGCCGTCCATCGAGTTGCCGCTGCCGAGTGGTGGGCGCTACTACGTGCGGCTGCGCAGCCGCGATGCCGATGGCTTTGTCGGCCCGTATTCCTCGCCGCAGCACATCGACCTCGAGGCCTGCGTTCGCGACGGCGCGGGCGGCTGCATCCGCGCGAGCGACGAGACCTTGAACCTGGCGCCGTGAGCCGCCCCGAACGTCGGCGCCTTGGGGCAGCGCGTTGGCGCGACGAGGCGCTGATCGGGCTGGCGCTGGCCGCGCTGGTGGTGGCCATGGTGCTGGGCGCCTGGGTCTGGCGCATCGATCGCCTGGTCTACGACCTGGGCCTGTCGCTGTGGACCCGCCCGCCGCCACCCGGCATCGTGATCGTGGCCATCGACGATGCCAGCATCGAGGCCATCGGGCGCTGGCCCTGGCGTCGCGCGATCCACGCGTCCCTGCTCGAGCGGCTGGCGCAGGCCCGCCCCAAGGCGGTGGCGCTGGACCTGGTGCTCAGCGAGCCCGACACCGATCCCGAGCAGGACCGCCTGCTTTCGCTGGCGCTGCAACGCGCCGCACCGGTGGTGCTGCCGGTGGCATGGGCGGCCCAGGGCGGCAGCCTGCAGGGCCCGTCCGCAACGCAGGCCGAGGCCCTGCCCTGGGTGCCGCTCGAGCCAGCCGGCGTGCTGCGGCAGGGCGTCACCCTGGGCTCGGCCGAATCGGCGGTGGACGCCGATGGCGTGCTGCGCAATGCCTTCCTGTATTCGGGCCCGCCCCGGGCCATGCGCGCGCACCTGGCCCTGGCCATGCTCGAGGCCGCCGGTGAGACCGTGAGCCCCCGGGTGACCATCGAGCGCGAGACTCAGGCGCCGGGCCGTGCCGCATCCTCGGCCGATGGGGCCGCGCCAGGCGATGCCGCAGGCTCGGGTTGGCAGCGCGATGGCCGCCTGCTGATCCGCTATGCCGGCCCGCCAGGCACGGTGGACCGGGTGTCCTACGTCGATGTGCTGCGCGGCGACGTGCCTGCCGCACGCCTGGCCGGCCGGCATGTGCTCGTCGGCCTCACCGCCCAGGGCCTGGGCGACACGCTGGCCACGCCGGTCAACGCCTGGCACCAGGCCATGCCCGGCGTCGAGGTGCTGGCCAACACCTTGTACACACTGCGCAGCGGCGACGCGCTGCGCGAGGCCGACGAGCGCTGGGTGGCCGCCGGTTCGGCCCTGACGCTGCTGCTGCTGCTGGCCTCGTTTGGCCGCTTCGGCCCGCGGGTGGCGCTGCCGCTGGCGCTGCTGTGCCCGCCCTTGATGGTGGCGGCCAGCCTGCTGGCCATCGGCGCCGGGCTGTGGGTGGGCCCGGTGCCCCTGGCCCTGACGGCTGCGCTGGCCTACCCGCTGTGGAGCTGGCGCCGCCTGGAGCGCGCGGTGGTGAGCCTGGATCAGGAAATTGCCACGCTCGACGACGAGTTGCAGGACGCCCCCGGCGACGCACGCGCGGCCGGGCCGACGCGCGGCGGCGATGCCATCGATCTGCGCATGCAGACCCTGCAACGCGCCGGACGGCTGATGCGCGAGACGCGGCGCTTCCTGAAGGATGCGGTGGCCGCACTGCCCACGGCGGTGCTGGTGGCCGACCACCAACTGCGCGTGACGATGGCCAACCCCAAGGCCGCCGCGCTGTACGACGTGGAATCCGCCGATGACCTGCTCGGTCTCGATCTGCCGCGCCTGCTGGCAGAGCTGCAGACGCTGCCGGCCTTTGACTGGCCCGGCACCCTGGCGCGCCTGGGCGTGGGCGACGAGGGCGTGGCCGTGCAGGGGCACATGGCCGGCTCGGGCGACTATGTGGTCCACGTGGCCGCGCTCGACCAGCAGGGCCAGCGCAGCCTGATCGTCACCATGGCCGATGTCGAGCCGGTGAAGCAGGCCGAGCGTGAGCGCGAAGAGGCCCTGGCCTTCGTCTCGCACGACCTGCGCTCGCCGGCCACCAGCATCGTCATGCTGGCCGACCTGAACCTTCAGGGCGCCGAGCACACTCCGCGCGGCGAGCTGCTGCGCGAGGTGCGCCGGCTGGCGGCGCGCACCGTGGCGCTGTCCGAATCCTATGTGCGTGCCGCGCAGGCGCGCTCGCAGCCGCTCCAACGTTCGACGCAAGAGGTTGGCCCGCTGATCGAGGACAGCCTGGTGGACCTGCGCGCGCAGGCCCGTGCCGCCGACGTGCACCTGCGCGCTGCGGGCGACGCCGGCGCGGTGTCGATCTCGGTGGACCGTCTGCAATTGGTGCGCGCGCTGGGCAACCTGGTGTCCAACGCCATCAAGCACAGCCCGCGCGGCGGCACGGTGGAGCTGAGCGCACTGGTGCGGCGCGGCCGCCTGGTGTTCAGCGTGCGCGATGAAGGCCCCGGCCTGTTGCCCGAGCAGTGGGCGCAGGTCAACGAGGGCCACGAGGGCCTGGCCGTGCGCGACGCGCGCGGCGTGGGCCTGGGACTGCTGTTCGTGCAGCGCGTGGCGCGGCGCCATGACGGCAGCTTGCGCGCCCGGCCGGGCCCGCAGGGCCTGGGGGCCATCTTCGAGATCGAGTTGCCGATTTGATCGCCTGCGTCGCGCGCTCAGGGAATCCCTGAGTCTGCAATCAGGCTTCAGGCGCCTGCGAATCAGGGGCCGCTGGATGGCCCGCGACCGCACCGATGCCTACGATTGGTTCCAGGTTGCAGGATAGCCCGCAGCCGATCCAGGAGAGCAATCATGATGTCGTCGGAAATCGGGATTCAACAAGCCAACAAGGCGCCTGTCGCCCAAACGCCCGCCACCAATTGGGACTGGCGCCGTCTGGGCAAAGCCTCGGCCATCCGCGTTTTCGTGGTGGACGACGAGCCCATGTTCCGCCGCGGGCTGGTGGCCACGCTCGATTCGGAGAACTCGTTCGAATGGGTGGGCGAGGCCAGCCATGGTGCGCAAGCCGTGCAAATGGCCCCGGCGCTCCAGCCCGATGTGGTGCTGATCGACATGGCCATGGCCGGCATGGACGGCGTGGAGACCATGCGCACCCTGCGGGCCAGCCTGCCGCAAGCGCGCTTCATGCTGCTGACCGCGCAATTCGATTCGGCCGATGTGCGCCGCGCCGTGGCCGCCGGGGCCTCGTGCGTGCTGCTCAAGACTGCCTCGTCGCAAGAGCTGATCACGGCGGTGCTGGCGGTGCACTCCGGCCTGCGCATGCATTCACCGGCGATCACCGATGCCATGGCCGCGAGCAATCCGCAGTCCGAGCTGGGCGCCGACCTCACCCGCCGCGAGCACAGCCTGCTGGTGCTGATGGCCATGGGCCTGACCAACCGCGAGATCGCCACGCGCCTGAGCATTGCGATGCCCACGGTCAAGTTCCACGTCACCAACATCCTCAACAAGCTCTGCGCCGAGAACCGCACCACCGCTGTGTTGGTTGCCCTGCGCAACAAGATCGTCGAGATCGACAACCTTGAGGCCGGCTCGGCAGCTTGAACTCAAGTCGGCTGCTTGAACCCGGGTCGGCCTTCAGCGCAGGTGTTGGCCAAAGAACGCAAAGCTGCGGTCCCAGGCCATCTGCGCCCAGGCGGCGTCGTATTGCGTGATGGGCAGGCGGCGCGGCCCCTGCGCCATCTCGTTGGCAAAGCCGTGCTGGGCCAGGTAGCGCTGGCCGGTGTAGCGCACGCCGGCCTCGCGCAGCTTGGCCTCCAGCGCGTCCACGCCGGCGATCGGGAAGGGGTTGTCCTGCTCGGCCCAGTGGGCCAGCACGGGCGCCTTGATCTTGCTGGCGTCCACAAATTCCAGCGGCGGGTAGCCGTACCACACCACACCGGCATCGGCCTCGGGCGCCATGGTGAGTGACAGCACAGTGAGCGCGCCGCCCATGCAGAAGCCGGTGACGCCCACCTTGGGCGAGCCGCCCGCCTTGAGCCATTGCACCGCGCCCCGGATGTCCTGCGAGGCCGCCTGGCCAAAATCCAGGCCGCTCATCAGGTGGTGCGCCTCCTCGGCCTCGATGGTGGACTGGCCCCGGTACAGATCGGGCACCAGCGCCCGGTAGCCGGCCGCCGCCACGCGCTCGGCCACGCCTCGAATCTGGTCGTTCAGTCCCCACCACTCCTGGATCACCACCACGGCCGGCGCGCCTTGCGCGTTGGCCGGCTCGGCCAGGTAGCCGATGGCGGTTTGCCCATCGGGGCGGGTGAAGCTGATCATCGTGCCCATGCCTGCACTCCTCGTTGTGTTGAACCGGGTCGAGTAGACGAGAAGCGGCCGCGCAGCGTCAAGCCCGGGGAACACCGGTGCTGCCACCCTTCAGGCAGGCGGCTCAGTGCAGGTGCTGCATGGCGTCGATGGCGCGGCGGCGCCCGTCGCGCTGCTGCGCGCAACGCGCCATCCAGGCCACGAAATCGAGCACCGGCTGCGGGCGGCTGAGCAGGTAGCCCTGCATCTCGTCGCAGCCCAACTCGCGCAGGCGGTTCATCGTGTCGGTGGTCTCCACGCCTTCGGCCACCACGGTGAGGCCCAGGTTGTGCGCCAGGTCGATGGTGGAGCGCACGATGGTCACGTCGCCCTGATCGCGGTCCATGCCCATCACGAAGCCCTTGTCG
>Ga0268298_10002096_pt1 | contig 22333 bp, 18 predicted proteins | sample WWTPWeurt_MetaG_FD_194462 | JGI IMG/M metagenome (GOLD analysis project Ga0268298, IMG submission 194462) | Activated sludge microbial communities from WWTP in Nijmegen, Gelderland, Netherland - WWTP Weurt | ecosystem: Engineered > WWTP > Aerobic digester > Activated sludge | place... | reverse complement strand
TTTGGCATCTAGAGCCGCTTGAGCGGTCCTTCTTAGATCGACTGAGGCGAGCGGTTTATCTGGGTTTTTATAAATAGATTTGCGTGCTTCTTTCAACTTGTGAGAAAAACCCACTAAAGCCTCATAGAGCTTGGGATTTAACTCTTTTATCTTAAGTAAATCAGCCTGAGCTTTGTCCTTTTGTCCCGAGCGTGCAAGCGCCGATGAGCGTATGAAGTAAGCTTCTTCGTTCTTTGGATTGGCTTTAATGTAATTGTCTAGAAATTTGATGGCGCCAGGGTAGTCTTTGTTTTTCATCAAGTCCTGGGCGGGTTTCAGGTCTTGTTCGGCAGCTGTGGCGCCAGTGGAGGCAATAAGACTAAAAAGACACAAAGACAATGAGATTAGGATTTTCATGAAAGCTGCCAAGGTAAGTAATTCTTTGTTAGTATAACAGGAAGCTTGCATGAGGTTATTTTCCGTGTCCTCTGAGTCCGCTCAAACTGATCCGTACCAGAAGCGATTAGCCAAATTGGCTGAAAATTTCAATAAGCTCAAGTCTGATGATACCGCCTATGATATCGTACAAAAGGCGCTCGAAACCAAACCTTTGACCATGAATGACGAGTGGGAGATTCATGAAAAATTGACTGCTGGTGGTTCCGACTCGCCCCAATACAAGGAACGTTTGAAGCGCGGTTTTATTCCTCTAGCGATAAACAAAGCATTCACTTATTCATATTTGAATATTCCGCTCATAGATCTGATCGAACCTCTGATTGAAAGCCTCGATTTTGCGGCTAATTCAATAATCGAAGTGGTTGACCATCCAGCTCGATTATCTTTTGTTGTAGAAGAAGTAATAGAGCGCAGAATGTCTATGCTTCTTGATGAATTCGATTTGGAATTGGTATCACCAAAAGAATTGCAAGAAATGTTGGCATCGGGACGTAAAAGCGATGCCGAGATGATAATGAGTACGCTTGATGTGTTGGAACGAAAAGCACTCGAACGACATTTAAATGGCGACTCGCTAGAGTCGATTCCAAACACTTCGATTGAACTTTATGAGAAAGCTTACGCTAGCGCCTTGAAAAAATTGCGCCGCCCTAAGTGATGAGTTGCTAGTCTGAATTTGCTTGAAGAGATAGCAAGTGATCCGTTAAGCGAAGCGCTAAAGCTAAAAGAGTGAATGTGGAATTTGCCCATCCGCCAGTGCGAAATATACCTGTGCTGCAGATCCATAAATTATTTGTAGCAATAACTTTGCAGTTTGAATCGACAACGCCATCTTTTAGCTCATCATTGCTATTCATTCGGCAAGTCCCTAAATGGTGGTCTCCTGTGTAAATACGGTCGGCATCGATACCAAAGTGGGGCGGGAGCTGGTCTTTTTGAAAATCCCAGGTAAGTTGTTTCGAAATGCGCCAATCTGCACTTTTTACGCGTGATAGATAATCAACTACCATTTGCGCTGCGGAATTGACTGTAGCAGCGTCTATTTCTGAAAACTTCCAGTTGAGTTTGGCTCGTCGCATGTCAAAGATATCGCTTTCCGAATCTGAAATCAGTATTTCACTATCACGATTTGGAAATTGTTCGAAATTTAACTCCAGCTCAATTACTCCCGATCTCGAAATGTTTAGAGCCAATCTAAAATTATTAGTTTTGTACTTTTGAACTCCTGTCTCTGTCGGAACTAGAAGACCTTGTATAAAGCCACCTGATTCCTCCGAAAAATTTGACTGATAGAATTGCACAACGGATTTATCAATAAGAATTTCAGCTCTAACAACTGCGAGTCTTTCGTACTTAGGGTGATTCATGTAGTATTTGCCTACGTCGTTCATGAATGGGAACTGGTTATTTCCCTGGTTGTTCATAAGAAATCGTGGTATTTCTATACCTCCCATTGCTAAAACATAATTTTTCGCGACGACCTCTGTTGACGGATGCTGGGATTCGTCCAACGATTTAAACTGAATCGCATCCACAACTTCTCCTCTTAAAACCAGTCGATGAGCTGTGGCATTTCTAACGAGAGTAATATTTGGACTGTTGAAGACTTCGGCAAATTGTTCTTGGAAATTTATTAGATTGGTATCTGGTTGATGCATCAGCATAACGGTTTTTATTAGTGCTGCTGGATCTAATGGGAATGGTTCTATTGGTAGTGGCGTAGTGTTCTGCCAGCTTTTGGGATCATCAAATCTATCAAAATTTTTGAGTCCGACAAGAGAAAGTGCTTCTCGATAATACGGGTCTAGATCTTTTCGTTTGATGGGCCAATTAGTAAAGTCATATTCGTCTAGCGGACGGAAGAATCCTCCCCAACAATTTGTGCTGCCACCTAAAGCACGGGTTCTGCTTTGTGTGAAGAAATCAGAACGTACTTTAAACCAAAAGCTATTTGTATCGTATTCCGGTTCATCTATCTCCCTGATGAACTGGTTTGAGTCTCTGAAGCGAGGATGGTTTGACCAGATATTGTCTTGATACTTTTCATTCTCTATGCTGCTTTCTAACAAAATTACGCTTGTGTTTGGACTTGATGAGGCTATGCGTTGAACCATACTGATACCTACGGCACCGGCTCCAATAATACAGATATCGTACTTTTGAGATTGAATCATTTGGCGAGTTTCAGAGTGCGCTCCGTCTAATATCATTTGCAGTTCTTCCTTCTCAATTCGGTGCCTATATCGAAGCTGTTTAAGCCATTGCATTTGCTTGATTCCAAGTGTAATGGCAAATTAAACCGTGTAGAATTTTTTGAAAATGGGAAATTAGTACGTGTTTATAACGTAAACAATTACATAAGCGCATAGATGATGCCGGGCACTCATGTTAAGAGTCACCATAACTGTGTTTCTTTTGAATTCAAAGAGACGAAGACTGTTTCATTTTGGTGGGACTAAAAGGATAATACTCGTTTACGAGTTCTGAATACGGATTCAATTCGTGTGCTTTTTCAATGAGCCTTTTAGCTTCTTTCTCGTCTCCGTTAGCGAATGCTACTCGTGCAAGGTGAATATATGTCGGTGCGTATTTATTATTTACTTCAACCATCTTATCCAAAATTTTTCTTGCTTCTTCAGTCTTTCCTTCGTTGATTTTGGAATGTGATACTTTCATTGCTACCCACTCAGAGTGTGGCGCTTGCGAAAAACACTTATCTAATAAAGCTTGAGCGTCTTTGTGTCTTCCAATTGCTTCAGACATTTCAACTTCGCGCAACATACTGACTATGTCTGTTGATACTGGTTTTTGGGGCGTTGCAGACTCGAGATAATAACGTGATTTTTTTGCTGGTGGCGTTCCAGGAGCAAGTTTAATAGCGGCATTAAATGCGGTGATTGCCTTGTCCATTTCTCTATCGCTCAAGGCTTGTTTACCAGTTAAAAACAGATACTGGGCATCCTCTTTACGCTTGCCATAATCATCGCGTGGGGAGGCGTAAACTAAAGCACGACCACTGTTGAATTTATTTGCTCGCATAAATTTGGGTTCGATGACAAATTTTCCAGAGAGATCAATAAAGCCCCATAGTTTTCCATCTTTTGTGGCTGGTGCTAAATCTTCGGAAAACGACCTGGCATCAGCATATTCAAAAGGTAATACTATTGAATTGTTGCTATCGATAAATCCGACTTTGCCATTTTTTTCAACGGCAGCAATTTTGCCTGAGCCCGAGCTCGAGGTGATTTGATAAAAATCATCCGCCCAATCGTAATCAAACGGAATAACTGTGGCTCCGCTCTTATCGATAAAGCCCCATTTCTTGTTTTTTCGCACTGCGCATAATCCAGTTTTAAATTCATGCGCATTATCGAATTGTGGTTCAATTACAGCTTTTCCGCTTTTGTCCACAAAAGCGATTTGTGCAGGCGCACTCATCGCGCGCATGGCCGCGCGTATTTCTTCTTGCGCTTCTTGCATTTGCTCGTAAGTTGGATCTTTTACGTGCGCGTATTTTTCTTGCAGTTTTTGCATAAACGAATGATCTAACTGAGGCTTGCGTCCGCGCACACCTGCTACGTCTTCGCTGAATCTTTTAGCTTCGCTATATTGTGGTGCAATTACCTGTTTGCCATCTTTGTCGATATATCCCCATGTCTGAGTTTTTTCATCATGACTTGCGATCATTCCATTGGAATAAACACCAACCTGTTCTGCTTTGATTCGAGAAACTTCTTGCCAGTTTTTGTCTACCAGCGCGTAATTGGCATCGTTAGCTCGTGGAAGTGGAACAAGAATGAAATCATCAATAAAAGTATGAACCGGAGCTTGATGATATTTGTCCAGCACAGCTCCGTCTATACCTATAGCTTGAATGTTGCGCGAATTCACAGAAGTAGGGACTGTCCACTCGCCATTTGTCAGTTCGAGAGATTTTACATCGACCAGAGCTATGCCACCAGCAAAATCTGAAGCATAGCCAAACGGACCGCTAATCACAGTTTTGCCAGATTTGTCGATATAAGCAAAATCAAAATTGGTAGGAATTGGAAACCTGAAATCACGTTCTTGCTCATAAAACCACATGGGCATAGACGCCGATGGTTTGAGTGATTCATTGTTCTGTTTTGGCGACAATTCTTCCAATGCCTCCGTATGTACTGCTCCACTTAATGCAGCAGTGCTAATGACAATGCTCAATATTAATCTGCCGACGAATTTCACCGCCACATCCTTAAAAAGGGAGGTAAATCATATCATTTTTGTCGCGATGCTAAAAAGCTCGCCACAATCTTTGGATGGGTTTTTGCCCACCAATGATGCTTTGTTCCTGAAATTCACACAGAAGGGATCGATACTGTAGACTTATAGCTCAAAATAGATTTTTATCGAACGATTTAAGGTAAGTACTTCATGTTAAGCAAATTTTTGCGCGAGTCGATGTCGTCACGACATTCAAAAATCGAGCAGCATCCACTGCAAAACGATTTGGCAAATGGAACCATTTCTAAAGACCGTTATGCAAATTATCTGCAAGGACTTTTAGATTTTCATCGAGGCTTTGAAGCATCATTGAAGAAACACAGCAATGACGCTCCATTGAAGGGCATAATAGAGCCTGATTATTTTATGATCGATCGTTTGGAAAAAGATTTGCAAGAGCTTGGTGCACCAACATCTTCTGGCGCAAATGGCAATTCCAGTGGGGATAGCAGAAAGAGTGTAGAAGATCCTCTTGAACTGCTTGGAATTTTGTACGTCATTTTAGGCAGCAAGCACGGCGGCAAATACATGTCCAAGATGCTTTCTGACAAAATGGGCAAAGAATATCATCATCACTATCTCGATCCATTTGATACCAGACTTGGTGCTCTCTGGTCGAAATTTGTAGCCGATATTGACGCTCTTCCGCTTAGCGACGAGGAGCGTGACACTGTTTTGAAAGGCGCTATTTCAGCTTATGATGCCTTTACTCACAGTTCTGACCTGGCAGTTGCAAAATAAACTATTCGTCGTCGAGTGGTTCTTGATTTAGACCCACACGAACTTCAAGATGAAAATCCATGTCTGAATTGTCTATTTCGGAATAATCTATTTTGGGCCAATCTCCAGTCACAGCGATTATTCCTGGATAGTCTCCGATTTCTGCCTTACATTCGTGTTCGTTTAAAACTTGCATCACTTCATCGAAAAGCGCTGCATCCGTCTTGGAACTTAAATTGCTACAACCGCTGTAAAATGCGTCGATTGGAGGTTCTGCTGCATAAAGCTGCAAATTGAATCGTTTTTGCTCGTCGAATAAATCGTAGGTCGAATAGACAACAAAAGCTTTTGTGCCAGGTGAAGACATCAAAATAAGATTCTCTGCCATGTCTGGGTCATGAATTTGCATATAACGCCCGATGCGAAAACCTTTTGTTTCAAGCGCGGCAAAGGCTTTCTCTAGCTTCGCCCATGAGCTGGCATTCTTAGTATTTATATCGCTCAAGCGCTTTTGTCTGTTTTTCAAATAATCGGCAAGAATGTCTTCGTACGAGCCTTCTGTCGAATATAAAGCGCTTGAATTACCAGCCTTTTTCTGGTCAATTCGATTGAGAGAACTCTCGATACCTTGATGCAGAAAATCAGCGCTGCAACAGCTTTTGTCAGGACGTTCGTTCGAGTGGTTGTGTTTGTCGTTCATGCCGTTATTATACTTTCGTTCTGTTATGAGAAACCTTATTATACCAAACGCGCATTTGGTATAATAAGGAAATGGACAAGAAAGTCTTTAGCAGGTATATGGCACTGCACCTGATTAAAATTCAGGCGGGCAATTATGCATTTGTTCCGCCTGACTTGCCACCTGAAATAGAACCAAATTGGAAGATAGCATCAGCATTATCTGATGCCGATAGAGCCTTGAGTCAACTTTCTGGAATTGCGCGCACTTTGCCAAATCCCCACCTCTTGCTGAGGTCATTCATCCGTCGAGAAGCAGTTCTTTCAAGCCGAATCGAGGGCACGCAAGCATCGCTGTCCGATGTGATGCGATACGAAGGTGTTGAGGAAGCCAGTAATCCTGGAGATATTAATGAAGTTGTAAGTTATATCACAGCTTTAGAATACGGCTTGGAAAGAATTCAAGAAATTCCGATGAGTTTGCGACTTGTCAAAGAGTTGCATCATATTTTAATGCAAGGAGTCAGAGGAGGTGTTCAGGCTCCAGGAGAATTGCGCCGAATCCAGAATTGGATAGGTACTACAGGCAGTACCATTGCTACTGCCACTTATGTTCCCCCTCCTGTTAATGAATTGAATGACTGTTTGACATCGCTTGAACGTTTCATAAATTCAGATAGTCCCATACCGCCTTTGGTGAAAATGGCTTTCATACATTATCAATTTGAGGCGATCCATCCTTTTTTAGACGGCAACGGACGTGTAGGTCGCTTGATAATTACAATCTTGCTTTGTAAATGGGAGCTTCTTTCTCAACCATTGCTTTATTTGAGTGCTTACTTTGAAAAATATCGAGATGATTACTACAACGGTTTGCTTGAAGTAACGCGTCATGCCAACTGGGAAAGATGGCTGATTTATTTTTTGAGCGGAATAAAAGAACAATCAAATGATGCAATCGTTCGATCGAGTCAACTGATTGATCTGTGGGGTGCGTATAAGGATAAGTTGCAAAATGCTCGTGCATCGGGTCTTCAATATCAGCTGATCGAGCATCTTTTTGTTCAGCCAATTTTTTCAACTTCTCACATTCAAAAGCAATTAGGCATCACTTTTCGCGCAGCCCAACAGAATATAGACAAATTAATTGAGCACGGGATATTGAGCGAAGTCACTGGTAAACAGAGAAATCGAATCTTTGCGGCACGACACATTATTGATATAGTCGACCGAGCTAATTAGGTATGTTCATTTTAAAATTGGTGCCGAAGGTCGGATTCGAACCGACACGCTTTTAAGGGCGGATGATTTTGAGTCAACTGCGTCTACCAGTTTCGCCACTTCGGCACAAAACATCATCTTTTTTATACCATGGTCTCTGAGTTTTGCTTTATATTTAAGCTCAACTTTGTAAAAAGACTTAGCTATAGGGTCTTGAAAACTCGTGAAAATCATAGTTACAGGGTTCAACGCCTTTGACAATCTTCAAACGAATCCATCTGAGATTTTGTGTCAGAAGGTGGCGGGGAACTCGGGTTATTACGAGTCTAATGCCTTTGGAAAAGTCGCAATTGAAAGTACGGTCTTAGAAACTTGTTGCACCGATTCCTGGGATAAACTTGAGCCCTTGCTGGCTGGTGAAAAAGCTATTTTGTTTATGTTAGGTGTAGCCGAAAGTCGCAACGGATTCAGTCTGGAGCGAGTGGCGCTCAATCTGCGCGATTACAGAGTGCCTGACAATAATAAGCATGAGTTTGACGCTGTTCGCATTTCAGAGCAAGAAGAACAAAATGCATTCTTTTGCGATTTGCCATTGCGAAAATATGCAAACTATTTGACTGATCACGGCTTTCCTTGCCATGTTTCAAATCATGCGGGCACTTTTGTTTGCAACGACCTTTATTTCAAGGCGCTAGAGTACAAGAAAAATCACGGCAATATTCTTGCCGCACTCTTTGTTCACGTGCCACTACCTGCGGTGTATGCAGAGTCGGTCCGGCGCAATTATTCAAATGCTAGAAATGAGCACTTGCTGCAAGGCAAGCTCCTTTCAGAGCAAGCACAACTCGATTATATGGCGATTGGATTACGAACCTTGCTTGACCAGCTTCTTGTCGGTCTTGTCGCAACTGCCTGAATCTTTCGATTTTTTGTCTGACAAGCATGGTGCTGATACGTTGTAAGCGAAAGTTGCATTTAATGCGCGTTTCCAGCCTTCGTAATCGTGCTTGCGGTCAGTTTTTGGTGCGACTTCTTTTGAAATCTGCCATTGTTTTACTAGTTCGTCGCAATTTTTGAAAACGCCAGCTTTGAGTCCAGCCATTTGAGCAACTCCCCACGCTGTAGCTTCAGCTTGTGCTGCGCGCTCAACTGGAATTTCAAGCACGTCAGACTGGAATTGAAGCAGGAATTCGTTCATTGTGGCGCCGCCGTCTACGCGAAGCTTAGACAAGTTGATGCCGTGCTTTTTCATTTCAGAGGCGACATCTGCAACCTGATAAGTCATGGACTCAAGTGCTGCTCGAACGAAGTGTTCGCGACTGGAGCCACGCGTAAGCCCGACAATGGTGCCACGCACGTCTGAGTTCCACCATGGTGAGCCCATTCCTACAAGCGCTGGAACGAAATAAACACCATCGTTTGAGTCGAGCGACTTTGCCATTTTTTCTGTTTCGCTGCTAGATTCAATGATTTTGAGTCCATCGCGAAGCCACTGGACGGCAGCACCGGCGATGAAAATAGCGCCTTCAAATGCGTAGACTGGCTTTTCGCCCTCGAACTGCCATGCGACTGTGGTGAGCAGTCCATCAGCTAGTTTTACTTCGTTGCCAATATTAGCAAGCAAGAAACTGCCCGTGCCATAGGTGCATTTGGCTTCGCCTGGTTTGAAGCAAACCTGGCCAAACATTGCTGCTTGCTGGTCGCCGAGATTGGCATAAATAGGAGCTTCGAATCCAACGATATCTTTGTTGGTCGTTCCAAAATTAGAATTTGATGGTACTACTTTTGGCATCATTGCTTTAGGAATATCCAGATGCTGTAGCAGTTCGTCGTCCCACTGATTGGTGCGGATGTTATAAACCAGAGTTCGGCTTGCGTTGCTTGGCTCGGTGAGGTGATTTTGCTCTTTAGTCAATTTGTAAATCAACCACGAGTCGATCGTACCAAATAACAATTTGCCAGCTCTTGCTTTTTCTTTGGCTCCCGAAACATTGTCTATTAGCCACTTTATTTTAGGTCCAGAAAAATATGCGTCAGGCACAAGACCTGTTCTTTCGCGAAACATCGGAAGGTCTTTGAGTGCTTCGCTAACTTCGGCTGTTCGGCGGCACTGCCAGACAATGGCGTTATGAATTGGTTTGCCAGTTTCTTTGTCCCATACAACAGTTGTTTCGCGCTGATTGGTTATAGCCACTGCAGCAATTTGTTCTGGTTTGATACCAGATTTTTTAACCGCATCTTTGATACATTCAACCTGGGTATCAAAAATCTCGTTTGCGTCATGTTCGACCCAGCCTGGCTTTGGAAAATGTTGCCCGAACTCTTTTTGACCGGTTGCCACGGCTTTTCCCTTTAAATCGAAAACAATAGCGCGACAGCTTGTGGTTCCCTGATCGATGCTGAGCAGATACTTATCCATGGACTAAATTTCCTCTGGCTGTTATGCCTGAATGGTTAGGACCTTAGAAGACCTATTATTTTAGGCCATATCTGCCCCGATGGCCCTTGCAGGAAAATGTCAGCAGTATCGGTGATTGGCGTTGGCTCGGGGTTGATTTCTATGACAAAAGCACCAGCCTCAGACGCTATGAATGGTAATGAGGCAGCTGGTTGCACGATGCCAGATGTGCCTGCAACAACGAAAACGTCCACCGTTTGTGCCAATTGCTGCGCCTTGCTCAAAACGTCGCCAGGCAAACTCTCGCCAAACCAGACTACACCGGGACGGTAGGGCGAGCCGCAATGACATTTAGGCGGTGACGACAGTCCAAACTCAATGTTGTCAGTGTTAACTGGATGACCCTTGGCAAAGCATCTGAAGGTCGTGATGCTTCCATGCAATTCAAGTACCTGGCTCGAACCTGCCTGTTGGTGCAAACCATCGACATTTTGAGTGATGACAAAGAGTTCAGGGACAAATTGCTCTAGCTCAGCCATTGCAAAATGCCCAGGGTTCGGACTGACTTCAAGCAATTTTTTGCGCCTGGAGTCGTACCATTGCCAAACTAAATCTGGATTGTGTAAAAATCCCTCGGGCGTTGCCAGGTCTTCGGGGCGATAATTAGCCCAGAGCCCGGTCTGTGCATCGCGAAAAGTGGGAATGCCACTTTCTTTGGAAACGCCTGCGCCAGTTAGAATGGCTACCTTTTGGGCGCTTTTAAGCTGCTCTGCTGCCTTTTCTATAAATACGTGTGAATTAATTGAGTTGCTCACGCATTCAATTATACAAATTCGTGTAATATTCTTTGCATCATACGACGATTGGCACCTCTGGAGGTACTCATGGGTTCTGTCACAGTTAAATCCACAGCCAAAGGCTACAAACAAGAAATCAAAACTGAAAAGCACAGTTTTACTTGCGACATTCCAGTCGATCTTGGTGGTACCGACACCGCTCCAGATCCGCATGAATTCCTGTTCGGTTCGCTTGGAAGCTGCACTGCAATCACTGTGCAAATGTATGCCAAGAAAAAGAATATTCCTCTGGAAGGCGTATCGGTCAAGCTCTGGGAAGAAAAAATTGCAGACCCAGAAAACGAAAGCCGCACAATGCCTAAAATCAATCGCGAATTGACAGTCGAAGGCACATTGACCGACGAGCAAATTGAAGAGCTCAAATCTGCTGCTAACAGATGTCCAATACACAAATTGATCTCTGGCAAGAATGTCATCGAGACTTCGATTAAAGCAGCTGCGACTAAAGCCTAGATTGAATAATTCAGTTTGTGCTTGAAGACGAGATTCTAAACGTCGATACTATCCGGTCTTTGCTTCAAACAAAGTCGTTTGGACGTGAGCCTGAATCTATTTTGCAGGTTTGGGATACGATAGACTCGACTAATAAACACGCTCTGCAATTGGCGAGAGATGGTGCTAGAGAAGGCACGTGCATTATCTCTCGCGAGCAAACTGCAGGGCGTGGTCGTCTTGGAAGAAGTTGGGTCTCGCCGCAGGACTCGGGTATTTATATGAGCATTATTCTGCGTCCTAAGCTGGCGATGGAAGACATGCCGTTAATTACTCTTGCTACCGGCGTAGCTTGCGCCAGAGCTATTGAGTCTGTATGCGGATCTTCAATCGGATTGAAATGGGTAAACGATTTGATTCTAGATCGAAAAAAACTTGGTGGCATTCTGGTCGAAATGCAGAAGCCCGCAGTGGTCGTGGGAATCGGCATTAATGTCCGGCACGATGAAGCTACTGTGCCTGAAGAGCTAAAAGAAAAAATGACCTGGTTACGCCGTGGCTCTGATACTAAATTTAGTACTAATGCTTTGGCTGCTGCTATTATTGCTAAACTCGAATCTTATTATCAAATGCTCTTAGATGGGCATAAATCCGATGTCTTGAATGACTGGCGTTCTTTGTCGGTCAATATCGGAAAAGAGGTGTCATGTCAGTCTGGCAATCAATCGCTTGAAGGCCACGTCATAGACATCAACGAGCAAGGCGCAATATTGTTGCGTTTAAACGACGGAAGCGTTCAGTCCATTTATGCAGGCGAAGTGAGCATCCGCAATCTGGATGGAAGCTACAGCTAAATCAAATAAGTTACAAAAATCTTTCTGTAGATTGGCTATAACTTTTTTCGTCTGTTTTTGTCACAAGTAAACTTAATCCACTTTTCTTACGCATAAGAAAAGTGGTTCAAGTTTACCTTTGGGAAGATTGGGCGAAAAAATACATCTACTAAACTGTGTGAGATTTTCGTCCTAAAATTGAATCAAAGCAAAGACGTCAGTGTCTTTACCTGCTGCATCTTGCAGAATTTTGCGACCTTCAAGAAAAGCAAGTTCAGTAATGAAGCCCATTCCTGCAACTGTGCCACCAATCTTGGTGATCAGATCGTAAGCTGCTTTGGCAGTGCCACCAGTTGCAAGCAAATCATCAATGATGACGACGCGTTTGCCGTGACTCAAAGCATCTGCGTGTACTTCGAGAGTATCGGTGCCATATTCCAAAGCGTATTCGATACGCTCGACTTTGCAAGGCAATTTTTTAGGTTTGCGAATTGGAACAAAGCCAACTCCAAGAGCTAGTGCAACAGCTGGAGCGAGAATGAAACCGCGGGCTTCTATACCTACAATTACATCGGGCTTACATTTTTTTGAATGGTTCGAAAGAGTTTCAATGACAAATTTCAATGCAGTTGCATTTTGCAAAAGTGTAGTCAGATCCTTGAAAACTATTCCTTCTTTTGGAAAATCGGGAACGTCGCGAATTGTGCTTTTGAGCCACTTATCCTGTTCGGCATCAAGTGGAAGATCAAGCTTCGCTAGGTTCAAGTTGCTGGTCTGAGATGTCATATGCACTGCTCTCCTTGAGGCTATCCTCTTCTTGCAGATGTTTTGCCGGGCTGGTCAATGCCACCCCATTAAGGAGGTTCAATTGTATATCCTTTATTGAACTTTCAGCACACCAGTTTCTAAAATTGCTAATTTGGTTAAGGCAAGATTTAAGCTGGACGTATTCTGGCAACTCTTCCATTGCAGTAGAGGCTTCTTCGAGCAAGTCGAGGAAAATAACTCCGTCTTCGACATACCAGTCGATTTTGTGTACCGACTTGAGCACTTTTAATCCCAGGGCTACAGCCAGTTTTGTTGTGCCCATCAAACATGTGAGAAGCTCGCCTTCAATTTGACCGTCTCGCTTAGCTACTGCAAATTTTGCAAGTCCATAAAGACGTTTGAGGAAATTGGCTGGTTGGTCGAAATTGGCTTCAGGCGTGCCTATCAGATAGATTTTTTCGGCATCGGTTTTGGCGATTAATTCCTGGAACAATTCAAGTGTTGGCGGGAACTGCCAAACCAGAAGATGTTTGGCTTGCTTGATACCGCTTCTATTTGTAAAAGTACAATTGTCTACGCCAACAGCTGATTCGGCAAAAACAATTAGATCGTCTTTGATCTTTTCAGTTGCTTTGGCGAGAATGTCGAGCTTGTTTTGGTGGTTTCGCAGATCTTGCCAGGTTTGTTTGCGGGCGAGAAAGCGTGTTGAATCAGAAGGTATCGAATTTGCAATTGTTGCAGATGCCGAAGGCGCTGAAGTGGCTGGAGCCGATGATGCTTGAGGCGCTGATGGAGCAGACGCTGCTGATGAAGCCTGTGTTTGGCTTAAAACGGCAGACTCATTAGCCTTGGTGGCAAGCGCTTTTTGTGCTTTTTCGGCACGCTCTTTCCAGTTGCTTGGACGCCAGTCGACTAGTATCAATTGCAAACGTGTTTTGCCATTATAGTGATTGAGGTCGGGCATGAAGGCAATATCGATTGATTCTTCAATTTCGGGGAAGCCTTTTTTATCTCGCCCATTCCACATGACACATTCGAATTCTTCGCCAGATTTAGGATCCAGTGCGTAGATTTTTACGTGCTTGCCGTCTTTTCCAAGAGGCATTGCTTTCTGGCACATCAATTCTTTCATGCAAAGCACAGGCTTTTTGTTTGATATGCCAAAAGGCGCTAGCATCTCTAATTTGGTGGCAAGTTCGAGATCGCAGGTGTCTGGAGTGACGGTCAAATCGATTTCAATTTGTTTTGAAAGAACTACGCCTTCAAGCATTTTGTTGCATGTGGCAAAAAGCGCTTTGCAGAATTCTTGTCCCTTATCTTCTTCTAGACTAAATCCAGCAGCCATTTTGTGACCGCCCCAGCGCGCAAGTAAATGTTCGTTTAGTTTGAGCACTTGATACAAATCGACTCCATCTATCGAGCGAGCCGAGCCGCGAATGACTTTTTCTTCTTCTTCGTGCTGAGCTATAAAGACAGGTCGCTGGTATTTTTCTACCAGGCGTGATGCAACAATGCCAATGACGCCGTGATGCCATGTTTTATCATAGATGGCAAGACATTTGTTTTCGAGCAGCTGGGGATTTTGAGCGAGTTTGGCTTCCACTTCCATGAATACTTGCTCGCAAATTTCCTGGCGACGAGTATTTTCTGTTTGCAGTTCTTGAGATAGTGTTTCTGCAACTTCTTCGCTCTGGGTCGTCATCAACTCTACGGCTTTGTTTGCGTCAGACAATCGACCTGCAGCATTGATTCGAGGAGCGAGTCCAAATCCAACAAGGTCGGTATTTGCTTTTTGCCCAGTCATTGCAAGCAATTTTTGAAGACCCACACGAGAGGTGGCGACCAGTTTAGGCAAGCCAATACGAACAAGATATCTGTTTTCTTTCACTAGAGGGACCATGTCGGCAATCATGCCCATGGTTACCAGGTCGAGCAATTGTTCTGCGGCTTCAGGTTTGCCAGTTTTTTCAAATAGAGCCTGACAAACTTTGTAAGCTACGCCGACGCCTGGAAGATTGTAGAGAGGGTGATCTTCATTCAAGAATTTAGGATGAATAACCGCCACTGCTGGCGGTAGCATCTCTGGCATGGTGTGGTGGTCTAAAACAATTGTGTCCACGCCCAGCGACTTTGCAAAATTTATTTCGGCAAAGTTCGAAACACCAAGGTCACAGGTCACAATCAATTTGGTGCGACGTTTGCTTGCAATTACGCTTACTGCCTTTAAGTTGAGTCCATAACCTTCTAGCAGTCGGTTGGGAATGTAATAATCGACATCGGCACCAAGCTGTTTCAATACCGAATAAAGTACCGAAGTGCCGGTAACACCATCGACATCGTAGTCGCCGTAAACAGTTATGTGCTGTTTGGCTTCGATGGCTGTAAGAATTCGGTCTACCGCTTTGTCTGTGTCGGGCAGTTCCCATGCCCCTGTAGGTGTGTAGGTTTTTTCGTCCAGAAAAGTTTTTGCTTCATCACCAGATGTGATACCGCGCTGGGCTAATAACTTAGCCAGTATTTCATGACCGGACACTGCGTCCAGAAGGTCAGGAGAAAGTTTCAGTTCTTCTTTGAAGACCCAGGTGGTTTCTTTTACCTGATGTTGCGCTGTGGACAAGTCTTGACCCTCGAATGATAGGACCGCGCCGCTTTATATTGTTTATAAAAGGATAACTGAAATTTTTATTCTGTCGCTTATTTGTATATACGATGGGATTTGGTAAATAGTTCACCTTAGAATTATCGAATGTCATCCATTTCGAAAATTTAGCGCTGTGACTCTACTACTTCCTCGACCGATTTAGGTTTTATTTTGGGCCAGTTGGATAAATCGTACTCGATGACCATCGTCACTTTAGGCGGTTTTGGCCAGGGCAAAGCCCAGCCCATTATCCAGATTATTGGCAAGAGGGCAACGTGTGCACTCAAAGCGACCCAGAAAGCCTCCATTAAGGGGACTTTGTCTTTCAAGAATGCGAAGGTTTCTTCTCTGGTTATCAAGGTGGATTTTCAGTTTTTCTATAAGTTCAATTATACTGTTGGTTAAATCATATAATCGAAGCATACATGTCCAGAATACTCCCAATGAAAAAGTCTCCCCAATTGACATTCGCATATCCGATAGCTATCTTTTGCGCCTGGTCATTATTTTCGAGCCAAGCAATTCAGGCAGAAGAATATGGACCGCCAAATCTTTTGCGCACACTTAAAACACCTTTTGGCATGGCCTCTAATATCGAAGAAGAGTCAGAAACTAATTCGAATGTAAAGGGTGATCCGCTTTTGCAGCCAATAAGTCTGGGCAAAGCCAAGCCTTCGCGTGTAGCAATCGAGTTCAAGAAAAAATCGAGTTCGAACATTATGTGTTTGCCTGAGCGCATTACAATCGGTCATTCAGCCAAATTTACAGTGAAAGGCAAGCCTGGAAGCTATGTTGCAATCGCCATGGCAGACCGTGATTCAGGTGCAAAACCATTGCTTGGTAATCCGATACGACTGGGACCGGACCGCAAAGTGATGACTGTTGGCACAATCGGTGAAAATGGTCTGGCTGAACTATATATAACGGCGCCGATTGAAGGCGACATGATCGGACAGTATCTTTATTTTGAGGCTGCTGTCTGGAGCAAGCCAGACTTGAGCGACGCCCAGATTGCGCAAACACTGGCGTTTGATAAAGAGCACGGTAGCGGAAACGGAGTCATGGTTGGCGATGAAGCCAAAGAGAAAAAGCACGGAATCAAATTTGGCGCGACATCAGGAGTTCCGATGTATCAAGACACGAGCGGTGCCTCTAACACCGCTGGCGCAAGCGGGCAGCCCTAAAGGACCAGGACAAAAATAATGACACTGTTATTGATACCACTAGATGATCGACCAGTTACCAGTATTCTTCCTGCTTCTGTGGCTAAAATAGCTGGAATAAATGTGCTCACGCCACCGCGCACTCTGATGGGTTCGCTGATGTATCCAGCCCAGGTGGACTCACTATCTTCTTGGATTCAAGCAGCTCTCGAGAAAGCAAAACCCAATGTTGTACTTCTTGGATTAGATAGCATCATTTACGGGGGATTGATTTCTTCGCGCCAAACCACAGACGATTTGCGCGTGCTTGAAAAAAGACTGGCGCAGCTAAAAAAATGGAAATCGCTTGCAGGGTCGCAGTTGAAAATCTATGCTCAGACAAGCATCATGCGAATCTCTGACAATTATGATAATACCGAAGAAAAAGATTACTGGTCGAGGTTTGGACGCGAACTTTTTGCATGGTCGGCTTTGCTCTATCGAAAGTCGAAAGGACTTGCGATAACGCCTGGAACGCTCGAATCGCTCGAAGCTAAAATACCTTTGTCTGTGCGTGACGACTATTTGAAAACTCGTTTTCGCAATTTCAGAATAAATCAAAATATCGTCGAGCTGGTCAAAGACAAAGTGATCGATAAGCTAGTAATTAGCCTCGATGACTCAGGGCCAGAAGGTCTAAATGTTCTGGAAAAAGAGAAACTTGCAACTCTTGCAGCGACATCTGGCTCTGACGACAGAGTGTTTTGCTATCCTGGTGCTGATGAAGTGTTGAGCACTATGATTGGTGCCTGGCTCGTAGAACAATTGCATTTGCGCGGACAGCGAATTTCTACTCAGGTAGTTTTTCGTCCTGACACAGCACAAAATTGTTTGAGTCGTTATGAGGGTCAAACACTGGGCGAAACTGTTCAGGGTCAGCTTCGGGCACTTGGTGTGACGCACTCGCTATACACCAGTGAAAGTAGTTTGGACGATATTGATTTTGTCACTCTCGTTCATGGTGCCAACATGCAGGGCGACCATATTTTGTTGCCAAATTGTCCAGACATGCGCAATGTGGACACAACTGTACAGGTGCGAGAAACGCTTGCACTCCTGGAAGAAGTAAACAAACCTGTTGTCCTGTGCGATGTGGCTTATGCAAACGGTTCTGACCCACTATTGATGCAAGAGCTCTTGCTTCGCCCTCATATTATTTCGAAGTTGATTGGATATGCTGGTTGGAACACTGCCGGTAACACCATTGGCTCTGCTCTTGCAATGGGAGTGGCAAGGATTTTTGCGAAGAAGGCTCAGACTGATTCAGCTGCCTCATACAGATTTTTCCAACAAAGTCTATTCACGCGCTTTCTCGACGACTGGGCATATCAATCTAACGTAAGAGCCAAACTCAATGCTGAAGCTTCAGTCGAGAAACTTGGTATCTTAATGAGCCCGCTTGTAAAAAGTATAAGCACATCGATGCGATTTGAACCTGGTCCGGTGCGAGTAAGCTTCCCCTGGCGCAGGGTATTCGAGCTGGAGGTATGTTTTGAAGACCGTCAGCCGGTTACTTGAAAAAGCTATATTGCTTGCAATGGTTTTCGTGCTTGCCACTCCTTGCGCTTTGGCGCTTGAAACCTGGGAGCAGCTGGATAAACGCTTCAAAACTCAGGTTTACCAGTTGAACGTAGCGATGAAAATCAAAATCAAGGATAGTGCAGGTGAGCGCTATGCACAGATTGCTGATGCTTCGCCGAAATATCAGTTGCCAGTTTTCAGCACGTCGGGCAAGGATATGGGCTACCGTGTGGTTGGCTTTGGTACTGCTTTTCCAGTGCGAACGATTGCGTCCAAAAGCGTCCGGTCGTATTTCTTGACAAATCGACACGTGGTACAAAGTGCAGATAACATTGTTAATGACTGTCGAAAATTCTATGCGGCGATGCGTCTATTTGCAGAACAAACATGCGGAGCCATTGGTCCGGAGGCAAGGGTAAAACAGCTTGAAGAAATTGTAAATCTCTCAACTCTGGGTGCTAGCGGCAGGCGCATGAATACCTCAGAGCGAGCGATTTATGAGCATACTGTGGATGCTATTTGGGATTGCTACATGACTTATCTTGCTCACGACAAAGACAAAAAATTGTATGAGCGCTACTTGCAAAAAACTGGCATGGTTCTTGAGGTCGGTTATTTTCTGCACAAAGCAGGTCCAGTTACACAAAAGCCATTGCATGCGACAATTTTTAAAATGGCTAAAGCCGATCAGGCCGACCTTGCTTTATTGAGTGTTCCAGAACCAGGAATTACACCTATGGAACTCGACACTATTGAGCCAAGCGAAGGACAAGAAATTCAAGTAATTGGTTATCCAGTAGCATCGGATCAACTTGATTCAGATGCGCTTCAGTATTATGCGCCTACTTTTAAATCGGGCAGAATAAGCCGAGTGGCAGGACGTACTATAGAAATAGACGCTCCTATTACGCTTGGAAATAGCGGCGGTCCTGTAGTGAACCAGCGAGGCAAAGTAGTTGGAGTCGTTTCGCAGAGAGCTGTATCAGCAAACGGAAAACCACTGCCAAGCTATGGTGGTGCGGTGGTAGCAGGTACGGTGCGCAGTTTTGCTCCAGAATTATTTCAAGGACTATAAATGGAAATAGCTCTTATTGCCTTCTTCGTTTTTCTTGTGGCTTGGACTTGTTATGCCGTCACAATTTCGCAGGGCAAAGAAGAGTTTTTATGTCAGGATTGCCGCTTTAACGACCCTGAGTTATGCCTCAAGGTCGAGCGACCAAGAGCGATTTTGTGCACCAGTTATCGCAATGACAAAGAGTCGGTGCAAGAATCAGAATATAAACGATAACGCCTTGGGTGTCCTCAGTTTAATTGATCACGCGTCACGTGTCACGGGATCCGTTAAACTACACAAAGGTCTAGATGAGCGATTTATTTGGATTTGATTTTTAAGCTGCCAAGCCAGCCCTTCCAATACAAATAGCCTAGTATCGAAATCGATACCATAAGCATTAAACCTAGAGCATAAGGATAACCGTAGAACCAAGTTAGTTCAGGCATGTTATAAGGCGAGATCTGGGTATGAAAATTCATTCCGTAAATGCCAGCAATCAGAGTGGGTGGCACAAATAGTGTCGTAAAGATTGCAAGTACTTTCATGATTTCGTTCATGCGATTACTCAAGCTCGACAAGTAAATGTCCATTAAGTCTGAAAGAAATTCTCTATAGGTCTCGACGAAATCGAGCACTGTAATTGTATGATCGTAACAATCGCGAAAATAAATCCTGGTTTCAGGCGAGAATAAAGGACTTGCATCACGTAAAAAAGCGCTAATTGCATCGCGCAGAGACCAGGCCATTCTTTTAAGAGCGAAAAATTCTTTTTTGAGAGAATGTATTTGTGCCACCATTTCTCGCTCGGGTTTTTCGATGATTCCTTCTTCTAGTTTATCGAGTAAGTCTCCATAGGCTTCAAGCACAGGAAAATAGCTGTCTATCACTGCATCTACAATTGCGTAAGTGAGATAATCGCTGCCCATTTTTCTAATTAGACCATTGCCTTTGCGAATTCGGTCTCGAACAGGATGCATCACGTCTATGGGGCCGTCCTGAAAAGTTATGACAAAACTCTTGCTTGTATATATGCTCAGTTTCTCAGTTTCAAGCGACTCTTTCATCTGTGCCATGTGTACGACAAAAAAGCAGTTTTCGCCGTATTGCTCTACTTTGGATCTTTCTTGAATATTCATCACATCTTCAAGTGCCAGACGATGAATTCCAAATAATTCTCCAGTTTGGGCTACAAGTTCAGCGTTGCCCAAGCCTTCTATATTGACCCATACAACAGGATATTTTTGTTGTGCGTCCTGCACTTCGGTCCAGCTTTCGATGCGCTTTTCAAAGACCCCATCGGGACCGTAAGCAATTAAATCTATGAGTGACGGTTGTGCTCCAGGCGGAGAAACAATAGTACCGGGGCTGGTGCCTGGAGGAGTGTGTTTGATTTTTTTCAGATATCGTTTTTTGTTTTTTGACATTTGATCGTTATTGTAGATGTCAAAAAAGTCACTATCAAGCCCCCTGCACCGGTTCACTCACCGACACGCAGGGGGCCTGCTCCTTGAATTATTTCAACCGAGATTAATCGGTCCGTCTCAGGCGTTAGCTAATGAGACTTTTTCGGGCACCATCTAAGGAAAACCCGCTTGTATAGAGCCTTTCGTTTCGGACGATCTGTTCTTACTATAACAAGATGTTACGACGTTGCCAAGTCCTAAACGATCGAATTAAATCAAGTTAAGTTTGTTCGGGCGGAGGGTCCGCTGATTTCTCTGTATTCGAGGCTGGGTCTGCATTCAGGTCTTTTTGCAGGATAGATAAAAAGAGCTTGACAAGGCGCGCGTCCCAACGTTTACCAGAGCCTGCCTGAATTTCCTTCACAGCCTCTTCATGCGACATCGCTTTGTGATATGGACGGTCAGAAGTCATCGCTGTGTAAGAGTCAACCAGAGACACGATTTGCGACTCTACAGAAATATCTGGACCACGCAATTGATTTGGATAACCGGTGCCGTCCCAGTTTTCTCTACAAGCCTCGATTATTTGAGAGACTCTAAATAAGAGTTTTGCTGGTTCTAAAAACTTGGCTGCTACTGATGGTGTCTGCTTGACCAGTTTCATTTCGTCTTCGCTTAAAGACTCTTTCTTTTGCAAGATTTTTTCTGGAACCACCATTTTGCCCAGGTTGCACAATACAGCAGCAAGCGACACGATTTCAGCGTGTTCTTTGGCTAAATGTAGTGACTGTGCCATTAAATTTGCATATTTATATACACGTTGCGAACGATCGCTGTCATAAGCGTCTTTCTCTTCGACTGCTTTTACCACTTGAGCAAGCAAGCCAAGGATGCCTTTTTCAGCAATTGCATTCAAATCGAAAGTAGGAAGAGCGGGACGAATTGCTGAAGTTTCTTTGGGTGGGTCGTCTTTTTTGTCTTTGGGCGCATCGGCATAGCGGTCTGCGTCTAATTTCACCGACATATCAATTTCTAATTCTTTGCCGTCTGCAAAAAGGTCTTCGGTAACTGTTCGGACCTGGTTGCGTCCTTTGGTCTTGGACAAATAAAGAGCTTTGTCAGCTAACTCAAACAATCTGTCTTTGTCGTTTGCGTCGTGCGGAAATACTGCAACACCAAGCGAAGCGGTGATGGTACCAACTCCTTCAACTTGTTTTTCTCGAATAGAAGTACAGATACGATCTGCCACCACTTTTGCCGCTTTGAGATCTGTTTCAGGTAAGAGCACCACGAACTCTTCACCACCAAATCTAGCAACAGTATCAACATCGCGCACACTCTTCTGCACTACTTTACCGATGTGCTTAATTGCTTCGTCACCATAATGGTGACCAAGTGTATCGTTGATTTTTTTCAAATAATCCAGGTCAACAATAATGAATGAGAATGGGTGACCAAAACGTGTATAACGATCTATTTCTTTTCCAAGTTGTGTTTCAAAATGACGACGGTTGAATAGACCGGTCATTGGGTCGGTAAAAGAAGCAGTTTCTGTTTGTGCAAAAAGCTCTGCGTGCGAAATCACGACGGCGACTCTATCTGCAAGGTCGAGAACCATGAGTTCGTCTTTTTCAGGCAACTGGCGAATCTGGTCTGGAGAAATCAGACAAAGTGCTGCTTTGTATACGCCACCATAAAAGAGTGGAACTAGTGTAGCTGATGTATATGAAATTGGAGAGGTGATTCCTCTCTCTTTTAAAACGTCGTCTATCTGAGTTCGCTCAAGAAAAACTGTGGCACCAATTTTTAAATCGTTCGATAAAGCACGAATTAGAATGTCGCCCACATTCAAGTTCTCTTCTTCGTTTTGTTCGAGCCCCGCAATTGCTGCATTTTCGTCTTTC
>Ga0268298_10002095_pt1 | contig 22333 bp, 24 predicted proteins | sample WWTPWeurt_MetaG_FD_194462 | JGI IMG/M metagenome (GOLD analysis project Ga0268298, IMG submission 194462) | Activated sludge microbial communities from WWTP in Nijmegen, Gelderland, Netherland - WWTP Weurt | ecosystem: Engineered > WWTP > Aerobic digester > Activated sludge | place... | reverse complement strand
AAACAAGCGTGTTGAGCGGATAGAAAATCATCGGCCGATCATAGACCGGGAGAAGCTGCTTTGATGCGACCGCGGTCAGTGGCAGGAGCCGTGTGCCATTGCCGCCCGCAAGAATGATTCCCTTCATACTTTTCGTAACTTACCACAGATGATATGTATCATGCTTTTCTTTTTTGGTTGGTCATCGGTTCTTTGTACACCGAGAACTGCTTGCAAAGTGCCTTCACTTCCTTGCGGATATTCGCGAGCACTTTCTTGTTACCCCCTGACCGTAGCGCTTCATCGATCCATCCCGCAACAATCTTCACCTCTCGCTCCTTCAGACCGCGCGTCGTGATAGCTGGCACGCCGATACGCACGCCAGACGGATCCATCGGCCCACGTGGATCGTCAGGGATCATGTTCTTGTTGATCGTGATACCAACTTCGTCGAGACGCGTCTCGGCCTCTTTTCCGGAAAGTCCATAGCTTGCGACCGTATCGATCACGATCATGTGATTCTCCGTCCCACCGAAGAGGATATTTGCGCCACGTTTCGACAGTTCGTGCTCGAGCGTCTTCGCGTTCTTCAGTATCTGCCTGGCATATTGCTTGAATTCGGGGCGGAGTGCTTCACCGAAGGCGACCGCCTTGGCCGCGATCACGTGCATATGCGGACCGCCCTGCGTTCCAGGGAAAATCGCTTTGTTAATGGCCGAAGCAAATTCCTTCCGACAGAGGATAAGACCGCCGCGCGGACCTCGGAGTGTCTTGTGCGTCGTCGCCGTCACGATATCGAAATATGGCACTGGGCTCGGGAGCGCTTTGCCCGCAATAATTCCAGCGATGTGCGCCATGTCCATCATCGTCATCGCACCGACTTTCTTGGCGATCGCCGCGAATTTCTCATAGTCGAGCTGCCGCGTATACGACGAGAAGCCTGCGAGGAGCAGCTTCGGTTTTTCTTTCTTTGCCAAGTCTTCCAGTTTCTTATAATCAATCGTACCGTCCGCCTCTGTCTTGTAGCGTACGAAACGGTACACTTTGGCTGGCAACGTCACCGGATGCCCGTGCGTGAGGTGTCCGCCATGCGCCAGATCCATCCCGAGCACTGTATCACCCGGAACGAGCAGCGCCGCGTAGACTGCGAGGTTGGCTTGCGCGCCTGAATGTGGCTGGACATTGGCATGCTCGGCACCGAAGAGCTTCTTCACGCGGTCGATAGCGAGCGTCTCCACGGCATCGGTCCACTCCTGTCCGCCATAGTAGCGATGTCCTGGATAGCCCTCGGAGTATTTGTTCGTAAAGACGCTTCCAAGCGCCTCGAGCACTGCCCTGGACACGTAATTCTCTGATGCGATCATCTCCAACCCCTCTTCCTGCCGCTTCTCCTCGCCCATCACAGCCTCATAGGCTGCTTTGTCGGCCTTTTTCAGGATATCGTGCTTCATACTCCGGACGCTCGCTACGGGTTAACAATGCCTCTATCATAGCAAGAATCCGCCCTTTCCGAACGGTTGACAGAATAAAATAAAATGTATATAATAATCTATTCAGAATTTATTCTGAATATTTCGTACCCGAACAACCGAACGACCTATTCCGGAGGGATTGATCCGGATTTGAGAGGAGATTCTCATGGTTACCCGTTTTTTGGTTTTTGTCGGCATCGCACTGGCACTTTTGCTCAGGATGACTCTGTATGGTAACGATTCTACCGAATCGACGTCATCCTACGCCGCGCAGAACCTGGAGGCGCTCAAGGTCGCGCAGCCGAACGACCTCGTCGTCTGTCTCGAAAAAGCCGGTAAGCAATCGGCATATGACAGGATTGTCTTGGTCAATAGCAATTCCGGCGACGCGCTGATAGGCAACGAGATCAACAAAAGAATACTTTTCCTCCTTGGCAAACATCCCTACGATGTCTTTGACCATTGCCAGGTCAAGTTGATCCACGATACGCCTCAAAACATCCGGACAATCGTCGGAGGCATCATCCTCGACGGCTACAAACCGCCAGCCAACTGAGACCTGGCCTATCGCCCCCGCCCCGATACCACGCGTATCCGGGGCGGTTTCTTTTCTCCTCAATCAAACACTCTTCTGCATCATTATTCGTGGAGTCTTACAACTTGTGCAATTGCTTAAATTGTAAGACTCATAAGAATAGTGGTTTCTTTTTTCTTACTGTTCCAAAAATTCCTCGAGCGCCTCGGTATACGGGCGGAGCGCGATGAACTTGGTATTCTTGAGCGCGGAACAGTCCGGACGCTTGGCCGAACGAGGGAATGCATCGGACGAGACCGGCTCGACCGTGACCGCTCTGCCGGCGATACGGAAGAGTTCCTGGGCTGCCTCATACCATGTCACCGCGCCCTCATTGACCAGGTGATAGATGCCATAGGGCTTCTGATACATCTCGAGCACCTTGCTCGCCAGCGCCAGATCCGGCGCATACGTGAAGCAGCCCTTCTCACCGTCGACGACCGTGACTTTCTCCTTACTCTTCGCGACCTCGAGCATCTTCTCGAAGAAGCTCTTTTTCCCGGCGGCGGACGAAGCCGGCTTGCCGAAGAGTTTCGAAAGGCGGACCATGTAGTACTTTCCCCCTTCCGCGATGACGCGCTTCTCTCCTTCCAATTTGCTCATGCCATACCTCGAGATCGGATGAGGATCGGCATCCTCGGCATAGCCTTGGGTGCTCTCGCCATCGAAGACATAGTCCGACGAATAGTGGATGAGCGTCGCATCGAGCTCCCGGGCGAGGTGTGCGAGAAATCCCGGCACCTCAGCATTGAGCCGCATCGCCTTCGCATACTCCTCTTCGCTCTCTTCGCACTGGTCGACCGCATTGTACGCGGCCGCATTCACGATGACCGCCGGGCCGAAATCCCTGATCTTCTTCTCAGCCGCCATGAAATCCGTGACGTCGATATCGCCATAATCCCATGCCGCCACTTCATAGCCTTCATCCTCGCGGTAGACACGCTCGAGCTCCTGCCCGAGCATCCCCTTCGCCCCGAGGATAAGCACTCTTCTTTGGTCCATATAGCGTTCTATTCCCCGACTAAATCGAAATCATGTACCGACCCTTCGATCATATCGACATATCCGATGCCGAGCGGCTCGAGAAGCATTTTCGGGATACGGCGCGTCGGGCCGAGCTCGATGCCCTGCCGCAGCATGCCGTCATGCACCGGAAAAACCACTTTCGGCTTGACAGCCTTCGCGTATTCGACCGCTTCCTCAAGCCGCATCCACGGACCAGCGACCGGAAGGGCAAGGATTTCGATGTCCTGTTCCGGGTCATGGAAGGAGTCCCCGGGATAAAAAAGTTTTCCGGCGATGAGAAATCCGGCGTTCTGGACCTTTGGCAAATCATGATGGATGCAAGCATGTTCGGTACCGAAACTTTTGATACCCACCCCCTTGATTGTTTTTTCTTCACCATCGGAAATCGGTTCCCATACGATACCGGCTTCGTCCAGGATTTTTCCGACACTCGCGTGCGTTATCACTCGCGCTCTTGGATTCTTGGCCAGGATGATCTCGAGACTCTCCACATGGCAGTGGTCCTGATGCTCATGCGAAATGAGAACAGCATCCGCTCCGGTCACCATCGGTGTCTCATTGTAATTCCCTGGATCCGTCAGGATTCGTACACCCTGTGTCTCAATCAGCAAACAACAGTGACCAAATTTCGTGATAATCATAACTGTTTATTGTGTTTCTCGCGGATCTTCCGCACCTTATGGTCGAGCGCCTGCATAATGTCGACATTCATGACTTTCGCCAAGAGGAACGTAACGATGAACACATCCGCAAACTCATCCCGCAAATCGAGGTGGGTTTGTTTCTTCAGTTTCCCTTTGCGTTGATCTCCAACTGACGCGAGCACAGCATCGCACAACTCACCGTATTCTTCCCCGAGCTTGATGGTCCGCGCGAAGACTCGCTCACGCTCACCATAGTCTGCACCCTTCTTCACCCGGAGTAATTCATCCTGCTCATCGATAAACCGCTGAAAATCTTCGAGGGTCATAGCGGATATCATTAGTGTTTCTCGTAGTAGGCCTGGTACTCGCCGCTTTTGACACACCTCCACCAGGCTTCATTTTCCTTGAACCACGCGACGGTTTTGGCGAGACCATTCTCGAGACTGACTGACGGCTCCCATCCCAGTTCGTTCCTGATCTTGTCGAAATTGATAGCATAGCGACGATCGTGTCCGGCCCGGTCCTTCACGTGCTCGATCGAGGACTCGTCCTTGCCGAGGAGCCGGAGGAGCTCATTCACGATCCAGATATTCTCCCGCTCGCCGTCCCCGCCGATACAGTACGTCTCGCCGAGTCCCCCATTCCGCAGGATGAGATCGATGGCCCGGCAGTGATCCTCGACGTAGAGCCAGTCACGCACCTGGAGACCGTCACCATAGACCGGCACCGATTTCCCTTCCATCAGGTTGGTGATTGCAAGCGGGATGAGCTTCTCTGGGAAATGATACGGGCCGTAATTGTTCGAACAGTTCGAGATCGTCACGGGCAGGCCGTAGGTGTGATAGTACGCGCGCACGAGATGGTCCGAGGCCGCCTTGGACGCGCTGTAGGGACTCCTCGGATCATACAGTGTCTCCTCGTTGAACGGAGCATCATCCGGCGCGAGGCTCCCGAAGACCTCGTCCGTCGAGACATGATGGAAGCGCTTGTTGTGCTTGCGCGCCGCCTCGAGAAGCACGTAGGTGCCGCGCACATTCGTCTCAAGAAATATCCCCGGGTCCATGATGGACCGGTCGACATGCGATTCGGCCGCAAAATGTACCACCGCATCGCACTCGGCGACGAGCGGCTCTACGGCAGAAGCATCGGTGACGCTGCCTTTCACGAAGCGATAGCGAGGATCATCCTTCCAGGCATCCAGATTCTCGAGATTTCCCGCGTATGTGAGCGCATCGAGCACCGCCACACTCCATTCGGGGTACTCATGAAGTATGAGATGAACAAAATTTGATCCGATGAAGCCGGCGCCACCAGTGACGAGAAGTTTCATGCGTTTAATGCTTAAAGATAAATTCCTGAGCAGCGTCTTCCAGGAGCGGATGCTGACGATCCTTTTCCGAAACGATCGGATCCTCAACCCCCCATTCGATCCCGATCATCGGGTCATCGAAACGAATGCCGCGATCATGTTCTTTGGAGTACGGGGCCGTACATTTGTAGGCAAATACCGTATCGTCCTCGAGTGCAGCAAAGCCATGCGCAAAACCCGCCGGTATCCAGAATTGGCGCCTGTTTTCGGCTGAGAGTTCGACGGCGACATGCTTCCCGTAGGTTGGAGACCCGGTCCGGATATCAACCGCGACATCAAGCACACGGCCGCGGAGGACTGAAACAAGCTTTCCCTGCGCGAATGGCGGCGCCTGATAATGCAATCCTCGAATCACGCCCTTTTTTGAGACGGAAAGATTGTCTTGAAAGAAATCCTGAACAATACCCACCCCCGCATAACGGTCGCGGTTATACGTCTCCATAAAGAAGCCTCTTTCGTCAGCGAATGCATCTACTTCAATGATGATGAGCCCCGGGATATCGGTAGTGATGGTGTTCATATGTGTAAATAGACAGCTAGCCGCCTCCATCCTACCCTATCCGGAAAAAACAAAAAAGCGCCCTCCTGGGCGCCTTTCTTAACTATATCTTGATATCGTTCATCACGTCCTCGAGAGAACGTGGCGCTGGAGTCGGCTGGACCACGTGCTCGAACGGCTCATTTGGACTCACCGGCGCTTCGGCACGTTCCTCGCGCTTCCGATCCCGACGCTCGCCGCCTTCTGGCTCATTGATCTTCAGGTTGACGCGCGCATTGTTCCGGGCCCCGATGACACGGAGAAGCGTTCGGAGCGCTTTCGCTGTCATACCCTCACGGCCAATGACCATGCCCATGTCGTCTGCATGCACATCGAGCGTAATGAGGACGCCCATCTCATCGATCTTCCGCTCTACCTTCACGCTATCTGGATTGTCTACCAGCATCTTCACGACGTACTCTATAAATTCCTTGTCTCGTGCTTCGTCTGTCGTCATACACGTCCTAGAATTAGGTTAAGTCCACGATTGTATTTTAGGCTAACCGGATTGAATTTTCAATTCCCTGTCCAGAGTCCTTATCGCCATTCTTCCGGCGGTATGAATGGCCTCTTCCTCCATGCGGGAGTCTGCCGACAGAGCGACGACCGTTTTTCAGATTCCGCACGGTCACCCAGGAGCCGAGCTACTATGAGCTCCATGCGCAGCCCCTGCGATCCCTTCACGAGAATGAGGTCGCTCGGCCGAACAAGTTCGGTGATATGATCAATGGCAGTAACCGGATCGGGGAAGTGAAATATCCCTTTTTCTGGAAAATTTGTTCCGATCAGGGCGTCTGTCAGGAAATGCATGTGCTGCCCCACGCCGACAAAGACTGTTGCGCCGCTCGCAATCACCATGTCGCGAAGCGCCCGATGCATTTCATCTGATCCATCACCTATTTCAAGCATGTCACCAAGTATCACCACCTTCCGTGGTGCGATCAGTTCACGCAGAGTTGCAAGAGCAGCTTCGGTCGAGACACGGGAGGCATTATATGTATCATCGATGATCCGAATTCCCGCATCGCCACCCAGAAGATTCATCCTGCCCGGGAGAGGCTTAAACTCAGCGAGTGCGGCAGCGATATCGACGAGATTCATCTTGAGCGCTATTCCGACAGCGGCTGCCGTAAGAACTGCCAGGAGATGATGCCTTGCGATAACGAAGGGCAGCCGGACCGGTATGCTCTTCCCATCGGAATTCAGCTTGAAAGAAAGCCCGTCTGTCTTTCCGCTATCCTGGAGAAGGCGGATATTATCCGCAAAAAGAGCTGCTTGTGGAGAGAGGCCATACGAAATCACTCTAGCCCGAGTTCGCTCGCCCTGCCGCATTACTCGCTCATCATCGGCATTCAAGACGGCAACACCATCGGTCGGAAGCGCCGCGATCAGTTTCCCCTTCTCCTTGGCAATCTGGGAGAGATTTTCAAAGTTTGCTAAATGGCTCTCGGCAATTCGCGTCAGCACAGAGACATCCGGACGGACAATGCGGAGGAGGTAATCCATATCGCCCGGGCGATCGACTCCCATCTCCAATACGAGCACCTCTGGATAGGTTTTGAGTCGCGCTGCGATCAGTACAGTATGCGCGCATGCACCGATCCAGCGTGCAATCGAACGGCCAGGATGCTCGATCCCGAGGATCGCGGCTGGTAATCCGAACTCATTATTGTAATTGCCCGGAGAAAAGCCAACCCGGTAATTCTTGGAAAGCACGAGCGCAATCGCCTCTTTCGCCGAGCTCTTTCCTACCGAGCCAGTGACGCCAACCACGATCGGCTTCCGCGACCGAAGAACGACTCTCGCCATAAAGCCGAAGATGGCCGCAAACGATCTCGCTATTTTTTGTTTCAGGGCCATACGATCATTTCTTTATCGGTTCAGTCGTGGGTACTTTAGCATACGACAGAAGAAACTGCATGATTGCGCCGAAAGTCGGCGCCGCGCTCGATTCCGCCCACTGGACATCCCTTGGGTTATCGAACTTCACCACTACCACGAAACGTGGGTCATTGATGGGCGCATAGCCGACAAAAGATCCAATCGTAACATTCTCGTCATACCCCTTCGATCCGCTCTTGGCAACCTGAGCGGTCCCTGTTTTGCCACCCACCAGATAGCCGGGAACATCGGCCCGTTTTCCATGACCGTTTACGACTACGCTTCTGAGCATTCTCCCTATTTCCGATGATGTTTCCTGGGAAAGCACGCGCCGCACTTCTTCGGGCCGAACCGAACGAGTACCACCGTTACGGTCGATTATCTGGTCAACAATCTGCGGCTTCATGAGAATGCCGCCGTTAGCAAGCGTGCCGTAGGCCATAGCGAGCTGAAGCGGCGTCACTGTAATACCCTGCCCGAAGGAAGCTGTCATGAATTGGATAGTGGATCTCAAATCATCGAGGTTCTTCAGGTTTCCGGCGTGCTCAGCTGGCAGCCGTATACCAGTCTTCGCGCCAAAACCAAATCCTTTGAGCCGCTCTCGGAATGCGCTGTGGCCAACGAGACGTTCGACATACATAACACCGGTATTGATTGACTCCTCAAGCACCTTGGTCATCGTACTGCGGCCATAGATCTTTCCTTCAGCATTCTGGATGCTATAGCCGGCTTCGCTCACAACCCCCGTGTCGACGAACTCTGTATTTGGAGTTATTTTCCCTTCCTCAATACCAATCGCCATCGTAATCGGTTTCATTACCGATCCGGACTCGTACGGCAGGCTAATGAGCGGGTTCATGAAGAGCCCAATATCCTCAGTCTTCCCGTATTCATTTGGATTGAACTGCGGCACTGAGGCCATAGCAAGGATCTTCCCTGTTTTTGGATCCAGCACAATTGCCGAAGCTGCATCAGCATTGAACTTCCCTCTCGATTCCGCAAGAATCTTTTCGACCTCGTATTGAACCACCCGATCAATAGTGAGCACTAGATTGTCGCCGTCCTCCGGCTCTACATGCTCGCGATCCGTAAGCGAGATCCAGCGGCCGGCCGCATCGCGCTCCTGAGAAACCACGCCATCCTTACCATGGAGTTCGCTGTTCCAGCCCGCCTCAGTACCGTAAATACCTATTTCTCCCAGATCGCTCGGCCCGACAAATCCGATCACCTTCGATGCAAGCTCCCCGGCCGGATAATAGCGATAGATCTCTGGAAGAAAATTTACCCCCTTCAGTTTCAACTCCTTCAGTCTTTCCTCTTCCTCCGGTGTGATTTTCTTCTTGATCACTTCAAACGGATCAGCCCGATTGGAAAGTCTTTCGCGAATGAATCCTTCATCAACACCGAGCACCGCTGAAAGTGCAACGGCGGTCCCGGCAACATCCTCTACGAGCTTCGGGATCACGTAGACGATCTTATATTCCCTATTGACAGCCACGGGATACGTTAGATCTCCGTCACGGAGCGCGATGGTGCCACGTTCGGCACGCAGCGCCTGCGCCACCATATGCTGCTCCTCGGCCATTGATACCCACTTATCCCGGCCAACAACCTGCAGCACATAGAGGCGGCCGATGATCACTAGGCCGATGATAGAAAGCACACTCCGAAAAAAATACAGCCGCCAATGCGGGGCGACCACCGTTCCTTGGGCCGTATTTTGGGGACGAAGCACCCGGCGAGATCCAGACATACGGGCAAACAAGGTAAAGTGTCAGCGGACAGCAACCACCTGACGATTTTGGGCAGTGATGATAGTAGTAGCCTCTGCCTTTTCCATCCCGAGACCAACACTTCCTTCTTCAACACGTGCCAGCGATTTTGCTTCTGCTTCCCGGACGCGCAGTTCTGCATTCACTTTCTTGAGCTCCTTCAATTCTTTTTCAATCGTTCGGATCGCATATCCCTGTACTGCGCGCTGATTGACCGCATAGACGTAGAGCCCGGCCGAAACCAGCGAGAGCGAAAGCAATGCGACGACCGCCACATGGGCCATATCAGCATGAACCCCGTTTCGCTTTCGATGGGTAGTATGTCTTCGTATCAATTGGTGTCCAGAGGATGCCTGCATATGCGTTTGTTTTTTGTTTTTGTACTTATATCCGCTCGACTGCCCGGAGTTTGGCGCTCCGCGATCGAGGATTGGCCCGAAGCTCAGATTCATCCGGTACCAGAGGTTTTTTGGTGATCCAACGGAGTACCGGGTATTCGGCACGAATATTTTTCTGGAACAGCTGCTTCACGATACGGTCCTCGCCGGAGTGGAAGGAAACGATCGCTGCCCGCCCGCCTGGCCGGAGCATTTCAGGAATCGCTGAAAGGAATTGCTCGAGATGGACCCGCTCGCTGTTAACCGCGATCCGGAGCGCCTGAAAGATTTTCGTCGCCGGGTGCGCTTTTCCTCTGCGCCGCGCCGGAACGACATTCGCCCAGACGAGCTCACGGAGTTCCGAAGTCGTGGTAAGGGGTTGCGACTCTCGAGCAGCCACAATCGCCTGCGCGATACGTTTCGCCTCCGGCTCATCGCCGTATGTCTCGAAGAGATCGGCCAGCGAGGGCTCGTCCAGCTGATCGAGGAGATGCCGCGCCTCTACCGTCTCATCAGAGTTGAGGCGCATATCCAGCGGTCCCTCCGACTGGAAAGAAATGCCCCGTTCCGGATCGGCAAGCTGATCGCTCGAAAGTCCGAGATCAGCCACAATGGCATCGGCCACTGTCCAGTCATGCTGTCGAAGCGTCGAAGCGAGATCTGCGTAGGAAGCGCGGACAAGCATGAGTTGCCCTCTTCGGAGCGCCCGAGAGAGGACCGAGTCGCCTTCGGCCCGGGACCGAAAGCGCTCGATCGCGCGTTCATCCCAATCGAATGCGAGCACTCGCCCCTCTGATCCGACCGCTCCGAGAAAAGCCTTGGTATACCCTCCCCCGCCCAAGGTCGCGTCGACGACCCGCATCCCGGGCTGAAGTGCCAGGATATCGAGCACCTGCGGGAGCATAACCGGAACATGTTCCGTGTGTTGCTGTTCCATATTGTTGAGGTACGTATCGAAACTAGTAGACACCGAGTTTGCCGAGTTCGTTCGCGATCTTTTCAGTGTTCTTTTCGGCTTGGTGTTTGTACTTCTGCCACTCTTTCGCGTCCCAGATTTCGAGCCGGTTATAGAGTCCGACGACGGTGACCTCTTTCGAGAGTCCGGCGCCGGTCTTCAGATACTCCGGTATGAGAACGCGCCCCTGCGCATCGAGCTCGCAATCCGTCGCTCCCGCGAGCATGAGCCTGGTGAAGCTGCGCGTTCCGGTCTCACCGATCGGGAGACTGCCGAGCTTACCGGCGAGCTCTTCCCAAACCTTCATGGGATAGACCGAGAGCGAACGATCGAGTCCCCGCGTCACGACGACCCGCGTCCCGAGCTCCCCGCGAAACTTCGAAGGAAGCGCCAGGCGCTTTTTCGGATCGATCGAATGTTGGTACTCGCCGATGAACATACGCGTGGCAAAATCGAACAGTTGGAGTGTTTTTGTGAAATTCACCACATTTCACCACTTCACTGTTCTTAACACCCATTCTATTCCACTTTCGGAAAACCTGCAAATACCCTTTTAGAAAGCCAAAAACACCGACTGTTTCGGTGTTATTTCTCTACATAATAAAATAGAATCGAAAAAAAAAGAGGTGCGGCGTTGCGCTACCTCTTCTCGCGAGTGCCGGTCCTTTCTACTAAGACCAAATATTGGGGCGTCGTTGAGACAATAAATTGGTACGGGAAGTAGAAGGGTTTTCGGCACCCTCAGCCTACACCCGGGGGAGAAAACGCACAAGAAGGAACGCTGGGTGTATACGGGATAATTTCAGCCGTATATTACTTTCATTACTGATGATCAAGAGGCCATTCTTTTCCCTAACAAAGATGCGTGGCATCCTCTACACATGCCCTATTGGGGAACGAATGTGGCGTCTCTAACCGATTGATGCCCACGACAAAACCATTGGCGCCCATAGCCTATAAAAAAATCCCCGCCCTTCGCTGTATGCAAAGAACGAGGAAACTGTGCCTGCCCGGACGCTGCCGGACTCGCCTATTGATTTTCAGGATCCGCATCATCCTGTTGAGATCGGTCGCCGTTGTCGAATCGATCGTCCTGCTCGCCACCATTCATCGGTTCGAGGAAGTGGGCTTGTGACACCGTGATGATCCGCCTCGCATGGAAACACATCCCGAGCCTCTCAGCAGCTGCTTTTGTTTCTCCACTACTCATTTTTCTACTCTCCTCCAGTTTGAGGTATTTGATTGGAGATTGCTCTCTTGCGCCGTCCACATAGCAAACGAAGCTGTGACAGTATAGCAGAAGAAATGCGAGCTGCCAAGTCAGGCAAGGTCAGTCCGTCAAAGATACTTCCGGCTGCTGAGTCTCTCCGGGAAGTATTCCTGTTTAGCATCGTCTGGATCTGCATAGTCCGGCGTATATTTATAGCCTTGTCCATAGCTGAGAGACTTCATCAGCCCGGTTGGGGCATTGCGAAGATGGAGCGGCACCGGCTCATTCGGATACGCCCGGATATCGTTCTTGACCTTGGCGTAGGCAGTATAGAGTACGTTCGATTTCTTTGATTTTGCGAGGTAGACGACCGCCTGCGCGAGATTGACTTCGCATTCAGGCATTCCGATGAATTGAGCCGCTTGGTATGCAGCAACCGCCTGAGGCAGAGCGAAGGAATTGCCAAGCCCAATGTCTTCGGAAGCAAAGCGGATGAGTCGACGAGCGATGTAGAGCGGGTCCTCGCCGGCTTCGAGCATACGGCCGAGCCAATACAGGCTCGCATCAGCATCGCCGCCGCGCATCGATTTATGGAGAGCAGAAATGATATTGTAATGTTCCTCACCATCCTTGTCGTAGAGGAGGTGCGAACGCTCTGCCACACTCTCGACGATCTCAGTCGTGATGCGGCCACGCAGGCTCGCGCAGGCTTCGAGCAGGTTGTATGCTGCACGAGCATCACCACCAGAAAGCGCCGCGATGAAACCGAGAGCTGCCGGATCAGCCTCTGTTTTCTGTTGCCTCAACACTTCGTCTTCCCGAATCGCTGCTTCGAGCAATGATTCGATATTAGCTGATTCGTGTTTCCCGAGGACGAGCACTCTCATCCGGGAAAGAAGAGCAGCATTCACCTCGAAGCTCGGATTCTCCGTTGTCGCCCCGATAAGCGTGATTGTTCCGTCTTCGACATGCGGCAGGAGTGTGTCCTGCTGTGACTTGTTCCAACGATGGATTTCATCAACAAACAAGACCGTCCTCGCTCCGAGCCGGCCCGCCGCCTTAGCTCCCTCGACGATACGCTGGATTTCCTTCTTCCCGCTTTCGACTGCCGAGAGCTGGAGAAAATGTGACTTCGTTTCAAGCGCGATGAGACGCGCCAGGGTCGTCTTGCCGCTTCCCGGCGGCCCCCAGAACAGGAGCGATGGAACCCGATCCTCATCTATTGCATGCCGCAGGAAGGATCCCTCGCCCAGGATTTTCTCCTGCCCGATAAAATCGGCAAGCCGTTTCGGACGCATCCGCTCAGCCAGGGGCGGGAATGCGGATAATTCGGTTTCCATATATGTCAGAACGCTAGGCCTCAACTTCGGAAAAGACGAGCGAAAGACCGATGGGGCAATGGTCGGAACCTGGGACATCTGAAAGAATAACCGCCTCCTTCATATTTGCCTCCAGGCTCTCGTCAACGAAGAAGTAGTCGATTCGCCAGCCGACATTGCGCTCCCGTGATCGGGTCTTCATGTCCCACCAGGTATAGGCCACCTCGCGCGGATGGAAGTGTCGATAAGCATCGATGAATCCGGCTGCAACGAGCTTATCGATCCATTCCCGTTCCATCGGCATGAAACCTGACGTTTTCTCATTTTCCCTAGGCCGGGCGAGATCAATTTCCTGATGCGCTGTATTCACGTCACCGCAGAGCACGATCTTTTTTCCCTGCTTTTTCAGATGGATGAGGTAATGAAGAAACTCATCATAAAACTGCATCTTGTATTGGAGCCGGAGCTCGCCAGAGCCACCATTCGGGAAATAGACGTTTACCAGCGTGAAATGACGGAAATCCATCTCGATCACTCGACCCTCGCGAGACAGAAGATTATCGCCGAAAAACGTCTTCACACCAAACGGCTTTTTCTTCACGTAGATACCGACGCCGCTGTAGCCTTTTTTCTCAGTTGAACAGCTGAAATAGCTCGTATAACCGTCTGGGTTCCTAAGCTCCTCGGTAAGTTGGTCCGGATCGCTTATTTTTGTCTCCTGGACAGCAACGACCGGAAATCTTCCTTCCTGCATCCAGGAAATAAAATCTTTTTTCCCAGCTGACCGGAGCCCGTTCACATTCCAGGAAATGAGGGTGTAGTGTTCTTGCATAAATATAGTATGGGCGACATCGAGTCACTCCCATCCTAGCATTTCTGAAGCTGACCTAAAAGCAAGAAGGAAATGGCTTATTAAAGGGTTTTTCCTGCGGATTCCTTACCGATGAGATGCTCCCGTCCGGACAATCGGAGCACTAAATGATCGAGTTCCGTGTAACGGCGTTTCTTCTCATGAATATCCACATCATCTCCGAGCTTCAGGGCAGCCGTCCCATGCCGCGGAGAGTACCAAGCGATATACGCTTTGGTGAATTTCACCCTTCTCGCGATATCCATGGTCGCTTCGAAGTCCTCATGCGTCTCGCCGGGAAAGCCAACGATGATGTCGGTCGTGAACTCTGCATCTGGCACTTCGTTCCGGATCCGATCGATGAGCGAGAGGTATTCGTCCCGCGTGTACCAGCGATTCATCGACTTGATGATACGGTCGCTCCCCGCCTGGATCGGGAGATGGATCAGCCGATCGATGTTCGGATGCCGCGCGATAGTGCTAATAAGCTCATCCGAGAAATCCCAGGGATTCGCCGAAAGGAACATGACTTTCTCGACGCCAGGGATTTCCGCCACCGCTTCGAGAAGATGCGGGAAGAGCGTCGGGATGCGATGGCGGCCGAGATGCTTCACTATGACAGGCCTCACTTTCTTTCCGCCCGGAATCTCGTACTCTCCACCTTCCTTGATTTTTTCCATGAGGAAATCAGCGCCATACGAGTTCACATTCTGGCCGAGGAGCATCACCTCCGTCCGGCCAGCCTTTACCGCTTCACGCACTTCATGGAGAATCTCTCCAAAGGCCCGTGACCGCTCGCGGCCCCGCGAAAACGGCACGATACAGAAAGCGCAAAAATTATTGCAGCCGTTCGAGATAACGACGGATGCGAGCTTGCCGGAAGCGCGTTTCGGCTCATGTTCAAAGCCAACATCCTCCATCGGGAGAAATTCTTCATCGGGCAGGCGCGCCTTCATCCGCTTCATGAGTTTTCCTGATGGTTCACGCGCGGCTGCACCGACGAGACAGCCGGTAATAACGATATGGAGATCTTCCGGACCGGATCCTGCCTTCTCGCGCAGGTTCTTCACGAGTCCGTAGACTTTTTCTTCGGCCCGGTCACGGACGATGCATGTATTTATGATAAGTGTGTCGGCTTCCTCCAGACTTCGGGCCCGTTCAAAACCGCGCGCCTCATAGAGGCTTGCGATCCGCTCGGAATCAGCTGTATTTTGCTGGCAGCCGAATGTCTGAATAAAATATGTTTTTCGCATTTACAGTCTTTAAGGCGACCCTTAGTCTACATAAAGAATTAGGAAAGATCAATCCGGCTTGACGGCATAAAAAAATGGCAGTACGGTGGAAATAATTGACTTTTTACCTTAAAAATCTGCGGGAGAATAGAGATGGAGCGCCCCCTTTGCCCTATCTGCAAAACGAGTAACCACATCTGTGTCGATGTGGATCCAAAACAGAATACCGTCTACGGCTGTAAACGATGCCAATTCTACCCCATTCCAGAGCTCGATCGCTCAGGATATTTCAAGTCCCTGGATGGACCAAGAGAGGTAAGGGAAGCGATAAGGTATTTTTGCGAGCTCTTCGACCACTGGCAGCATGAATCTATCTCAGCTCCTTGAGGCTCTTTTTCTTCTCTACCACAATCTATAGCCCCGGCACTTCACCGAAACTGTCCGGGGCTTTGTTTTCTTTTTCGACGATAAGCTGACCACAGGCAGCGGCGATGTCCGCGCCCATGGTCCGGCGGCGCGTCACATCGACGCGTGCATCAAGGAGTCGTTTTTCGAAAGCGATGAGCGCCTCGCTCTCACTCGTTGAATACTTACTTTTCGTATCGTTGTAAGGAATGAGATTGATCTTCACCTTGCCGACTTTCCGAGCGAACATGATGAGCTTATCAGCATGGGGCGGCGTATCATTCACGCCTGCGAGCATCACGTATTCGAATGTCAGGTGGCGGCGCCGGCTTTCGAATTTCTGAAAATACTCCCTCGTCCAGGCCGCGAGATCATCAAGGAATTTCGGATAAGATGACGGCATGATAGCAGCCCGCGTCTTCGTATCAGCGCTATGGAGCGAGACTGCGATCCGGACCGGCGGCCACGTCTCGTCGACAAGAATTTTCTTAAGCATCGGGATAAGCCCGACCGTTGAGACCGTCAATCGAGTCGGTCCCATATCGGTGCGACTGAGAAGGATTTGGAGCGAAATTTTCACGTTCTCATAATTCGCCAAGGGCTCCCCCATCCCCATATAGACAACGTTTGAGATGCGCTGCTCGAGATCATTCCGGCCCGCCAAAAAATACATCCAGAATCGGTATTGATCGACAATCTCGTCTGATGAGAGGTTCCGCGTGAAGCCCATTTTCCCGGTCGCGCAAAACGTACAAGCCATTGCGCAGCCGACTTGAGACGAAACGCAGATGCTCCAGAAATCCCGTGAATTCTTCATGAGCACGGTCTCAAGTCGCCGATGATCCGCTGTTTCAAGGATTGCTTTAAACGTATCGCGCCGAACGCTTTGGAGGAGCGCCACTTTGGAGAGTGTGAGCCACGAAACAGATTGCGAAATCTTGACACGCCATTCCTTTGAAAGAACAGAGACGCTGTCCCATGACTGCCAGTCGGGCCGAAACAAAGCCCCCTCAACTTGTTGCAAACGAAAAGCGGGCTGGTCGGCTAGGAGCTGGCGGAGTATCTCTGATCGATTTTCCATATGAAACATCCGACTACTCTACCCCTGCTCCGACCATCGCGTCAAGGTTATGGCTGTTTTTTCCTTGCGCCAGCAAAGATGTCCCGCATATTATCCGGGATCTCGCTATGCGCCTCCCTGTCGCGTTCAAGGTGCTCCAGCGCCTTGAGGAATTTTTGCTCCTGAAAGGCCGTTTCATTCGCCGTTGACTCAAGGTATGCCTTGCGTTCCTCTGCCGTCCATTGGTAGCGGTACAAGTCTCGATGCCACTGATTGCCGACAAAAGCCGTGACGGCGATAAAGACGATCAGGAAAAGGAATTTATAATGACGGATCCAGAAATACATCCCTTGACGCTGAATCGATCCAAATGACACAGATTTAAATAATGGTTTCATAACCCGCTAGTCTTGCATATAAACGATCATCTCAAATACGGCATCCAGAACATGATTTTCCGAACCCTCCGAAGGCGTCACTGGTATCCCGAAAGGATTGAGCACGCCTGCATCCGGGAGGGGCGTATCCCCGTCTTCTGGCTGAGACTTGATGTCCAAACTAACGACATCGAGCGCATAAGGCAACGTCTCAAGCTGATGGAGATACCGGGCGAGACTGATATATTCGCCAGAAACTGTCAGTGTTAATTTTAGGAATTTTTTCAACGGGAATTCTCCGATGAGACCCGTCTCCTTGCTGGCAGCGGGGCCTTTTTTCGCCGGTTCAGCCGCCGGTTCATCGGCATCAGCAACGGCAACCGGCTTCGCTGACTCCTTCTTCGCAGCTATCGTCATCTTGCTTTCAAGAAAGGCATTGTCCCGAGACTCAATTTCGATAGCTACCTGCTCATCAGCCGCTAGTTGCTCAAGCGCTTCGATGAACTCAACAAGCCGGTCCTTGGTCAGGATGATGTCAAGATCGCTCTCCCGCTCCTTGATGAGCGCATGCTGCGACTCCAGATCAGGAAGACGCTGCAGCTGGCTCTCGCGATATTCACGGGTAACTGAAAGCTTTTGGACATCATCCTTCTTTACCTGGATCGTTGAAAGGATCGGTCGGATACCAAACCAGGCAATCAAGCCGATCAACGCAAGAAGGCTGATCTGTATCAGGAGAAGCTTCATCCTTTGATTGAGATAATTTTTCAGCATATAGCTATGGCCAGAGTAGGCACTCTTTCTTCAATTTGAAATCAATCTGAAAATCAATTTCTTTCCGCGAGAAAAGATTGGAGATTGGGACACGAACATCGCTCACGCAGTCCGACCCTTTCAGCGCATCCTCAAATTGCAGGAATTGTTCCCGTGTTCCCGCTTGGCCAGAAATCGAAACGACATATTCTTTTGTCATAAGCTCGACTATGACAACACCGTTTGGTATTAGATCCTGAAGCATGGACAGGAGCGCGCTCCAATGGAGGTGCGATCCCTGGTATCTGATGACTCGCTCCGCTTCAGCGTTTACTTGCCTGAACTCTTCCTGATATCCAACTAGCCGCTTCGCCTCCTCGTTGAACTGATTAAATGTAGCAATCGAGTCCTGGCCAATTTTCACCTGATAATTCACTATGGTGTACACCCCGCCAAGAATCGCCACATAGTAGAGCTCGAGCAGCAGCACGAGCGTCGTCTGCCATAGGAAAAATCGGTATCGAAATTTCCGAACCAGTGCAATCTTTTTTTCTTCCGGCAGGAGGTTAAGTAAGATCTTCATATTCATCGAGGCCTCGGAGCGCAAGGCCGATTGCAGTGGAGTATTGGACCGAATGGCCACGGTCAATCGGCGGCAAGCTGCGGCCAAGCTTGATATTTACCCAAGGGTTGCCGAATTCTACAGATTGATTGAGGCGCTTTGTCAGGTATGGCAGCAAGCCCTTCATGTTTGACCCACCACCACACAAGATGATGCCATCGACCGTCGTGGAATAACCAAGATTGTTCAGATAGAAATTTGTTGACCGCTCGATCTCGACCGCCAGATTCTCCAAGATTGGCTGTGCTGCCTTGAAGAGAGGGCTTTTCATCGCGAGCGATCCGAGACCGTATTTTATCTTCATTGCCTCGGCTTCATCAAAAGAAATGCGCATCTCTTTGGCGATCGCGTCAGTAATCATCTGAGATGAAAGCGGGATACTCGAGGTAAAACAGGGCGTGTGCCCAATTGCCACCAAAAAGCTTGTCCGGCGATCGCCAATATCAACAATCAACCGCGTCTTGTCTTCGTCCTTGTCGAGCAAAAGGCTGCGCGCCTGAGCAATCGACTCAGTCTCAAGTCCGACGACCTCGAGTCCCGCTTTTTCAAGTACATTATGGAACTGATCCACCATGGAGCGAGCAACGGCGACAACCAGGACGCTTAGCTTATTCTTTTCCTTGAACAGCTTTCGATCAAGTACCTGATAATCATAGTAAACCTGGTCCAGCGTAAGCGGGATATTGGCTTCGATTTCCCATTTGATTGCTTCCCTCACCTCTTCTGGCGCCATCGCAGGTAATGCGACCACCCTCAAAAACGCCTTAGTTTCAGGAAGTGAGCAGATGACCTTTCGCGTCTTGACTGGCCTCGGGGTCGTCTTTTCCAAAAGATCGCGGATCGCCTGCGCCACAACCGCCTCATTCACGATATCGCCATCGACGATGTTCCCTATCGGGATTGGCACCGACCCAAAACTTGAGACGACCTCCTCGCTCCCCTCACGTTCCAACCACATCGCCTTAACGGAAAGGTCGGAGAGATCCAAGCCGAACGGCTGCGGAAAAAGATTAAACACTTTCTTCTGAAAAAAACTCATACCGGGTTTCTATTGGCGTGGTTGTTTGTGTATTGACACTTCCAATCATAACATGCCACGGAGAACATCAGAGCTCCTCCCAGAGATCCAGCTCGTACTGGGTCCCTGTCGGAAAATACGGTGGCGGGCAGTACAGCAGGTTATTGTCATAATAGAGATTCCGATTCTGGTATCCAGAGACATGATTCCCCATCATATCCGCCCAGGCGAAACCGTACCGCTCATTGCTCGCGATAGCCCCGTAAATCGTGATCGTGTCGCGGGTTGCGTACGTACCGGTATAGTTAGCCCGGCCGACCCGACCGGTCTGCGCGATAAGCGCCGCGTCGAGCCGCAAGACATTGTTACTCTGTCGATACACCTCGACATCATTCTGCCCGATGAGCCCGATCATATCCGTACAATCGTAATTTGTATAACGGATATCCTTTCCAAGATACATTGTCTTCTGGGAAGACGATACGAGATTGGCTGCTACGATAGTTACGCGTCGGCCGTTGACCGTCCCTTCAACCCAGGCATTATTTTCGACATAAATCACCCCATCATTGGGGATCGCGTAATTCGACCAGCCACCAGAATAGTTGTTGATTTCATTCGTAGATGCGTTGAAGCTTTGGACCGTTCGGACATCAAACGTATCATTCGATTTCAATATGATATGCCGGCCCTGATGCGAATTGTTAAAGTAGCGGCTATCGTTCACGCCTGACTGGGCGATAGTCTTCATGAGGCTTAGGTTTGCGAGGACCCCATTGAAATCGGCTGTCTGTGTAGGGAACACCCGGCCCGCCTCAAAGACGGCAGGCTTATCGGGTACTGATGCGGGCGGAAGCGGATCAACCGGATTGTGCGTATGGACACCGAATTCGTCTCCTCCGGTGTGGTCAGGATCATTGTAGGTAGACACGGCACTCGACACCGTATTGTGGGCTATGCCATCAAAACGAATCCCGTAATTTGAGTGGATCTTCCCAAATACTTCTGTTCCTGATCCGAAACGGATGAAATCGTTGCTCAGGACCGAATACTCGCTCCATGACGGCAAACGGAGACGGACCTGGATAGTGCGCTTCACATTCGGATGCTTATAGGTCCAAGCCGTTGATTTAACTATCACTGCTGTCGAGCCTGAGACTGGCGGTGTCACTTCGATCTGATAACGCCCGGTGGTCGCACCGGAAGGATCTGCATAATCAGCTTCGTAGGCCGTACCCACGCCATAGGCCGTGCCGCCATCCCAGAATGACTGAATCTGCGTAGCTGTCCTCCCCTCGACATTATGAGCAAGATACCAGCGATAAAAGTCAATGCCTGCCTCGGCTATCTGGAGCGCTTGCTCACGCGAACGGATATTGAACGAATACTGGACATTGGATGTCACATATTGAACGATCGAAACCAGCATGATCTGCACGACCCCCATGATGACGATCCCATAGACGAGCGCTCCGCCGCTCTTCTTCGCCCCCGGACTAATTGTCATATGATTCAAGATTACGTAGATCAACGAATGATTCAATATTGATGTTATTCGGCGCCTTGATCGGATCGATATTCATCCGGATAAGTACACGGACAAGCCGGATATCGCCAATCGATGCCGGCGTCGCGAGAGGGTTATTCACTGTATCACCCGGATAGTTTTCATTGTAATAGTAGAAGAGTGGCTGCGTTGCGTCATTGACAATGTATTCAGCGATGATCGAGGTTGTTTCGTCCCCGGCAGCATAGGTAGGAGGCTGAGCGTTCGACGGCTCGCGGATTCCCCGCATAAGCCGATCGTTCGGGTCATCAAGCCAGTAGTGCACTCTTTCAGTTACTCCGTCATTATCAATATCGAGATACACCTGGATGTCGAAATCGTCAGCCGATTCGATCGGGTAATCTCCGTTGTCGGCTTGTCGCACTTTTCTGAGATTATTGATAATCCCCGCTGAGGCGCGATTTACCTGAATTGATGTGACACCGGTCTCGAGGATAAACTTATTGCTTTTCCAGCTCGCAGAAAACAGGAGCGAAAATCCGAGCATGCCAGCCGAAAGGATGAAAATAGCGACAAGCATCTCGACAAGAGTCAGTCCCTTGAGACGCTTTCGACGGACGACGGATTTTTGCGAAGACGACATCATGGACTCATGCTTATGGCGACCGATTCTAGCCCTGATGCGACGGTGACAGAGCCGGTTTCTGTTGTGAAGCCGGCTGCTGTCACTTCATAGTCATATGTGCCAGCGGTCATGCCAGGCGTCTCCGCTGTTGGGAAAAATGCCTTCCCTGAAAGGTTCGTATTTGCCGTTTCATCGAATCCGAGCGTTGTATTCGTAAGATGAATTGACGCTCCGGAAATCCCGCTCCCATCGGCCGCACTGGTAACGGTGAACAGGGCGCTATTCACCGACTCATCCGCCAAAACCATGTCGACATTCAGTGAGGTGTTTGCCGGAAGCTCGAAGATATTTGCTCCGGCGCTTGATTCCGGATTTAGCGAGATGAAGGTCCATCCGGTTTCGCCAGGATCGATCGTCCAGCTGTAGCTTCCATAGCTCCGATTAGAATAGCTTTGTTCACCGCTTGCATCAGTCGTATCATCCATACCGAACTCGTAGACCGCATCACCCGTCCCGAATTCATTACCAAGCAGCCGGCCGCCATCGATACGGTAATCGATAGCGGGCACGTCATTTCCGAACGGGTCGACTGTTCGGAGCTGAAGTGTCGATGACCGATCCATCACGAAGGTTGCCTGGTTCACGACGCTATCGACGACGGAAGCATGGACATCCACTGGAATAAACGAGGTGGTTGGATACGGTGCATAGCTTGCGCTGCCAAAGTACCCGGATTTTGAAAAGGTCACGTGATACTCCTGGGCGCTG